>Ga0070728_10001755_pt1 | contig 30337 bp, 20 predicted proteins | sample tdDd471_FD_66723 | JGI IMG/M metagenome (GOLD analysis project Ga0070728, IMG submission 66723) | Marine sediment microbial communities from the Atlantic coast under amendment with organic carbon and nitrate - tdDd47.1 | ecosystem: Environmental > Aquatic > Marine > Coastal > Sediment | place...
CCTTCTGAAATCATGAAATGTATTGGAGTGACGGGTACGAATGGCAAAACCAGTACTGTTTTCTTGCTCCATCAATTGTTCTCGGTTTTGGGATATAAATGTGGCTTGCTATCGACCATTGAGAATCGCATTGGAAGCCATAAAGTGAAATCCACTCATACTACCGCCGATGCCATCCAGATTAACAGTAACCTGAAATCGATGGTTGATGAAGGTTGTGAATATTGCTTTTTGGAAGTAAGTTCACATGCTCTGGATCAGGATCGGACTGCAGGTATCGAATTCCATGGTGCGGTTTTTACCAATATTACACACGATCATCTCGACTATCACACCACCTTTGACAATTACATTAAAGCAAAAAAGAAATTTTTTGATGGCCTGCCAGAATCGGCGTTTGCACTCGTGAATTTTGATGATAGAAATGGGAAGGTGATGCTACAGAATACAAATGCTGTAAAATCAGGTTACAGCATAAAAAGTATTTCAGATTTTAAAGCACGTATCATCGAAAGCCGATTGGATGGAATTGAATTACGCATTGATGAAAAGGAATTATGGAGCAGGCTCGTCGGAGGTTTCAATGCTTATAATTTGCTTGCTTCCTATTCAGTAGCTATTTTGGATGGGCAGAATCAGGATGAGGTACTTAAAGCTTTGAGTGGATTAAGTCCGGCAGAAGGGCGGTTTCAAATAATTCCTAATAAAGCAGGAGTTACAGCCATTGTTGATTATGCCCATACTCCTGATGCGCTTAAAAATGTTCTCGGAACCATTCAATCTCTCAGGACCGGCAACGAAAAACTTTGTACAGTAATTGGTGCTGGCGGCGACAGGGACAAGCAAAAAAGGCCAAAAATGGCGCAACTGGCCTGCAATTGGAGCGATCATGTAATACTCACTTCCGACAATCCAAGAACCGAAGATCCACAAACCATAATTAACGACTTGGACGCAGGACTGGATCCTGTACAAAAACGAAAAGCTGTATCAATCATAGATAGAAGAGAAGCAATAAAAACTGCCTGTATGATTTCGATGAGTGGCGATATTATCCTGGTTGCTGGAAAAGGACATGAGACTTACCAAGAAATCAATGGTGTACGAAATCATTTTGATGACAGAGAAATTCTAGCTGAATGTTTAAACCAAAAAGAATAAAGAAATAAATGTTGTATCATCTTTTTGAATATTTGAATGAATCTTTTGATATTCCTGGTGCCGGGATGTTCCAGTATATTTCTTTCCGGGCGGGTATGGCGGTAATTACTTCCTTGATCATTTCATTGCTTTTTGGTAAACGCCTGATTAATTTTTTAAGGAAAAAGCAAGTTGGTGAATCGGTCCGTGACCTGGGTTTGGAAGGCCAAATGGAAAAGCAGGGAACCCCAACTATGGGTGGGCTTATCATCCTGGGTGCCATTCTTATCCCAACACTTTTGTTTGCAAAGCTTGACAATATTTATATCATTATCATAATTATTTCGACAGTTTGGCTGGGGCTGATCGGATTTATTGATGATTACATAAAAGTATTCCGGAAAGACAAGAAGGGACTTGCAGGCAAGTTTAAAGTTCTGGGACAGGTTGGATTGGGATTGTTTGTGGGCCTTACCATGTATTTCAGCGAGGATATTGTGGTTCGTGAAAAGGTAACAGATAAATCGTTTATTGAAACAGATGAAAGCAATGATCCGGCAAAACTTGGTGAAATCCCAAATTTGTTTTCTCCCGATCCGGTTAAGTCAACCAAGACAACGATTCCATTTGTAAAAAACAACGAACTCGACTATTCCATATTTATCAGCTGGTTGGGAAAAGGATATGAAAGATGGACTTTTTTAATATTCGTACCTATTGTAATCCTCATTATCACTGCAGTATCAAATGGAGCAAATCTTACCGACGGCATGGATGGGTTGGCAACCGGAACCTCTGCCATTATTGGGACTACGCTGGCAATTTTTGCCTATGTGTCGGGTAATATCTTTTTTGCCAATTACCTCAACATAATGTACCTCCCTGATACCGGTGAGTTGGTTGTGTTTATCAGTGCATTTGTTGGGGCATGCATTGGATTTCTATGGTACAACGCCTTCCCGGCGCAGGTATTTATGGGCGATACCGGTTCACTCGCACTGGGTGGTATTATTGCTGTTTTCGCCATTATGCTGCGAAAAGAATTGCTCATCCCCATCCTTTGCGGGATTTTCCTGGCAGAAAATTTATCGGTGGTAATGCAGGTAAGCTATTTCAAGTATACACGAAAAAAATATGGTGCTGGCAAGCGAATTTTCAAAATGAGTCCATTGCACCATCACTATCATTTAAAGGGATATAAAGAACCGAAAATCGTATTGCGATTTTTTATAGTTGGAATAATGCTGGCTGTGTTTACTGTGATAACACTAAAAATAAGGTAAAGGAGGATGAGTCGTGGCCAAAAAGATAGCCATTCTGGGAGCCGGCGAGAGTGGAGTAGGGGCCGCAGTTCTTGCACAGAAAAAAGGATTTGAGGTTTTTCTTTCCGATAAAGGAAAGATCAACGAGAAATATAAAACAGTTCTTTCACAGTTTGAAATCAGGTACGAAGAAGGAAAGCACAGCGAAGCTTTGATATTCAAGGCAAATGAGATTATTAAAAGTCCGGGGATACCAGATCGTGTTCCCTTGATTGAGAGGGCTCATACAATGCGGATTCCAGTGATATCGGAAATTGAGTTTGCAGGCAGGTTTACAGATGCGAAAACAATTTGTATTACCGGAAGTAATGGCAAGACCACAACTGCACTGTTGACTTATAAAATGCTTAAGGATGCAGGCTTAAACGTTGGTCTGGCTGGTAACGTTGGACAAAGTTTTGCCATGGAGCTAGCTCAAAACGACTTTGAATATTTCGTGTTGGAGCTCAGTAGTTTTCAGTTGGATGGGATGTTCGATTTTAGGGCAAACATTGCCGTATTGTTGAATATCACTCCTGATCATCTTGACAGGTATGATCACAACTTTAAAAAGTATGCGGCTTCAAAATTCAGAATCACAAGAAATCAATCCAATGATGATGCCTTAATATACTGTGATGACGATGCTGAAATAGCAAAATTCCTTAATGAAAAGCCGGTTCAGTCCAGGCTTTACCCTTTTTCGATCAGGCAAACGGATGAAAATCTTGCAGCCTGGCTGATGGAAGATAAAAATGAATTTTTAAATAGTCAATTGAACATCAACATAAATACTGAAAAAATGATAATGACTCTACATGATATGGCTTTAGCGGGTAAACATAACGTTTACAATTCGATGGCAGCGGCAATAGCAGCACGATTGCTGGACATCCGGAAGGAAACTATCCAGGAGAGCCTGACGGAGTTTCAGGGTGTTGTTCATCGTCTGGAATATATTGCCACTATTCGCGGAGTTGATTTTATCAACGACTCGAAGGCTACAAATATCAATTCTACCTGGTATGCCCTCGAAAATGCAAATAAACCAGTGGTGTGGATTGCCGGGGGTCAGGATAAAGGCAACGACTACGAAGAATTATTACCGCTGGTAAAGGAAAAGGTGAAGGCTATTATCTGTCTTGGTCTTGAAAATGAGAAAATAAAAGAGGCCTTCGAACAGCATGTGGGAGCAATTATTGAAACAGGCAGTGCTGAGGAGGCAGTAAATATATCCTATAAACTTGGACAAAAAGGCGATACGGTACTGCTCTCACCGGCTTGTGCCAGCTTCGACCTGTTTAAAAATTATGAGGATCGCGGTAATCAATTCAGAACTGCTGTATTAAATCTGTAAATGCAAGAATACAAGAATGAGAGAATGCAAGAATGAGAGAATGCAAGAATGAGAGAATGCAAGAATGAGAGAATGCATGGTTGAGAAGTATATTGTTTTAAAGTAGAGAAATGACAGAAAAGGAAATATTTGTCAAAGGATTAAAGAAGAGGACTAGGCAATTTGCAGTAGATGTAATTCTATTTTGTGAATCATTAAAGAAATGTCAAGCATCTTCTGTTGTAACGTACCAATTTGTTAAGGCATCAACATCAACTGGTGCTAATTATCGTGCAGCTTGCAGGGCAAGATCCCAGGCTGGGTTCTTTAGTAAAATTTGTATTGTGGTTGAAGAAGCAGATGAATCTCAATATTGGTTGGAAATAATCAAGGACTCCAATTTATCAAATGACAATGAAGAGTTAATAAGGCTTGCCAGCGAAATAAATGAAATTATTAAAATTATGGCAAAAGCGAAAAACTCCTCTTATAAGAATTAAAAGACATTAATTATGTATCGAACATTCATTCAATAATTCACACATTCATACATTCACACATTGAAGCATTGACACATTCAAACATTAACTAACTATGATATTTGACAAAATAAAAGGAGACAAGGTGATCTGGATCATAGCAATCCTGCTTTCGGTTTTGTCATTACTTGTTGTTTACAGTTCTACAGGATCTCTGGCTTACCTCAAGCAGGGCGGGAATACTGAATATTACCTTTTTAAGCAATTTATCATTGTAATACTTGGCTTCGGGCTGATGTATGTAACATCTCTTATTCACTTCAAATATTTCTCGCGCATTGCGCAGTTCTTGTTTTTCCTTTCTATACCACTGTTGGTGTTCACCCTGTTTTTTGGCCCTGAAATCAATGGTGCCCATCGTTTGCTCTGGATACCCGGTACCGGATTAACATTTCAAACCTCCGACCTGGCCAAACTTGCGCTTATTATGTACATTGCCCGGTTTCTTGCAAAAAAGCAGGATCAGATTAAGAATTTCAAATCAGGATTTTTACTGATCATTGTGCCCATTCTCATCATTTGTGTTTTGATCTTGCCAGGGAATTTTTCTACTGCTGCGCTTGTTTTTGTTACCAGCCTTATTTTGTTGTTTATTGGCAGGGCCAACGTATATCATATCATGTCACTGGTGGGTATTGGGATTGTAAGTATTGGAATTTTATACTTTATCGGTAAAAATTACCCTGAAACCATTAAGCGAAGTACAACATGGGTAAACCGGCTTGACAAATTTTTCAACCCGGATGAGGAACAGGTTTACCAGGTTGAACAATCAAAAATTGCTGTTGCCACGGGCGGAGTGTTGGGAAAAATGCCAGGTAACAGTACCCAACGAAACTTTCTACCACATCCATATTCAGATTTTGTTTTTGCAATTATTATCGAAGAATATGGAATTGTGGGAGCCAGCGCTGTTATACTGATGTACCTGATACTGATGTTCCGATCGATGAAAATCGCCAGGAATTGCTCTATGAAGTTCGGGAGCTTCGTGGTTATAGGTATTAGTTTTATGATGGTTTTTCAAGCCCTGATTAATATGGGCGTGGCCGTAAATGTATTGCCTGTAACCGGACAAACATTACCTTTCATTTCAATGGGTGGAACTTCGTTTTGGTTTACATGTATTGGGATAGGTATTATTCTAAGCGTTAGCAGGACAGTGGAAGAACAAAAATTAAAATCTGAAAAACTGCAGTATGCCACAACATGAGCATAAAATATTGATTTCCGGAGGTGGTACCGGGGGACATATTTTCCCGGCAATTGCCATTGCAGACGCTATAAAAAAGAAGCTCCCCGGGGTTGATATTCTTTTTGTTGGGGCAAAGGGAAGAATGGAGATGGAGAAAGTTCCATTGGCAGGTTATCCTATTCAGGGACTTTGGATCAGTGGATTTCAGCGCAGATTGACTCTCAGGAATTTATTATTTCCTCTAAAACTCATCTTTAGCCTGATCAAAGCCGGACGAATAATCAATAAGTTTAAACCGGATGTGGTAGTAGGGGTAGGTGGTTATGCCAGCGGACCAATTGGTCAAATGGCTGCCAGGAAAGGAATTCCGCTTGTGTTACAGGAACAGAATTCGTTTCCGGGTATTACCAACAAATTACTGGCAAAAAAAGCTTTAAAAATATGTGTGGCTTACGAAGGGATGGAGAGATATTTCCCAAAAGAAAAGCTTTACCTGGCCGGGAATCCAGTACGGCAAAATGTAATCGAAATTGCTGGAAAACGGGAACAGGCATGTCAGTATTTCGAGTTGGAGAAAGGTAAACCCATTGTTTTGATTGTTGGAGGTAGCCAGGGCGCCAGGTCGATAAATGAAAGCGTTAGCAAAAACCTTGAACTGTTGGTAATGAATAATCTTCAATTGCTCTGGCAAACGGGCAAACTGTACACCGAAAAGGCAGGAAAAGATATTTTGGAAAAATTGAGTGGTAACAATAAAAACAGGGTAAGGGTAAAGGAATTTATAAATAAGATGGACCTGGCTTATGCAGCTGCGGATATCGTGGTTTCGCGTGCCGGGGCCATTGCCATTTCGGAGTTGTGTACTGTTGGAAAACCTTCAGTGTTGATACCATTGCCTTCAGCTGCCGAAGATCATCAAACCAAGAATGCCCTGGCATTGGTGGAGCAGGATGCTGCAATTCATTTAAAGGACTCGGAAGCCTCTGAAAAACTTGCTGAACATGTATCTGATCTGGCAAAAAACCAGGCCAGGCGTGAACAGCTGTCAAAAAACATCAAGAAAATGTCAATACCCGATTCTGCTGATAAAATAGCTGATGAAGTAATAGCACTGATAAGTAACAATGGATCTTAAACAATACCATAACATTTTTTTCCTTGGGGCCGGGGGCATCGGAATGAGCGCTTTGGCAAGGTATTTTATTGCCCTGGGAAAAGATGTGTCCGGGTATGACCGTACTCCTTCAGAGCTTACTGCACAGTTAATGGAACAGGGCATGGCTATCATATTTAAGGATGAGCCAGGACTTTTGCCTGAGCGTTTTAAAGAGCCTGCCAATACCCTGATAGTTTTTACACCTGCTGTTAGAGATGAAAACCATTTACTGATTTACTTCAGGAGCAATCATTTTACTGTAATAAAACGATCGGAAATTCTGGGAATAATATCTTCAGAATTTGCTACCATTGCGGTAGCCGGCACACATGGTAAAACGACGGTTTCCACCATGATCGCCCATTTGCTTAATAATAGTAGTATTGGCTGTATGGCTATTTTGGGTGGGATTTCGAAAAATTACAACTCTAACTACCTGGATTCAGGCAAACCAAAATATTTTGTTACCGAGGCTGATGAATTCGACAGGTCATTTCTCAGGCTGGAACCAACAATTGAAGTGATTACCTCTTCAGATGCTGACCACCTTGATATTTATGGTACCGAAGAAATATTGAAGAATTCCTTTGAGGCATTTATCAACAACTTGAAAGAGCAGGGGCTTTTGGTAATCAAAGAAGGGCTTGAGTTGAATTTTAAGTGTGTTGAACCAGACAGGGTGATTAAATACAGTTTAACCGATGGTGAATATTTTGCTGAAAATTTAAAATCCTTTCCCGGTCATACCACTTTTGATATGGTTTTGCCCAATGAACGAATGGATGGGCTTACTCTTGGAATTCCCGGAGTGATAAACGTTGAAAATGCTGTGGCTGCTTCTGCGGTTGCATTGAATGTTGGTGTTAGCGAAACGGAATTAAGGCATGGCTTAAAATCCTTTTTGGGTATCAAACGCAGGTATGAAGTTCAATTTGTTTCGGATCAAACAGTCTACATTGATGATTATGCACACCATCCCATGGAGATAAAGACCCTGGTGAGTTCGGTACGGTCGATGTTCCCTGAGAAAAAAATCACCGGGGTATTTCAACCGCATCTCTTTTCCAGGACGAAGGATTTTAGCGCTGGTTTTGCCGAAAACCTGGACCTTTTGGATGAGGTGATAATACTGGATATTTATCCAGCAAGAGAAAAACCTATCGATGGAGTTACATCGGCCCTTATATATAACCAGATGAAGATGCAGCAAAAGAAGCTGTGTGCTAACGAAAATCTCATTTCGATATTAGAAAAAATGAAACCTGAAGTTTTGCTGACAATTGGTGCTGGGGATATCGACCAATTGGTGCAGCCCATTAAACTGATGTTGCAGAAAACCTCAAAATCCGGGTAAAATGAAAAGGATTTTACAAATATTAATTTGGGTAGTTGTTCTTTCGGGGATATCAGCAATTCTTGGATTTGCCCTGATAGATCAAAAGGCCATCAAATGCACCAATCTGTCAGTTACAATTGCAGATGATAATGCGCGTGGATTCATCTCAACTAAAGAGATAGAGAATTTGGTATATAAGGAATTTGATTCGATCACAGGAAAACTAATGGATAGCCTGAATATCGAGCAGATCGAAAGAAAACTTGAAGAGAATCCCTACATAAAAAGTGTGCATGTTTATACTACGGTTCACGGTAGCCTGAGTATAGAAGTTGAAAGGGAAGAGGCACTGATAAGGATCATCAATAAGAAAAATGAAAACTATTACCTGAGCAGGTCAGGTAAAGCATTGCCGTTGTCAAAAAAGTTCATCCCGCATGTTATCATTGCCAGCGGAAATATTAAAGAAAACTACCATACGATTAAAGATAATCACAAATTGAATTTTTCTCCGACAACAGAGAATATTAATGATTTAGCGAGTCTTTCTTATCTCGCCAAAGCATTGGAACAAAATAACTTTCTCAAAGATCATATCAAGCAAATTTATATTGGTAAAGAGGGTGAAATAGAGCTTATCCCGGATGATGGAAAATTCACAATTCTGCTGGGTGATGTGAATGACCTGGATATAAAGTTTGAGAACCTGTTTGCTTTTTACCAGGCGGGTCTACCAAAAGTTGGATCTGATAACATTAGTGTTGTAAACTTAAAATATAAAAACCAGGTTGTTTGCAGAAAGTAAATAAATGAAAGAATGCATGAATGCGAGAATGCAAAAAAAGTATACGTGAAACTGATTTTTTTAATTCAGTTAATGATAGATAAAAAAATATTTATAAGAGGATTAAAACACAAGTATTAGAAATAATGGCTGATGCAAAAAATCATCATAAAGAAATTAAAAATACTGGTACTGTATTCACCATTTAAACAATCACTCATTCATGCATTGTAAATACTAATCATATATGGAATCATCAGAAATAATTGTTGGCCTGGATATCGGAACAACCAAAATTGCTGCTATCGTTGGCCAGCGCAGCGAATTCGGTAAAATCGAAATATTGGGATATGGGAAAACCGAATCTATCGGTGTCAAACGTGGTGTTGTATCCAATATCGAAAATACTGTACAATCCATAAAGACAGCTATCGAAGAAGCTGAACAGAAATCTGGGGCAGAGATTTCCTATGTAAATGTTGGTATTGCCGGCCAGCATATCAAAAGTGTGCAGCACCGTGGAAGTATAATTCGTGAAAGCAGCGAAGAAGAAGTAGGCCAAAAAGACATCGACACTTTGCTGCACAGTATGTATAATCTCAATATGAGCCCTGGTGAAGAAATCATCGATGTAATTCCACAGGAGTATATCATCGATAATGAACAAGGCATCAGGCAGCCTATTGGGATGTTAGGCAATTCGCTTGAGGCTAATTTTCATATCATCATTGGCCAGACTACAGCAGCAAAAAATATTTATAAGTGCGTTAAGAAAGCCGGCCTTGAAGTGGTCGACCTGATCTTGGAGCCCATCGCCTCATCCAATGCTGTGTTGAGCGAAGAGGAAAAAGAAGCTGGTGTAGTGCTTGTGGATATTGGCGGTGGTACCACCGATATAGCCATTTTCCAGGATGGCATCATCAGGCATACCGCTGTTATTCCACTCGGTGGTGATATTATTACAGAAGATGTGAAGGAGGGATGTACCATCATCCGAAAACATGCAGAGGAGTTGAAAGTAAAATTCGGGTCGGCTCTGGCCAACGAAAACAAAGATGAAGAAATTGTAGCCATTCCCGGGCTGAGAGGCCGGCCACCAAAGGAGATCAGCCTGAAAAACCTGGCCAGTATTGTCCAGGCCAGAATGGAAGAGATTATCGAACATATTTATTACGAGATTAAAAACTCGGGATTCGAAAAGAAAATGATTGCCGGAATTGTAATTACAGGTGGTGGTGCGCTGTTACGTCATGTTGCTCAACTTACCGAATTCATGACCGGGATGGACACCCGGATTGGGTATCCCAACGAACACCTTGCCAAGGATGTGCCGGATGATATGGCAAGCCCGATGTATGCCACCGGTATCGGCTTGGTGATAGAGGGGCTCGACCGCCTTGAGAAACAAAAGGTGAGGGAAGCCAAAACCTCTGCTGATCCGAAGACTGAAAAGAAGAAAGTGAAAGAAAAAAAGGAAAAAAGACCTCCCAGTTTTTTAAGGAAAATTCAGGATTTCTTTGAAAATGACCCGGAGTAAGAGATGGGAAATGGAGTGATGGAATATTGGAGGAATGGAGTCTTGATACAATGGAAGCAGATTGCTTCGATCGCAATTGGCTGGTTTAAATAGAAGTGATTGAAAGACAAATATATCATACAACAGATGACTTAGCGAGGAGTCTCGCACGTGCGGGAATGTGGAAAACTGTTTCTACAACTCCTAAGTCCTGGTAGTAATAGACGGAAAAAATAAATAAAATAAATAATCATTCAAAGAGTAGGAGTAAAATAGCATGAACGAAGAAATGTTAGCATTTGACGCACCCAAGCACAAATCATCGATCATTAAGGTTCTTGGCGTAGGTGGCGGAGGCAGCAATGCCGTCACACATATGTATAAGCAAGGGATTAAGGGCGTGGATTTTATAATTTGTAATACCGATTCACAGGCAATGGACACGAGCCCTATTCCCAATAAAATACAGTTGGGTGACAATGGCCTCGGAGCAGGTTCTAAACCGGAAGTGGGCCGTGGCTCCGCCGAGGAGAATATTGAGGATATCAGGATTCACCTCGAAACCAATACCAAAATGTTGTTTGTTACTGCCGGAATGGGGGGTGGTACCGGTACGGGTGCAGCACCTGTTATTGCAAAGGTTGCCAAAGAAATGGGTATTCTTACAGTTGGCATTGTTACCATTCCTTTTTTATTTGAAGGACGAAAAAGAAGACTTCAGGCTGAAGAAGGCATTGAGGAACTGAGGAAATATGTTGACACCTTGCTGATCATCAGCAACGAGAAGCTGCGTGAAATTTGTGGAAACCTGAAACTTTCCGAAGCATTTGGCCAGGCAGATGATATTCTTGCCACAGCGGCTAAAGGTATCGCAGAGATCATTACTGTAACCGGCTACATCAATGTTGACTTCCAGGATGTTAAAACCGTAATGCAAAACAGCGGTACAGCCATCATGGGTTCAGCCACAGCCGAGGGCGAAGACCGCGCAAGAATTGCTGTAAAAGAGGCCTTGAGTTCTCCCTTACTGAATGACAACAAAATTGCCGGGGCCAGTGATATTCTTCTCTATATTTCATCCGGAAAAGATGAGATAACATTCGATGAAGTGACGGAAATTACGGATTTCATACAGGAAGAGGCCGGACAGAATGCAGAGATTATCTGGGGCAATGGCATGGATGAAACTTTGGGAAGTAAAATCAGCATAACCCTTATAGCTACCGGATTTGAGGCACCTGAAGAAATAGAAGAAACTACCCTGAACCGTGAAAAGAAAAAAACGGTATATACACTCGATGATAAACTTCCAGAGAAACAAAAGGAGGAGGTTGATAAAGTTGAAAGTGCTGTGGAAGAAACCATTTCTGAAGAAGAAAATGATATTGTTCTGATCAAAAAAGATAAACCAGCAGAAATTAAAAAAACCGCTTCATTCGAAAAACCTGCAGTCTCTGATGGTATGCTGATGTTTGACCAGGCACCTGTTGAACAAAATGAGGAGAAAAGTAAAGGCACACCTCAGGAAACCGTGGCAGAAAAGCCTGTAATTGAAAGGAAAACCGGGGAGAACGGAAATTTAAAGATCAGTTATACCCTGGACGGGATGTCATCAAAAAGGGTTGAGGAAAGCCCAAAGAAAGCCAAAGGCATCATACAAAAACAGGAAATGGACAAGAAAGCTGAGGACAGGGTGAAGAAGTTGCGCGAATTAAGTATAAAATTTGATGATGCAAACAAGGATATGGAAAGTCTCGAGGCTGTTCCAGCCTATGTCCGTAAAAATGTGGAATTAAATGCTGTTGTTCCCTCTTCCGAATCTGTTACAGCACGTTTTACCCTGGGCGATGAAGAGGAAGAAGATGGTGGGATCAGCCCACGCGAGAATTCCTTTTTGCACAACAAGCCTGACTGAACTTAGATGTGAAAATGGTTTGATGTAGACTTGTGTTTTAGTTGATTGGCATCGCTCTTTATATATCTCTAGTTGGAGATGGCATAGAACGATTTAGAAGTAGATCGATAAACGTAAAAATTAAATTATATGAGTTTAGCTGTAGTAATTAACGATGATATTAAGAAGGCCATGCTTGCCAAAGACAGGAAAAAGCTTGAAGCCCTGCGTGCAATTAAGGCGGCACTGTTATTGGCCAAAACCGGCAAGGATACCTCATCAGGAGAGATACCGGAAGGTGTGGAGATGCAGCTTCTTCAAAAGCTGGTAAAGCAGCGCAAAGAATCAGCAGAACTTTACAAATCACAAAACAGAGACGACCTGGTTGATGATGAAATCTACCAAGCTTCCATCATTGAGGCTTATCTGCCTGAGCAGATGAGTGAAGAGGAGCTACAGAAAATTGTGAAGGAAATCGTTGACAAGGTCGGTGCGACGAGCATAAAAGATATGGGAAAGGTAATGGGAATGGCCAGTAAGCAATTGGCCGGCAAAGCCGATAATAAAACTATTTCGGGGATTGTGAGGGTGATGTTGGGGTAGCTCATCTGCTCTATTATAGTAGTTGTGGAAGGAAGAGACGGATTGCTTCGCTTTGCTTGCAATTGGTCTGTTTTTAAAAACAATTTGACTGGTAAATATTGCTTTTGGAAGGAGACTTTGCGAGGAGCGAAGCGACGAAGCAAACCATTTCAAATGTACAAATGGGTTTTAAACCCTAAGAAGACTTAATATACTCGCACCACTAAGGATAAATTTTACATCGGGGGATGTATTTTATTTTGTTCTATTAAACAGCAGGCTTGAGAGGGCCTGCTGTTTTTTGGTTGCACGATTTAAGCGAACAATTAAACATCACTTCAATACAACAGAAGAGATTCATTTATGTGGTCCCTAAGATTATATTTTTCTCAATCTATAAACTTATTCGGCTAGCCCCCTCATTACACCATACTTTACACCCATAAGAATGTGTTTATAGCTTTTTAAGTCTTCTTCCTGCTGGACCATGATTTCAAAGCCGGCCTTTTTCTGAAAGAGCATAATGAAATCAGAACCGCCGAACAGGAAGTTACCGAGCATGTCACCCTTGTTATGCCTGCTTCCCACTTTGACATTTTTTTCAAAATTGACAGAAGAGACATGTGCCATCCCCATGGGAATCAGCGCTACCAGCCCATATTTTTCGGTATCCATAATGACATAACCACGGGTCTGGGTAAACTGCCATCCTTCCGAGTCGATGGGTATGTATTTTCCCTGCTCATCGCTCCAGGTCACTTCCAATGCCACATTTTTTTCTATTATGTCCATTTCCTTGACAACTCCGCCGACTCCGAAGTGATACCGATGATAGTCGAATACATTCAGGAATGTATGGGTGAGTACGCCATTGGCAAAGGCATCCTTGTATTTACTTTTTTCTGAAAGAAGATCATAGACATTGTAATATCTAGCGAGTTTTACGGTCAATCCTTCGCCAAAATTGACTCTGGAATCATTATCTATGGACCATACTCCCTGAGGTTCTGAATCTGCCGGTGAGACAACAATAGAGGGATCATCCGGGCAGCCAACGGGTCGTTCACAAGGATTTCTCAGGTATTTCGAGAAAAACTGGTTGAAGGTTTTCCAGTTGGATGGAGATTCATACCATCCTATCTGCAAACCGAAGTGCGGGTCGTCATAGAACTGCCTGAATGTTTTGGGGGTCCATGATGCCTCGGTATCTAGGAATGCTCCCCAGGTTTTGGCAAATTTCATAAGCCATTCTGAAAAGGGTTTATAATACTGAAGAGAGTTATTGTAAAGACCCTTACCTTCTAATTCACTCAGGGGTTGATCGATCAGAAAATAGAAATAACATAGGCTTTGCAGGATTTGGTCTCGTATGAGTTCAGCGGGCACGTCAAGTATCTGTTGCGGGATGAGTTGCGATGCGCCGTCGATAAACGTGTAATAGCTATTTAGGTCTTGAGCGGGATTGGTGATGATGTCAGGATTGATGCTTTTCGCTTTTTCAAGGGATTCCATTAGCATTGCCTCGATTTCCGGTTTGTCTTTCAATAACTGGATGAGTTCTACAGTTATGACCTCATGTTTGTTACTTTGCGCTATGACGTCGCCAACTGGAAAAATCGATCCTGCAAATAGTATTACAGCTAATACAATCCACATTTTGTTTACATAAGTTTTCATTTTTTACCTCCTTTTTTTGTTATGTGAAAATATCAGTCAAATATAAGATTATATCTGGTTTTTCCAAGGAATTTTTAAGAAAGGAAACTTTTCAATATTAGCAGAAATACGAATCTCTAATATAAAATGATCATTTTCCTTACTTCCTCATGCTTTTTGCCGTTTCCGGGATCACACCTAAGCCAGTTTAAATAAACTCCACATGGCAAATCCCTTTTTTCAAATTCAACTTCATGCAAACCAGATGGCATTGATTTATGTAACAGGGTTTCCATCTTCTGCCCATAATGGTTGAAGATTTCGATTTTGACTTCTGCTGATTCAGGAAGGTCAAATTTAATTGTGGTTGAGTAAGAGAATGGATTGGGGTAATTTTGATGTAGATATGGCAGGGTGGATGGTTTATTTGATTCATAGCTTTCAACGCCTACCCAAAAGTCCCAATCCTTTACATTGCTCCACACATCGAATCCTGTTTGTTGCATGCTGTTGTCGTGCCAGGTAGAGAAGATTCTTTCATTTCCTAAAACCACTTCAGGCGCCGATTGTTCCCATTCCTCAGAGATAGAAACGCGGTAGTTATTCCCATAAGGTGAACCGTCGTTTAAAAATTGTTGGGCATACACATTAGAATTGCCATCGGTAACATCCGACCAGGCAATGATGAAATTACCAGAAGCATTAACTGATATACTAGGCCAGTAGCGGTAAGCTGTTGTACTTTCGTTGTTCACCTGGAAGCTGTTTCCTAAAGGTGTGCCATCGTTTGAGAAGCGTTTACAGAAAATATCAAAAACCTCATTGCGGTTGTCGCGCCAGACCAGGGTAAAATTGCCTGCTCCATCCATGCAAATGGATGGGTTCAGGGCCCATTCACTGTAAATAATGTCTTCGGCTTTAAAGTTGCTCCCTAATGGTGTTCCGTCGCTGAGGTATCGTTGCAGGTAGATTTCTGAGAAGCCGTTACGGTCATCTTCCCAGGCAATGATAAAATTCCCGGCTGCATCAACGGCTATATCCGGATTATGCTGAAAGCTGTAATCAGCATTATCGTTTACCCTGAAATTCTCACCCAGGGGAGTTCCATCGCTCAAAAATTGCTGGGCCCAGATATCAGGTTCACCAAGCAATTCTTTTGTAGTGATTTCATGTTCTATATTTTGAAAAACGCCACCTTTCGATCCGCCTTCATCAGCATCTCCCCAGGTAATGATAAAACCACCATTGGGTTTGCAAACAACCTTAGGGCTGTAGTTCAAATAGGCACTCAGGTAGTTTACTTTAAAGTTGTTTCCCAATGGGGTACCATCAACCGAATATTGTTGGGCATAAATTTGGTGACAGTCTCCAGATCTTAAATCGGCCCAGGTAATTACAAATCTTCCGTCAGTATTTGCATCAACTGAGGGCATCGATGCCCAGTTTTCACCAGCATCGTCGTTTACTTTGAAATTATTCCCCAGGGCAGTTCCATCAGCTGAAAACCGCTGTGCATAAATTTCTCTGCCATCTGACCGACTGTCAGCCCATGCAATGATAAAGTTTTCGTTGCCATCGGTTGCAATTGCCGGCCAATTCTGATTTTCGCTGACGTCGTCATCGTTCACCATGAAATTTTCATCCACAGCAGTGCCATCATTTAAGTAATGTTGAGCGAATATCTCGCCGTTGAACCCAAAGCGATGGTCTTCCCAGCAAATCAAAAAATTCCCCTCATCGTCCGAAGCAATCACAGCATTTAGTTGTTGTGCGTTATTGGTGTTGTCGTCGCTTACTTTGAAATCGCCTGCCAGCGGTGTACCATCATTCGAGAAACGCCGGGCATACACATCGTTATAATCGTTGCGGTTGTCTTCCCAGCAAACGGTAAAGTTCCCGGCCAAATCAGACGAAACTGAAGGGTTACACTGCGATGAAGTGGGTGTATCATCAGTTATTTTAAAGTTATCCCCCAACGTTGAGCCATCGCTCAAATAACGCTGTGCATAAATGTCGAAGTACCCATTGCGGTTGTCTTCCCAGGCAATAATGAAATTGCTGTTTCCATCAATGGAAATATCCGGGCGGATATGGTTCGTCCCGATGGCATCGGTGTTTACCTTAAAGTTATTTCCCATTGGAGTGCCATCTGCTGAAATGCGCTGGGCGAAGATTTCACGGCCATTATTGTTGCGTTCATCAGACCAGCTTATAACAAGGTTTCCGTTTTTATCGCTGGAACACGTTGGCCAGTGCTGGAAATTATTTCCGGTATCATCATTAATTTTGAAATTACTTCCGAGGGCCGTACCATCATTTAAAAAACGCTGGCCATAAATATCCCATGGGTTGCCTCGTTTGTCCGACCAAACAACCACAAAGTTCCCGACGCTGTCGATACATATCGAAGGATGGTCCTTTTTTGCGGTAGCCTGTTCATCGTTAACAATAAAGTTATCACCCAAAGGAGTACCGTCGCTGGAATATCGTTGTGCATAAATATCCCAATCGGTATTCGGATCACCGTTCCGGCGGTCAATCCATGCAATGACGAAATTTAAATTCTGATCAACGGCAACAATGGGCCGGTATTGAAGGGCATCTCCGGCATCATCATTTACCCTGAAGTTATCACCTGATGGTGTCCCATCACTCAGGTAGATTTGTGCAAAAATGTCAAAATCGGTTCCATTGCGTTTGTCCTGCCAGCAAACAACGTAATTGCCGTTTCCATTGCCATCAATCTCAGGTGTTGCCTGTTGAGCGCCATCAATGCTACCCTGTTCGTTTACCAGGAAATCGGGGATGTTTTGAGCGGGTGCGGAAGTGCTGATTAGTAGTAAGGATAAAGAGGCACATAAAAAAAGCAGTTGAGTTTTCATAGTGAATTAGTTTTGGAGGAATAAAAGTTTTTCATTTCAGTGCCAATTGATCAAGCAATTTTTGTTAAGAACAAATAATCATATCAAAGATAAGAAAATATAATCATCGCAACACCACCATCTTTCTGATTTGCTCAAGCCCACCTGATTGTCCTATCATTTTAGCTTCCATCCTGATAAAATAGACGCCTGGAATATTATTCCCTGCATCAAATCCAAATTGATGTGATCCTTGAGGCAGGGGGTTATTAAGTATGGCTTTTATCTTTTGACCAAATTGATTGAAAACATCTAATTTAACGTTTGCCGGCCCGGGCAGATCAAAGCTTAGTGTGGTTAAGGTGCTGAAGGGATTGGGATAATTTTGATGTAAAATCAATCCGGGACTTGCTTCATGAACAGGTGGCTCTTTAACCCCAACCCATGAATTCCAATCGGTGACGCTTGCCCAGATGTCGAGGCCAAATTGTTGGCAGTGGTTGTCACGCCATGCTGTAAATATCCTATCATTTTTGAAGGCTATCGCAGGTTGGTTTTGAATGTAAGCATCATTATTCGTAACGCTGTAATTTGGCCCATAAGTTCCATAGATGTTCACTTCACTCCAAAAGCGCTGTCCGTAAATATCATCATTTCCATTGCGGGAGTCCCTCCAATTGATAACGAAATTTCCATCAGCTCCTAAAGCTATACACGGATTTGTCTGATACCCATCATCATCGTCGGTATTCACCCGGAAATTGCCTCCCATTGGTGTGCCTCCGGGCCAAAAATGCTGTAGATAGATATCATAATCCCCACTGCGTTTGTCACTCCATGCGATGGTAAAATCCCCTTCAAAATTGTAAGCAACAGCTGGCTTCATTTGATATTCGCTAAACACATCACTCTCTACCAAAGTATTATCACCAATAGCAGTGCCATCATTTTCATAGCGTTGATAATAAATATCCCAATCGCCATTGCGTGCGTCTTCCCAGGCAATAATGAATTCACCATTTTCGGAAATTGCCAGGGCCGGATTTTGTTGGTAAGCAGTACTATTATCATCATTTACCCTGAAGTTCTCACCCAGTGCTGTGCCATCGCCTGAAAATCGTTGGGCCCAAACATCAGGTTCGGTCCAATTTTGATAGGCAGGCTCATCAGCAAATTGATGTAGTTCCAAATCCTGGTGCATTGATCTGACAAGGCCGCCATCTTCGGCATCGCCCCAAACAATGATAAAATCCCCGTTTTCACAACAAACCACTTTCGGGGCATAATGCATATTTGCACCAAGGTAATTCACTTTGAAGTTACTGTCTATCGGTGTACCATCGTTTGTATATCGCTGGGCATAAATATCACTGTCGTAACCACTGCGATAGTCTTCCCAGGCAATGATGAAATTCCCTTCTGCATCAGCAGCAAGCGAAGGTGTCCAATGGATGATATTGGGATAAGTGTCGTCATTAACTTTAAAATTATCACCATGGGCTGTACCGTCAGCGCCAAATCGCTGCGCATATATGTTTTCATCCCCTTCGCGGCTATCAGTCCATGCAACAATAAAATTTTCGTTGCCATCAACTGCTATTGAAGGATAGCCCTGATTCTCACTTCCTACATCGTTGTTCACTTTGAAGTTTTCACCCATTGTTGTTCCATCGTTAAAATAGGATTGTGAAAAAATTTCACCATTGAAACTAAAACGATGATCTTCCCAGGTTATCATAAAATTCCCGTTTTCAGCTACTGAAATTTCCGAATAGAATTGGTATGAATTCACAGTGTCGGTATTCACCTGATAATTAACTCCAACAGGAGTGGCATCATTATCAAAACGCTGTGCAAATACATCCTTATAATCCATGCGGTCGTCCTCCCAGCAAACTATAAAAGATCCAATAATGTCCGATGATATCGAAGCGTTGCGCTGAGATGTACGGGGAGTATCATCATTTATTTTGAAATTATCTCCCAAAGTCGTTCCATCACTCAGATATCGTTGTGCATAAATATCCCAGTCACCGTTTCGTTTGTCTTCCCAGGCAATAATGAAGTTTCCGTCATCATCAAAGCTTATGTCGGGGCGCAACTGCATGGCATATTCCGTATCCGTATTCACCCTGAAGTTATTTCCAATAGCTGTGCCATCAGGTGAATACCGTTGTGCATAAATTTCATAATCATCATAATAGCGTTTGTCTACCCAGGCAATAAGTAAATTTCCGTTTTTATCACAATTGCAGCAAGGCCAATACTGTAACTCATACCCGGTGTCGTCGCTAATTTTAAAGTTTTCGCCCTGGGCAGCACCATCAGCCGAATAACGCTGACCCCAAATATCCCAGTCACCGCTTTTTTCATCAGACCACACAATTACAAAATTGCCATTGCCATCCATTGCAATGCAGGGATGTTCCTGTTCTTCATTACCGGGCTCTTCGTTCACCTTAAAATTATTTCCCAGGGCTGTGCCATCATTCGAAAACCGTTGTGCGTAAACGTCCCACTCCCAACCGTTTCGTTTATCTATCCATGTTATCACGAAATTCAAATCGGGGCCAACAGCAATGGCAGGGTTGTATTGGGCGGCCATTAAGTTTTCATCACTTACCTTAAAATTATCACCAAATGGTATGGTGTCGTTTATGTAGATTTGGGCATAAACGTTATGATTAGTTCCTGAGCGTTGGTCAATCCAGGTAAGCACATAATTGCCGTTTCCATCACCACCGATATCTGGTGTGGATTGCTCACAGCCGTCAATGCTGGCATGGTCATTTACAAGGAAATCGGGGATGTTTTGGGCAGTTATTGAAGGGAAGTAAATAAGTAAGGGTAATGTTAGTAAGCAGAAAAAAAGTAGTTTAGTTTTCATAGTGTGTGAGCATTGGAGGATTTATAGATCGTAAGCAATACTGAGGCTGAAGTTCCTATTTTGATTTAATCAGTTTTTTCGAGTAAGGCACAGCTACACTCTGTGTTCGTTTTATATGAAAACTTACTTTTATATTTTGACATTTCATTTAATTTTTTGTTTCCTGAAACTTCGGCAATCAGTATCACCATTGTAGCCAGAATTGATGCGCCCAAATATACTAAAAAAGTGATTAGAAGTCAAGGGTTTATGGGTATTTATTTTGTATAAATCAATCAAGCAATACTTTATTTGGTATGGAATTGTAGGTTGGCTGTAACGGGATTTACTAATAATTGCATGTATTGGTGATGCCAGATTAGAATAGATAAAATATGTTCAACGGATTTGGCGGCTATTTCTTCTCAGCAATACCCAACCTTAGCGGGCTGGCAGTATAATCGAAAATGGTATAGTAATGATCTAAAAAAATGGATCCGGCCAGCAGCATATTGGTGGTGCTGGAACTTTTGGTGGGATAAAGCGGGTAAAAGGCAAGGTGCAGGCTATCCGGAAACTGTTGGAAATATTCCCCGGCAGAAAGAGTAAATTGTATCAGCTTTCCATTTTCATCCCTCAATGTAATTGTGAAGTCGGGATAATCTTCTAATTCGGAAGCATCGTTAACAACAACAGGTTTGGTTCCTTTATCAGTAATTAAACTGGTGATGTTTCCAATGATTTCCGGGTCTCCCTTGAAACGGGAAGAGCCGGTGTCCAGGGCAAAAACTGTCGAGTTGGGAAGATCTATTTTTATGTCGCCCACTTTTAATTCAACCAATTCAATGGTCCACAATTCTTCAGCATGATCTTGCCGGGCAGTTTCTTTAACAAGTGGGAAAAACTTCAAAGATCCTTTTTTAAATTTCTCGTGATCAATTCCACCCAACATCACTTCTCCACGGTTCAACTCCCGGCTTGTCCAAAAAGAAACAATTTTGTCAGAAATCAGCTGTTGCTGTAACAACAAATCCAAAATTTGGATCGAGGGATTGCCAGAACTTTGTGATGGGAAGGCCAGGGAGCCATCCTGCACCAGGTCATCCCAGTTGGTGTTGAAAGTGCCATCCGGGTTTTTGCCATCATTTAAACTTGTAGTAAGCAGAAATCTCATTCCCGGAACTGCATATTTTTCCTTTCGACTCAAATCTTCTGTACTACCTGCCCAAAAGTTCCAAGAATCCTGGCCGACTTTAAAATTGAAACTCCCCCATGGGCCAAGTTCGCTGCTTTTCTCGACTGTATCGATCCATATGTATGAAGGTGATTGGTCTGTATTATATCCACGGTGATGTTTGCAGGGAACTGTTTTGCACTCATCCGAAGTAATCCAGGTGCTGGCTGTGCCCGTATCCATAATTAATTTGAAGAGTTGGTCTTTTGGCGATTCACCTATGGATAATTCGGCATACCAGGGAGTGGCACCATTGTTTTCTGCCAATCCCATTTTTAAAGGAATAATCAGTGTATTGCTAGTCTTTGTCTGATTGCGGCAAAACGAAATTGAAAACATGAATATGCCAATAATTAAAATGAGACCGATAAAATGGAATGGTTGCCTTTTCATATTTACTTCTAACTTTTAAAAAAATTCACAACCAAAACACCGGAACCTTAAACTCCAAAATCAACACATTACCCGATCATTTCTTTTGCCTTTTCGAAAGCTTTTTCGATTCCGGCAGGATTTTTCCCTCCGGCTGTTGCAAAGTGCGGCTGTCCGCCACCGCCGCCTTGAATTTCTTTTGCAATTTCGCGAATAATCTGACCGGCATTCAACCCTTTCGTTTTAGCCAGTTCTTCTGATATCATCACGGTAAGGTTTGCTTTTCCACCATTTTCGGTTCCAATGACGAGAAACAGGTCATCTACAATATCTTTCATCTGGAAAGCGAGGTCTTTGGCGGTTTGAATATCACCATCCAATCTGGTAGAAATAAAGTTCGCACCATTGATGTTTTCTGCCCTGGCCTTCAGATCGTATTTCATGGAGGCCACTTTCTCCCTTTTCAATTCATCAATCTGGTGTTCCAGAGACTTTTTCTCTTCAACCAGAGCCTGGGCTGATTTAGTAAGATCTTTCTGGTTTTTGAAGATATCTTTCAGATTATCAATGAGGTCTTCCTGTTCATAAACCAAAGCTTCTACAACATCGGCGGTAATCGCTTCTATCCGGCGAATGCCTGCTGCTATAGCTGCTTCCGAAATGATCTTGAACATACCGATTTGCCCGGTAGCAGGTACATGCGTCCCGCCACAAAGCTCTATCGAATACTCCGGGTCGAAAGTGATTACCCGAACAAATTCACCGTATTTTTCACCAAATAATGCAGCTGCACCCATTTCTTTGGCATTGTTGATGGGGATATTTCGTTGCTCATCAATGAGGATGTTTTCACGTATTTTGTTATTGACCATACGTTCCACTTGCCTGATCTCTTCAGCGCTCATTTTTGAGAAATGTGAAAAGTCGAAGCGCAGTCGTTTTTCGTCTACAAGCGAACCTCGTTGCTCCACGTGTGATCCCAAAACCCTTTTCAAGGCAGTGTGCATCAGGTGGGTGGCGCTGTGGTTGTTCATGGTCATTCTGCGTTTTTCAGCATCAACCTTTGCTGTAAAATTTGTACTCAGATTTGCAGGCAGTTTGCTGCTGATATGGATGATCAGGTCGTTTTCCTTTTGTGTATCCTCAATAAATATCTTTTCTTCACTATTTACAAGAATACCTTTATCACCAACCTGTCCGCCTGATTCTGCATAAAATGGTGTTTGGTTTAAAACAAGCTGAAAATATTCTTTTTTCTTTGTTTTGATCTTCCTGAATTTTAGAATAACCGCTTCCGCTTCCAGGGATTCATATCCCAAAAACCTGGTCTGGTCTTCGCCTTCCCTTACAATTACCCAATCATCAGTATCTATTTCGGCAGCCTGGCGTGAACGATTTTTCTGAACTTCAAGACCTTTGTTAAATCCATCCATATCAACCGTTGAGCCATTTTCTTTTGCCATCAATTGAGTCAGGTCGATAGGAAATCCAAAGGTGTCGAAAAGCTCAAATGCAAATTCACCGTCGATCGATTTTGAAGTAGAATTCTCTTCGATATATTGTTCGAAACGTTTTATTCCATGAGCAAGCGTCTTAAGAAACGATTGTTCCTCCTCCAGGATTACCCTGGTGATCAATTCCTGTTGCGCTTTTAATTCCGGGAAAAACGAACCCATATCGCCAATAAGGACGGGAACCAGCTTATTAATGAATGGATCTTTCAGTTCTAGAAATGTAAAACCGTATCGCACTGCACGGCGTAAAATTCGGCGAATTACATATCCAGCCTTATTATTCGAAGGCAACTGCCCATCAGCGATTGCAAAAGCAACGGCACGCAGGTGATCGGCTACAACACGCATTGCAATATCAACCTTTTCATCTTCGCCGTATTTCTTCCCTGCAACCTTTCCGATTTCAGAAATGATGGGCTGGAACACATCCGTATCGTAGTTGGATTTTTTTCCTTGCAGTGCCATAGTCAGGCGTTCAAAGCCCATCCCTGTATCCACATGTTTCGCAGGTAGCGGTACCAGTTTTCCATCAGCCATCCTGTTGAACTCAATAAACACAAGGTTCCACACCTCAATCACTTCAGGGTGATCCATGTTCACAAGGTCTCTTCCAGGTACCTTAAGCTTTTCCTCCTCACTTCGCAAATCAATATGGATTTCTGAACAAGGTCCACAAGGGCCGGTATCTCCCATTTCCCAGAAATTATCCTTTTTTGATCCATGCAGGATCTGGTCTTCAGGAAGAATGGCTTTCCAATAATCGAGTGCTTCCTGGTCGATCGGAAGTCCATCGCCGGTATCTCCGCCAAAAACAGAAGCATAAAGGTTTTCTTTTTTCAAACCAAAAACATCAGTCAACAATTCCCATCCCCATTGGATGGCCTCCTTTTTAAAATAATCTCCGAAGGACCAGTTCCCCAGCATTTCGAACATGGTGTGGTGGTAGGTGTCGTGACCTACTTCATCCAGGTCATTGTGTTTGCCCGAAACCCTTAAGCACTTCTGGCTGTCGGCAATGCGAGGATATTTCCCAGGGGCATTTCCCAGGAAAATGTCTTTAAATTGATTCATCCCTGCATTGGTAAACATCAGTGTTGGATCGTTTTTAACCACCATTGGCGCTGACGGGATAATTTTATGCTGTTTCGTTTCAAAAAATTCCAGGAATGTTTTTCTTATCTCGGATGATCTCATAAATAGCAGGTTATTAACAGTTTCGGTTGAATACTCCAAATCATAAAGCTTGCAAAATTAGTTTTTTTGATTAATTTTGCGCGAAATTAGCGATCTGCCCAATCAAAACTTATGGCAAAAACAAAATATTTTTTTAATCCTGCGTCACTTTCATACGAAAAAGTTGAAAGACCGTTGAAAAGAAAATTGGGTCGTTGGATTACAATTGCAATCCTCGCTACTGCTTATGCTATATTGGTGCTTTTTGTCGGATATAACTTTTTCAATACTCCCAAAGAAAAAGCATTAAGGCGTGAACTGTCTCAGATGCGGTTTCAATATGAGGTATTAAACGATCGCCTTGACCAAATTGTGGCTGTTATGGATGAACTACAAGATAGGGACGACAATATTTATCGTGTGATCTTTGAGGCTGAGCCAATTCCAAGTTCTGTGCGTAAGGCAGGTTACGGAGGAGCCAATCGCTATGCTAAACTGGATGGATATAAAAATTCAGATTACCTCATCGAAACCACACAAAAGCTCGATCAGATTACCAGTCAGATGGTGGTACAGTCTAAATCCTTTGATGAAGTTTACGATATGGCAACCAATAAAGCCGATTTTCTTGCAGCGATGCCAGCCATCCAACCTGTTAATAACAAAGACTTAAAAAGGCTCTCTTCATATTATGGTTACAGGATGGATCCTTTTTACAAGGTGATGAAATTTCATGAGGGTGTTGATTTCTCAGCTCAGGTTGGAACTGATATTTATGCAACAGGTGATGGCACAGTTGTAAAAGTAAAGCAGTCGAAAAGAAATTATGGCAACAGCATTTTGGTTGATCATGGTTTTGGATATCAGACCTTTTACGCACATTGCGAAAAGATTTTGGTGAAAAAAGGCCAGAAGTTAAAGCGTGGGCAGGTAATTGCCACAGTTGGAAATTCCGGAAAATCAACCGCACCTCATCTTCATTATGAAGTTCAGAAAAACGGTAGAGCCGTCGACCCAATCAATTTCTTTTTTAATGATCTTACTCCTGAGGAATACGAACTGATTCTCGAGCTTTCGGCCAGGCCATCGCAAACACTGGACTAACGCCTACCTTATAATTTCCAGTTTGTTTTATTATTGTTTTCTCGTTTATACCATTAACTTTGTGCTCAGAACTCAAAACTTTGAACTATTAACCATTTTCCTCAATGTCTGAAAGGCTATACTACACCATAGGAGAGGTTGCGAAAATGTTTGATGTGAACACTTCACTTATTCGTTTTTGGGAGAAGGAGTTTGACATTATCCAACCTAAGAAAAACAAAAAGGGAAATCGCCTTTTCACCCCACAGGATGTTGATAATTTTCATGTCATTTATCATTTGGTAAAGGAACGGGGCTTCACTTTGCAGGGGGCACAGGATAAGTTAAATGAAAATAAATCGGATGTTGTAGATAAAGTTGAGGTCGTAAAATCGTTGCAGAATATCAAGAGTTTCCTTGAGGATTTGAAAAATGAGCTTTAAATATTTTTTTAGAAAATATAAGCAGCTATTTCTTTTCATCATTATTTCGGCTTATCCTTTCCTTCAATCATGTTCTCCCACGGCTGATGAGCGAAACACCAATCCACTTCCGAACATTATCCTAATATTTATTGACGACCTGGGATATGGTGATTTGGGTTGTTATGGTGCCACCGGTTATAAAACTCCAAACCTTGACAGGCTTGCTGCTGAAGGGATGAAGTTTAACGACTTTTATGCGCCACAGGGCGTTTGTACTGCATCACGTGCTGGTTTATTGACAGGATGCTATCCTAACAGAATTGGGCTCACCGGAGCTTTTAGTCCCCGAACAAAACACGGTATAAACGGAGATGAAATAACTATTGCCGAAATGTTAAAGGAACAAGGTTATGCAACCGCTATTTTCGGGAAGTGGCATTTGGGACACCATCAACAGTTCCTACCATTACAACATGGTTTTGATGAGTTTACCGGCCTGCCTTATTCTAATGATATGTGGCCTGTGAACTTCGATGGTAAACCTTTTACTGACGGATGGAAAGCAGGTTATCCTCCCTTGCCATTAATCGAAGGAAATAAGCATATCGATACGATTAGAAACCTGAAGGATCAGGATAAACTTACTGCACTTTATACCGAAAGGGCCATCGATTTTATTGAAAGGCACAACAATGAACCATTTTTTCTTTATTTGCCACATTCTATGGTTCATGTTCCCCTGGGAGTGAGTGATAATTTCAGGGGTAAAAGTGAGCAGGGAATGTTTGGGGATGTGATGATGGAACTGGATTGGTCGACCGGAGAAATTATAAAAACTCTGGAGCAATATGGCCTTGCTGAAAATACACTTATTATTTTCACCAGTGATAATGGGCCATGGTTAAATTTTGGTAACCATGCTGGTTCAACTGCAGGTCTCCGTGAAGGGAAAGGGACCAGTTGGGAGGGCGGACAAAAGGTGCCTTGCATCATGAACTGGCCTGGTAAAATCCAGGAAGGTTGGGAGTGCAGTAAATTGGCCACGGTTTTAGATATTTTCCCAACCCTGGCATCCATTACTGGAGGACAAATGCCTGATCATAGAATTGATGGTGTTGATCTTTCTCGTCTGATTCTCGGTGATACATCAGCTAACCCTCGAAAAACTTTTCTTTTTTATTATAACCGGAACGACCTTGAGGCAATGAGGAAAGATTATTGGAAACTTATTTTCCCGCATTCATTTCGCTCTTATGAAGGAGTGGATCCTGGTATAGATGGCTGGCCGGGACCCTACGCACGTGGTCGTTCTGGCTTGGAGTTGTACCATTTGAAAAATGATCCCTTCGAAGAACACAACCTTGCTGAGAAACATCCTGAAATTGTGAAAGAACTTTCGCTCATTGCTGATTCTGCCCGTATCGATTTGGGAGATGACCTAATGAAAATGATTGGTAAAAATAACCGTGCTCCAGGATTTATTTATGAGGCTGAAACCCATATTGATCATCTTGGTAAAAATGCAAAGGTGGATTTAATGACTGAATACAGCATCAAATATTCAGGTGGTGGTGAAATTGCACCTACCGATGGAAAGTTGGGTGTGCCTGACATCAAACATCCTGCATGGCAGGGATACCACGAAAATGATTTGCAAGCAACAATAGATTTGGGTGAGATCAAGGATTTAAGCGAAATACGGCTGCGTATGTTGAAAGAGGAGGCATCATGGGTTTTCCCTGCCCAGGGTGTTACCTATGAGATATCGAAAAATGGTTTTGACTATAAAGTTTTGGGTGACCTTTCGCAGGATCAGTTTGTTGAAAAGGTGGAACATATGATTTATGAGGCGGTGTGGCAAGGGGAGAAACAACAAGCCAGGTTTATCCGCATCACAGCAAAAAATATTGGTCGATGCCCAAAAGGTCATCCAGGTGAAGGAGACAAAGCATGGTTGTTTGTGGATGAGGTGATTGTTAATTAATGGAGTGAGATATGATTTTGTTCTACTTATAAGAACCTTGAAAATTTAGTTCAATTTCGGTGTTCTTCCGGGTGCAGCCGTTCATAACGATATTAATTCTTGTTTATATTAACTGATGCTATATTTTTGCAATCGCAGATAAACGATTCAGAGTCTCAGTATTTCAATTAATCTCTGGATTTTTTTGCATTCTTACTATAAATAAAACCACTCTTTGTCTCAATGAAACCAAGTAACGGACTTATCAAATTTCTAAACAATAAATTTGTACTCATTGTAATAATATGGTCAGTATTAACTGCTATTAACATAAATAAAGCTTATCATATTGATGATACTTTTTACCTTGAGGCTGCCCAACACATTAAGGATAATCCCACGAAACCAATGTCTGGCTTTATAAATTGGGAGAATGATCCGGTCCCTATCTATAAACATAACCCACCTCCTTTGTTTTTCTATTTTATTGTTCTTACTTCAGTTTCATTTGGATTCGGTGAAATCCCAATGCATCTGCTAATATCTGTATTTACTTTTTTTGCACTATTGCTTTTCTATAACCTTTCCGTACTTCTAAGAATAAAAAATACAAATACTTTAATCCTGTTATTGGCTTTTTCTCCGGCTTTTGTAATAAACCAGAATTTAATGTTAGATATTCCTGTTATAACTATTCTTTTAGGATTTGCTTATTGCTTGCTAAAAGCCAATATTACAGGCAAAACTCAATTCTATACCTTATCGGCTTTGCTATTGGGAGTTGGTTTGCTTTTTAAATATTCGTTACTGCCTTTAATTGTCCTCTTGTTAATTGTAATTATACTGAACAGGGAGTTTAAAAAACTCTTTGTATTATTGATCCCTTTTGGTTTTCTTATTGCCTGGTCAATGTGGAATTACCTTGAGTTTGGTTCCGTTCACATGCTTGGTAGATCGAATAGTACACATATTTTAAAAGTCTGGGCATTCCCGGGATGCCTCGGTGCGATAGTCTTTTTCTCTGTTTCATTACTCTTTTCAAGATACAAGTCCAGGGTGGTCAAGCCTATATTATATACAATGCTAAGTATTACGATATTGGCTATAATATTGTTCGCTTTCAATATTGTTGATGAGATATTTTTTGCCAATTTCATGAGTGTATTATTTACCCTTAATGGTACCTTCATCTGTTTTGCATTAGTTTCAAGGTTTTTTATTGATATTAAATTGACCTCGATTTTCAAAAACAAACCTTCAAATGAATTGATACTATATCTGTTTATAGCAGCTCTGATGCTATTTATTATATTGTTTGCTCCTTTTATTGCTACCCGTCATATTTTACTAATGCTCCCTTTTGCTCTGCTAATTTTTGCTAAAGAAATCAGTATCGCTCCAAAAAAGGTGAATCTGTCAGTTATTTCACTAACCATATTTTTAGGAGTTCTTCTTGGTGTTTCTGATTGGAAATATGCCGACTATTACCGGGAAATGGCATCAAAGATTGAATTGCCAGATGATAAAAAGGTCTGGACTGCAGGTCACTGGGGGTGGCAATGGTACTCGAAGCAAAGGGGTTTGATTGAATATAGCACAAACCAATCTGAACCAAATGTCGGGGATTTAATCGTATATCCCGGGCGGGTTTCAATGCAGGAGTTGAATGAAAATATAAAACTGTCGATTATTAACAAGGTCTGGGATGAACCTACCCTGCTGACATTTGTTTCCGGGAATAATTGGGCAAGCATGTATAGTTCTTATTTAAACAAAGTCCCATGGACATTATCCAAAACCCCTATCGATACAATTTTCATTTGTAAGGTTGATAGTATTGTTCAAGAAACAATAATCACAAACTAAATTTCAGATTACAAAGCAAAACTCAGCCATAAAAACAATACCTTCTAAAAATCAACTTACACTTTTTTCAATCCGGAGAAATTTGTGAGGCACCACTTTATTACCTGACCGGTCATGTATAGAATCGCTAATGTTCTGAATGGTGTAACTCGGAACAAAGCGAAATTGTTATTATATTTGTTTGATCAAAGAAACCCATAATTAATTGCAGCCCTGAAATTTGTGCGATTGGTTACTTAAACAAGTCATACTTTTTCTTTGAAACAAAAAAAATAGCAATGAAAAATCCACAATTTCCCAAACAGCAATTTCTGGCACTTATTCTAATGATTTTATGCTTTAGCAATTTAGATGTCAGAGCGCAAAATGTATCAATCTCAAACGATGGAAGTGACCCGGATAATTCGGCCATGCTGGATGTTATATCCGAAGACAAGGGAGTTCTTATCCCGAGAATTGAATTTGTCGACAGGCCGGTTAACCCTGCTACTGGACTGTTGATATATCAAACCGATAACAATCCGGGATTTTATTACTTCAATGGT
>Ga0070728_10001756_pt1 | contig 30308 bp, 29 predicted proteins | sample tdDd471_FD_66723 | JGI IMG/M metagenome (GOLD analysis project Ga0070728, IMG submission 66723) | Marine sediment microbial communities from the Atlantic coast under amendment with organic carbon and nitrate - tdDd47.1 | ecosystem: Environmental > Aquatic > Marine > Coastal > Sediment | place...
TTACTAAATAGAGATTATAATGGAAGTATGAATATTTATACAAAAGCGAAATGTATAGTAGAAAATAAAAAAATTCCATCATATCTGACAAGATAAATCAGTAGGGCTTCATCGGTCATTCAGAGTTATTTTTAATAAAAATAACGATGAATTGTTATATTATAACCATATATTTATAATAATAATACTACACTCATACTTTATGGTATTTCTGATAATATGGGTCAGAAATAACTATTCCTCTTAAAAACGGATAATTTATTTGTCCAATTTTAATTGGAATAGCTGTAAAACAAGTTTTGGTATGACATCCTTTATAATGAATGATAGTAGGATTTGGAAATACAGGTTGTGGAGGTGGATACATACCACCATTAACATGTATTACTCTAACAGGATTCCCGTTATAAAGGATAACCTGTGGTGGATAAGGACCTCCAATGATACATCCATAGCCATTATTTGAATAAGAACCAGACATCTTGTATTCTAATTTTACTTTTTGTAGGCTATAGCAATAAAATAAGTACATATCTAGCATTATTTTATTCAATTTTTTATTCTAAATCATAATACAACATAATATCTTCTTTATTAAAATCATACTTGTTAGTAAATTTTATTTTGATTTGAACTCCAGTTGGGACATCTTTTGTTGAACATTCTTTATTATATTCCAATTTTGTAATATAATCTTCTTTTGGCATAATTCTTATATTTGTTGATGGATTTATAGCAACATACCTTCTGTCATCAGTATAATAAAATCTTTCAATCTCATAAATTTCAACAAGATTACCAGAAATAGGATTTCTAAAATGTAAATTTACAATATTTTTAGTATTTGGTGGAATTGTAAATATACATAATTTATCGGATTTTATTCTTCCTCTTACACCAATTGGTCCTATACTTCTTTTTACACCAATTGGTCCTATACTTCTTTTTACACCAATTGGTCCTATACTTCTTTTTATACCAATTGGACAAGTACTTCCTTCTGCACCAGTTGGACATGTAAAATTAGTACTTCCATCAACCGTTATTTGGGTTTCATCTGTTCCTATTGGACAGCAACTTATATTTGCTTCAATAGAAGGTAAATCCATTTATAATTGGTATATACACACACCTTTATAACTATTATAAAATAATTTACAACAATTACAAGTATTTTTTTATTTATAATTATATTATGTATTGAAAGTATAAGTATGGCAACTAAAAATAAATTATATATTGGTCATAATATACACATTTCTCATGGTTTGATATCTAGTTCTGATTATGCAAAATCAATAGGTGCTAATTTTTATCAAATATTTTTAACAAACCCACAAAAATATACTGTTCCAAAACATAATAAAAATGACCTATTGGCTCTTAAAAACAAATTAGCTAAAAATAATCAAAAAATAGTTATTCATGGGAGTTTTATGACAAATTTTTGTAACGAAGTCACATGTTATAAACATACAAAAGCTGTTGATTTATTAGTTTCAGATTTGAATTATTGCAAAATATTAGGAGGTATAGGTGTAGTAATACATATGGGAAAACGATTGAAAATGGATAGAGAATATGCATTAAATAATTATGTTGAAGGTATTAAAACTGTATTGAGTAGAACTAAAGATTCTACCATAATATTTGAAACAGGTGCTGGTGTAGGTACAGAAATATGCACAGATATATTTGGATTAAGAGAATTATATGATAGATTTACTTCAGAGGAGAAAACAAGGCTAAAATTTTGTATAGACACTTGCCATATATTTTCAGCAGGGTATGCTATAGGATATCCCAAATATAGCAAGTTTTATTGTAAATTTGTTGATACAGTATTAGGATGGGATAATGTAGCTTGTATTCATCTTAATGATAGTAAATGTGCATTTGATAGTAGAAAAGACAGACATGCAGATTTAGGAAAAGGCAACATATCTCTTGATGGTCTCAAAATATTTATTAATCATTGTTATAAGAAAGATATCCCCATAGTACTTGAAACTCCATGTGATTACATACCGAAAGATGAACAGATAGCAACTGTAAAATCTTGGATAAATATATAAAATAACAATGGGAATTGAAAGATTTTTTAGTGGAATAGAATCAAGTGATATAAATATCAAAAATAAATTCACTCATTTCTTCAAACAAAAGTTACATATTGATTATATGTATATCGATTTCAACTCTATCATATACATTACAAATTATAAGGTATTATCAGATCTAAATAAAATATTGTACCTGATAGTACGAAATAAATCCAAAAATATATTGTTTTCTGAAATTGTTGAAAAATATGGTCTTAAGATAAAAGATACCATAACAGCATCAGAATATAATAAGTATATAATGGATCGTATTGATAAATTAATCCTAAAATCAATAGAAAAATACATACTCAATATGCTCGAAAATTATATCAAATCTGATAAATTACAATATCTATACATAGCTGTTGATGGTGTACCTTCAAAAGCTAAAATGATAGAACAGAAACGAAGGAGATATATCGGCGTTATTTCTAGCGATATATCAAAAAGGATATATGACAAACATAAAAGTAAGCTTTCTAAAAATAGATATTTATATGAAGAAAATAAGATATTATGGTCAACCAATAAAATAACTCCAGGAACAGTATTTATGCACAAATTAGATACTTTATTAAAGGATACTATATTTCACTCAAAAATTAAAAATATTTGCAAAAATCTAAAATCATATACATATTCTGGAATGTATGAATATGGTGAAGGTGAAAAAAAGATAGTGGATAATATACGATCAGTACACCATAAAAAAGGCCAATATCTTATATACAGTCCAGATTCTGATGTAACGTTATTATCACTTATATTAAGTTGTAGGTTAGAAAATGACATAAAACAATCAATTTCAGATATTAAAATACTTAGACATAATCAACAAAAGAATATGTATAATATTATTGATATAAGCACCTTAAATAAGAATATATATAATTATGTTAAAAATAAAGTTAAAAGAAACCTTGATACTTCACAGGTTATATTAGATATTGTCCTACTATTAACTATATTTGGAAATGACTTTCTTCCGAAAATAAATACATATGATGCAAGGAATGATTTTGTAAATATCATAACTATATATGCTAATACAATCAGATCCAAAGATAAACATATTATAAATCTTCCTAATAGTATCAAAGATAAGCGTACTATAAATTTTGATATATTATTAACAATCATAAAAGAATTATCTGCTAATGAGAATTCTAATATAAATAAAATATATCTAGAGTCAAATTATCATAATTATAGGAAACTAAAGGAGATATTTAAGTCAGATTCGGATAATTTTCAACAAAAAGTATCTGCATTTCTAGATAAATTAAAAGAATTTGACCAAAATATTAAAAATAATAAATTACCTGTGATATCAGAAGATTTTGCTGATAAAATAAAAAAATTAACAAAAATAGGTATTCCATTTAATGCTTCTCCTAAAGAAATTGTTAAATTATACCATAATTATTGCAAAAAATATAATAAATTACCAATTATTAACATAACACTACAAAGATACAATAAATCTATCAATAATCATTTTTATAGGAATAAATTAAAATTATTATCTGATAGATCAGCTTTCTCTCAAACAGAATATGATGTTGAACTTTATCAATTTAGTAATATGTTAGATAAGTATGCCACAAAATTGAATAGTACTCCATTGGGTCTTGGATTTATTCAAGTTGATATTAAAAATTATAAGTTCAAATCGGAACCTATAGATAGCAGTATTAAAAAGTATTATAATACGTATTTTGGTATTGTAAATACTGATACATCTAGTAAAAAGATGAATGATCTGTTACAATCATATATTAAGGGATTGTTATGGGTTTTTGATTATTATTTTAACAATTTTTCAATTGAGGATAATAGATCAAAGGCTTTAGTATGGTTTTATAAATACAAGCATTCACCTTTATTGCAAGATATTTACAAAATGCTGAACACTTTATCATCGGATGATATTGATAAAATGTTAATTGAAATACGGAAAAAAATTGTTCCAACTAGTATATATTTTTCATGTATTGAGCATCTTATGTATGTATCATGTGCTCCTATGATATTAGATATAATTCCTGAAGAGTTACACTTATTTGCAAAAAGTAAGTATTATCCTAATATGAATCTAATTATAGATAACATATATAATAAAGATACTAATGACATGATAGATTGTAAAAATGCTATGTTTATGTCAAAATGTGATTTATTATTTCTTTATCCAGAAAAAACATTTGATGAGGATATAGATGGCTTCTTGAAAGATATACGAAAGATTAAGTTATCACAAGAAACAAAAAAAAGAGCATGTATATATAAAATAGATAATAATATATATAAACATACATTTCCAAAAATAATAAAGTTAGGAGATATAAATTAGGTGGTGTTAGTTTTATCGATATATTTATAACATATGTATATGATGGTTATAAATATTAGTCCAGTTACTAAGACTTTTACTTCATCTGTTATACCTTCCCATTTGGCTAGTATAGATGTTAGGATTAGTAATATTCCACCAAAACCTAATCCCATAGCAACTACTGATTTTGTATATTTTTTATCCTTTGCAATTAGTTTTGATAAAACCAGAGCAATTATACCTGAAATAAATAAAGTTGATATTGAATATGATAATTTTGTGTCATATGCATAATTTTTGTATAGTGTACTGACTAGTTGATGTATAAATATATTATACATTAGCGCTATAGAAGAATAAATAGTTATATCAAATAATCCCATTATATATTATAATATACATGAAAAATAAATTGGGAATATTTATTTTTAGAAGGTCATATAGATTGTATGATAATACAGGATTAATTGAATGTCTCAAAAATAATCAAACAGTGATACCTGTATTCATATTTACACCAGAACAGATTAAAAATAATCCATATAAATCAGATAATGCTGTTCAATTTATGGTAGAATCCTTGAATGATCTTGATAAGCAACTGAGAAAGAAAAAAAGTAGATTATTCTTTTTTTATGGTAGACAAGATGATGTTATTAGGAAATTAATTAATAAGTATCCTATTGATTCTGTATATGTAAATATGGATTATACACCATACTCTATAAAAAGAGATAAGAGGATACAAAAAATATGTAAGAGTAATGATGTTAAATTTTGTATAAAAGAGGACATTTTACTAAATCCTATCGGATCAATAAAAACTGATTCTGATACTATATACAAGAAATTTACACCTTATTTTGATAAAGCAAGATCAAATACAGTTGATAAGCCAAAATCAAATAATTATAATAATTATGTATCATCAAGGAAGAAATATGTTGGTGAAATTAGTAAGAATAGGATTAAAAAATTTTATGAGTATAATGAATCAAAAGCATGTGTAGGTGGTAGAGATAATGCTTTAAAAATATTAAGGTCAGTATCTAAATTTAAGCAATACAATACAAAAAGAAATATGTTGACATATGATACAACAAAATTATCAGGATATATAAAATTTGGTTGTGTATCCATAAGAGAAGTATATCATAAAATTAAGGATAAGTTGTCATCAAGGAATGGTCTGATAAGGCAATTATATTGGCGTGATTTTTATTATAATGTGGCATTTGCTTACCCTATAATATTTTCAAAAAAAGGTAATTTAAAGGAGTCATATGATAAGATTAAATGGGATAATAATACGAGATTATTTAATAGGTGGAAAAATGCCAAAACAGGATTTCCTATAGTTGATGCATGTATAACAGAAATGAATACAACTGGATTTATGCATAATAGAGGCAGATTAATAGTAGCTAGTTTTCTAGTCAAAACATTATTGGTTGATTGGAAACATGGTGAAAAATACTTTGCACAAAAATTACAAGACTATGATCCTGCTGTAAATACAGGAAATTGGGGATGGGTAAGTGGTTCTGGAGCTGATTCTCAACCTTATTTTAGAATATTTAATCCATGGTCACAAGGGGAAAAGCATGACCCTGATGCTATATATATCAAAAAATGGCTCTCTGAATTGGCTGATATACCAGCAAAACATATACATCAATGGTATAAATATCACACAGAATATGATATCAACTATCCAGATCCGATAGTTGATTACTCAAAAATGAAGAAAAAAGTATTATCCGCTTATAAAAAAGCCTTATAAAAATTAAACAAGATTACTGAAATTTGATTTAAGATCAGGAGATGTGTTATCAATAACATCATCAATTACTGTTTCAACAGATTCTATTATTTCCCTTAATGTATATGTATAAATATCTAATTCCATACTCTCTTCTATAAATTTTTGTTTATTATACATAAATAATTCATATGATTCTTGAAGTCCAAAATTTATTATGTAATTCTTTTTATATTCATCTAATGATTCTAGATCACTATCTAAGGATTTAAAATCCTTATAAAATTTGTACATAATAGAAAAATATTTGGCTAATCTTTTTAATTTATCTAGTTGTTGAACTGATCCAGATCCAGTTAGCCATCCCATAACTATAGCCATTTCAGATATAGGGTATATCTTTCTGTTAAGATAATCATTATATGATTCTTTATCTACCTGTTTAAATTTGCTATTCATTTCCATATTTTTCTTTTTTAAGTACCACTTATCAATTTCATTATTTGGTAATTGATCAGTAATTTGTATATTTGGATAATTTAGAATATATTTGTCATTTACATATTTATGATACATATTCATAATAAAGTAGAACATATCAAAACTACCTTTTTTATCTGTACAATTTTTAATATTTTTCATATTGTTAGTAATAGCTTTGCTAGATTTTAATATCCCAGATACTATATTTATGTCCTCATAATTTTCTGTATATTCACACTCATTGTTTAGGATATTTAATATGTATATCGATGTTGCAATATGATAGCAATGACATAATGTATTATACTTTTTACTTTGACTGTTCATAATTGTTAGAAATAATATAGGGTATATATAGTCACCACTATCTAAATCTCCAACTTCTAAATATTTATTTTCTCTCATAAATTTATTCAAACTGTCCTTATATTTAACTAATCTACTCATTTATATATTTTGATATATGATTAATAATATTATCTAGTTAACACACTGTATTTATCGTATATATATATATGCAAAAACATATTGAAAATATATATAATAATATATACAAAATACAAGACAATTATAAAAAAAATATTGCCAAAACAAAACATAATATCAACATATTAAAAACAGGAGATAATATGACTAAAAATATATGGAATATAATGGACAAATATGCACAAATAACAAAATATGAAAAGAAAGAAGTTAATAATCCAAAAGGAGAGAAAATATACAAAATATTAGTTGCCGATACAAAATTAAAACTTAAATTATTTTGTATATATTCTGTTATATTTGGATACCGATCAGCACTGCGTTCATTATATTTCAATAATGAACATAAAAAAACACATATAGGGATTGATTTTGAATTTAATGATCAAGTTATAGCATTAATGCAACTTAATTTTGAAGATATTAAAAAGTGTTACATCTGGATATTAAATCCAGATGAATTTGATACAAAACAAAATGATATATTTCTTGATAATATCATGATAAATAAACATATTTATAAGATTCTTCACGGTCCAGAATCACTTGATATACCATATATGTATAATACATTATTTAATAATAATAGAAAAGATATACTTGCATTTACATCAAGGGTTATAGATACAAGATATTTATGTGAGTATTATAAGGTTAGTCTTGACCAATTAGATAAAAAATGTACAATATATAGTGCTCTGTATTATTTTAATACGATAGATAAGAAAAAATTAAATTATTTAGAAGACATCCACGAAAAAATGGGAAATATTTCAAATATTTCTTGGAATGTGCATAATTTAAACAAATATTATTTAGAATATGCACTTTATGATGTTCTGTTTTTACAACATTTTTTATTTAATATATATGAAAATATAACTGTAAATACACCTATATATCTTAATACATATAAATACATATCAAATATAATACGATTTGTCTTTTGTGAAAGAAGAGGTGTAACAAATATTAGTAATAATGCCAAAATAATATCAGATAAATTTAATAATTACATTGTAAAAGATATATCAATAGGCAACAAATCATATAATATGACACTTATTAAAATATATAATAGTTTAATTAAAAATTTTATGATTTGTAACAACAATATAGATATTGATTTTATATTGTCAATAGGTTATTTTAAGAGGACATTGATACCTATACTAAAACAGATAGTTTATAACGTTATACATAATAATTATGATGTTTATAAAGATAATAAATACATATCAAAAAATAAATTATTATTACATGAAACTTTTAAAAATTTAAGAAAATATAATTATAAAACAATCCATCAATTATTACATTTATTTGAAAATGAGATATCTATAAAAATTACAACATTATATAGATAGGTATATATATAGATCAGCATCATATGTCTATAAGAAATAAAGACATGGCAAATATTATAAGAGAATGTGACTATTATAAAAATCTAACTAATAGAGACAAGTACACAGGAACATGGACAATGGTAGGGAAATCTAATTATATTAACAGAAAATGTAACAGACTATTAAGAACAAAACTTATAAAGCATCCAATTATAAGAAATAATTATACAGATAATATATTTTCATATAAAGTAAATCAACCAATGATGATATATGGGAAATTAAGGCCAAAAATAAAAGAATTTTTTGGTGAGAATTATTTATGCAATAAAATATGTATATCAGTAATACTGATAATTTTTATTATAACAATAACTACATTTTTTTATTGAATATAGAAAATTCTTTTATCTGTATATTATATAATTATAAATGAGTTGCGACAAATTTAATACATGCGTAAATGATGAAAATCAACAAATGAATCATCCTACTGATGAAAATTCATTGTATAATGATAAAATCTACGATGATCATACTGCCAATAATAGATGTTATACCAATAATCCTGTTAATATTGTTGAAGGATTTAATGGGAAAAATTTAATTAACTGTTTAATTAAATGGATAATTATTATTTTAATAGTATATGTAATTATTACTGTTGCTATGGAACTTTTCCAACCTAATAAAACATATAGATTAAATATTGCTACACCAAAAGATACTATTGGTGGTAGTTTCTCACTTTATAGATAATTCTTTCTACCATAAAATAATCTATCTTATTTATAGATAAAAATAAAATAGATCCCACATATAATCTCTATAAAATAAATTATATTAAAACATGAATTTCAGTAGCAAAATATACATGAAATAGATATTCTTATATAACCTTGATAGGATTATATTAAAACATGAATTTCATTAGATGCTCTTGTTAAAGCAGTATATATACACCTTTTTGCTTCATTTCCATTTTTATTCATAAATATATCATCAGCATCTATATACACATTATAATATGTAGATCCTTGTGATCTATGTACTGTTATTGATGTTGATATACTTACACTAGCAAATGGTTCACAATATATATTATTCATTTGGTTCCACAATGGCCTTATGACTTTACTCCTAACAAAATTAATCTGATCTCTTAGGACAATATCAAAATCTGCACATAAACCATTTATCTTTCCTCTTGCAATTCGTATATCATTTTCCAGTATCTTTTTATCATCTTCCTTAATTACATACAATATATAAATATCATCTGGGTTTGTTAATGATACATCTTTATTATTTATCAAATGTTTAACAGCCAATTCCCATACATTATATTTGTTTTTAGTTAATCTATTTATACCATTAACACATTTTTTAATCTTTTCATTAATATAATTATAATTTTTTGCTTTGGTTACTTTGAAACTATTAATAAATCTTTTTGATGTCCATACCGAATGATTTATATTTATGATTTGTACTTGTTCGGATGTGTATATCTTTTTCCCAGAACCTTTATCAATACTCCTCAAATTATAAAAATCTGTTAATAATAATGTATCACCTATTTCAAATCTATCTAATTCTTCTTTATTATGCATTTTTTGCCTAATTTCTTTATTATATATATTTGATTGATTATTAGTCCAAGTCAGAACTATATTGCTGTACTGACTATTTTCAATAAAATTTCTGGTACAACTTGAAAACCATTCTGTTTTCAATTTGTTATGTTTATCTTTACATTTATACAATTTCACTTTATTCCCTTTGTATAATTTCAGTTTAGGCGGTGTACCATCTATAATCCACCTTCTAATTTCATTACACAATCCTATAACATTTACATTGTCATTTCTCATAATATTTTTCATAATAATTGAATTAATATCTTTAGTGAATATGGAGCTTGATACTTCATTAACAGGAGGTAATTGTGCAGGATCTCCTACAAAAAGTATATTTGATTTTACTCCTGTACGATTAATATTTTCAAATATATCATTTATAATCTTGTCTGATATCATAGAACATTCATCAATTATTACAAGTTCATATTTTCCTATCTTATTTTTATTTCCTACTTTCACAAATATTTTTTCTCCTCTTTCATTGAAATCAATTTTATAATTCAATAATTTGTGGATTGTGGAAAAATAAATATTTTCCGACATATAACCATTTGAAAAATACTTGTTTTTTATTACATTTACTGCTTTATTAGTAGGTGCAGTAAATACTACTCTTCCTATATATCCTGCATCACTTAAATAATTAATAAGACTTGTAATAAGTGTTGTTTTTCCTGTTCCAGCATATCCATATAGTCCATATGTATTCTTATTATGGGAATATAACAGATCTATTATCCCCATAGATGCTTTTATCTGATCATCTGATAGAGTAACACCTGAAATAATATCCTTCCATAATTTACTATCATTTTTTATAATATTGTGTAATTTCTTGTAAACGTCATCAAATATCTCAATATATGTTTTGGATTGTGTATTGTATTTTATCTTTTTATTAATATTGTTAACCTTATTAAAATTAATAATAGTACTATTTTTTCTGATAAATGATAATATCGTTGAATATTCTTGCAATGATATGATATTGTTATCTTTATATTCACATATATAATTTTCTAAATGTTCTCTTTTGTTCAAATTATCTCTTCTTGGTGTATTGTTAAAAAAATCAATAATATTCATAAATAAACAATATGATATTATTAGATTAATAATAAACTAAAATTATCAATTTTTATTAGTATTTACCTTTCTTTTTTTGTTGGTTTTTTTAGGTGTTTTTCTGGATGCTTTTTTCTTTCCTCTTTTCGGTTTTACTTCTTCAACTACTTCCTCCACCTCTTCTTCGTCATCAACTACCTCTTCTTCATCATATACTTCATCTTCAACTATCTCTTCTTCATCATCATATACTTCATCATCTTCTTCAACATCCTCTTCTTCATCATCATATACTTCATCTTCATCTTCTACTTCATCTTCTACTTCATCTTCATCTTCTACTTCTTCATCATATTCTTCATTTTCATTTCCTTCATCATCATAACATGCTTCATTATACCTACTAATAGTACTGTCAATAAATTTTAGTAAATTTTTATTAAAAATATTTTCCTTATCAAATTGTATTGAGAAAGCATACTTAACATGTCGCTCATTAATTTGACTTTTGTTAAATGCCAACATAGATTCAGCAAGAAATCTCATTGTGTTAGTATATAAACTTTTAATTAAGAATTTATACAACCTACATGCACTATTTTCAAGCATAATATTTTTATCAATGCTATTTATAATATATGCTATATCATCAGCATACATAGGAACTTCATATTCCATGTCTTGATATTTTTGGATATATTTTAAAAAGCAATCAGATAAAGTAGGATTTGCTAATATAGTTGTTTTAAAGTTAGAAAAAGTAATACGGGCCATATTATCATTTCCTTTATCAGTATTGTTATATACTTCTTTAATAACATCATAGGATAATTTTTGTAATCCTGCGGCCATAGCAATATGGGCCTTACTTATACTAATTTTTTTATTAATAGAGTCAAATAATTCTCCATAATGGTCATTCATATATTTATTCATATATTTTTTCATAAAAGTAACATCAAAAACTAAATTAGATTTTTCAGTATCTTTATTACGGAATTTGTTTCCTTTAGATTTTCCTTTTGTAGATGATTTAGTTACAGCCATTGATAATATAAGTATATATTCTAATATTTAAGTCTAAGGTTTCAATATGTTAGAATATCAATTTTTTTTGGTATATATGTATATACCTATTATTATGATAATAATAGCTACACTACTATTATTTGCAATATTATTAATCTTACTATATTTTTTATGTATGTACAAAAGGTATGAAGGAAAAAATTACTATAATTTAGATGATATAGAAACAAAGTTAAATATTATAGAATTGTATAAAAAGGATATAACAGAAGAGCTTAAAAATATGATAGATAATAAAACAGATTGGATAAAATGGCCAGAAAGATATTTGTATGACAATGAAAAATGGAACATAATACCATTATATGGCTTTGATATATGGAACAAGAAGATGTTTATACATTGTCCAAAAACTATGGAATTTCTTAAAAAAATACCTGACTTGAAAACAGCTTTATTTTCAAAATTAAGTGCAAAAACAAGACTTAAAGAGCATCAAGGATGGGAAAAATTATCTAACTATATATTGAGATGTCATTATCCACTCGTACTATCTGACAATAATATGTGTTATATGGTAGTTAATGGAGAAAGGAAATTGCACCAAAAATATAAATGGCTTATTTTTGATGATTCAAAAAAGCATTATGCTGTAAATAATTCAGATAATGATAGATACGTATTAATAATTGATATTAAGAGACCTTATAACATACCTAAAGGCAAATCAAAGATAAAAGAGTCAAAGGAATTATATAAACTTATTAAATATTTTGAACAACAAAATAAACAACATTAATATGTAGATTCAATATTGCTATTTTCAATAATAATATCTCTTGCATCAATTAATGCTGTTATATATGCATCAATTAAGCCTATAAATTCTCCCCTATCATTACCATTACTATTTTCATTACTATTTTTGTTATTTTCATTACTATTTTTGTTATTTTCATTATTATTTTTGTTATTTTCATTACTATTTTTGTTATTATCGATATTATCACTCACATCAAAAAAATATCTATTATTTTGATAAGTACATACATATATATTATATGGCATAACTGTTTTAGCATTATGTAAACAGATATCACTGTCAGTACATAATGTTAGAGTATCATGCACAGTATTTATGGCATAACTATAATTAGGAGTTATTCTATTTTTAACAACATAATAATAAGCTGGGTAAGCTGTTTTTTTTGTGGTCAGTTTATTATCGTTATAATTAATTATAGCTGGATTACCTACAAAATACAACAATTTATCATCATTATCTTTTTTTTGTAGATATTTTACTTTTTTCACACATAATGATTCAATAATTATTTTTTTGTTAGCCATAATAAGGACCATTTTTTCTGGTTTATCTGGTATGCATAAATTACCAGATAATGTTTTCATATCAAATATTTCATGTAATTTATCTATTTGGTTATTTATTAGATACTTATAAAGTATCTTATAACATTTTATAATATCATCAAGTTCTGTTATTAATGTTCCTATACATACAAAATTATCGCTATTATTGTTTAAGTTAGACATTATGTGATTATCCATATATGGATAATTCACACGATTATTTATGTTAAAAGTCCGCACTTTGTTATTATTACATCTATTGTTGGATTTCCTTCAGTAGATCCAAAAGATTCTATTTGTTTAACAACATCATATCCATTTATTATCTTTCCGAATACTACATGTTTACCGTCAAGATGTGGTTGGCTAGCAACAGTTATGAAAAACTGACTTCCATTGGTATTAGGTCCACAATTAGCCATTGATAATAAAAATGGCTGGTCATGTGATAATTTGAAATTTTCATCTTCAAAATATTTTCCATAAATACTATATCCTCCTGTACCATTGCCTTTTGTAAAATCTCCTCCTTGTATCATAAAATTTGGTATAATTCTATGAAATTTTGATCCAATATAACCTTTTCCTTTATCAGAAGTTAATAATATAATAAAATTATTAACTGTTTTTGGTACAATATTTTTATAAAGTTCGATTACTATAGTTCCGATTTCTTTAGAATTGGTAGATATAGTTATATACGCTAATGGATTTTTGCTAGCCTTTGATTGTTAATAATTCTCATCCAAAAGAGCAGATATATCATCCGAGAATGATCCTAATAAAGAATCATTTGGTAACGATCTAACATCTTCATATGATCCTAGATCCAATTGGCTTACATTATCAATTCGCACATCGTTAATATCATTTTTACCTGTATCATTTTCAATTTTACTTTTAGCCATATTATTATTATTATTATTATTATTATTTTCTTCTTCTTTATCAACCATACTTTGCTGATATCTATAAAGAGCATATAACAATGCTAATAATAAGAATAATATTAGTAATCTATCTGAACTGTCCATTAAATATAACTAATCTACAATATATTTATAATATTATAGACACATTAATTAATAATATACATATTTTTTTTTGCACATCCACATCCTTTATCTGCTAGTCCTTTTATCATAGCACAACTTTGGCAAGTTGGTGCAATTCCATTATCCATATTATGAGATAAACTATGTGGATTTTCTTTATAATGAGTTATAAGATCTGGTGTTATGAATGCATCTTTTTTGTTATCATATCCACCTAAACCAACTGGAGTGTTATAATTACTTTCATTACATGAAGCACAATTTAATTGATTATCTATTACTATTTTTCTAGGTTCCACGCTATGCCATGCAAGATCAGCATAGGATCCACATGAACTAGGAGCATATGGAGTATCCCATTGTTTAGCGATACAAGGTCCTTGTACAGGATACTTTCCTCGCATAAATTCTGTTTCTGTTAAATATGTTGCAAGTGGTGAATTAGTCATCCCTTCTACATTTTTATAATTATTAATAAAAATTAATAAAATTGCTATACAAAATAAACAGATAATTAAGTTATTCATTGATCTATATATATAAATATACAGATTAATTTATTCTGACTTTGTCAATATAAGGTTGAATAGCTAAATTCATTACACTTAATGGTGTAAATTCGCTATTATCCATAAATAATTTTAATAATTCACCAGAAAATCCTGAAACCATTGCAACACCTTCAGTATCTTTATTTGCTTGAAATGATACTTTTGTTGCTCTTAAATTCCAAAATATCATATTAGGAACGTCATAACCTGCATTATGATATTTTCCTTTTATTATATCATAAATAGTACTCCATTTTGCAGGTCCATCTCTTGCCTTATCAAATTGCATATCAGTGAATATAAATATATTTTTTACCATATCATCTTTATGAACATTAAATTCAACAGCTTTCCCTAATATAAGATCAAAAACAGCAAGAATATTAGTGTTCATTCCCCAATCCATCCTTTTTATGTTATTGATTTTATCTCTTAAAGTTTCATTATCAACGCGGTGTAATTTAGGTGTCTGTGTGAAAGTTATCACATGATTTCTAAAAGGTTCATCTGTTAATTGGGATGTAAGTAATCCTAATGCTATTGCAACTATCATCGGCTGCCCAGACATAGATCCAGATACATCAACAACAGCAACAGAACTGTTCAAATTACCTTTTTCTGCTAATTTATTAACTAAAGCATTCCATTGAACCTCTATAGTATCATCAATAGGAACATTAAATCCTGATACATATTTATTAGCAAGTTCATGTGGTTGTAGACCAGATGTATTTATTTTTGCTGATCCATTTTTCACATTTTGTAAATATTCTTTGTATCTTTCTTCTTGGTGTTTATTAAATGCATTTCTTAGTATCTTATGTGCCTTTGCTGGAACGTGCGAGAATTCAATTTCATCCCATCTATTTTCAGCCATAAGTCTCTCCACAATTTTTAACTTTTCTCTTAATGCGCTTACCTCTTTTCTATATTTTTTATTGCATGCTTTATCATTCGGAAATAATAATTTAGCAATAGTTTTTGCCTGTTTTCCATTTTCATCTTTATCAAAGAAACTACCTTCACTTGGAGCCCATTTTGCAACTAATGATATATTATTATCTTTATTAATATCATCTTTAAGGAGATCAGCAAAATATTCTAATTCAATATATGTTTTTTCTCCTAAATGATCTAATTTTTCTGTATGGACTAGTTTTGTAATAAGACATAAATCTTTATAGTATCCTAATTCAATAAATGTTTTGATATTATAAAGATAAATTAATGGATAATTCCGCCTTAACCATAATAGAGCATAGTATGTTATATTCTTTTCTCCTTTTCCATATCTTGCATCACGTAAATGCATTAATATAGCTAAAGTAACACGTGGATTTTCATTGAATGATTTTTCAACCATTTTATCCATAGTCTGTCTATCTGTATCTCTAACAACTGAAGCAAACAAATCCAAACAACTATTCCCTGTTGTTTTGTATGCTAGCGCACCATTTTCAGTAGTTGTGTAAGTTTGGCGGCCTGTTTCAGTTGCTATTGCTCTATCTAAAGATGACATATTACATTGTAAATCGCATTATATTTTTATATGTTTTTATATATTTTTATATGGTTATTTCTCACATATTATATCATCTTCTCCCTCGTTTTTGAATACATTTGCATTTTTAAATAATGTACAGTCAATAGCTGATTCTTTTAGTGCTAATTCAAATTCTTTAATAAGTTTATTTTTTGATTGTGACATTTTCAAAATATACTCATCTATTGTAATTTTTTCATTTGGATGGGTAGCAATATATATGTATACATTAACAATCCTTCTATCTTCTTCTAAATATTTATGAGAGCAGTATCTTACTGCTCTACCTATAATCTGATCTATCTTACTCTGATTCCAATAAGGTTCTAATAAATGGACTTGTCTAACACTTAATAATGATACACCTTCAGATATTGATGGAGTACCACACATTATTTTTATTTTGGAACCATTTTTATTAGAACGTTGATTAAATACTGCCTTAATTGTTTCTCTATCAGATGTTTTAATATCACTTGACCATATAGCAAACCTTTTTCTCCCTTCACCATAATCACTATAATTAACATATCCATGTGCTTCTAAAACTTTCACAAAACTTTTAATACCTCCGTATTCTTTGAAATTACTATATACAAAAACAGGTCCTTGTGATCTTTTTATCCTTTTAATTATATTATAAAATTTTGTAGAATATGTTTCAAGATTATTTATTTCTAAATGTTTCTTTTTTAGACATTCAAATCCATCTGCATTTATCATTCTATTAGGAAAAGCTATATTTGATATTATTCTTGTGCCTATAAAAAAATTATTTGGTAATTTTAATATATCACCTACTCTAAAACCTTGTATTGATTTTGATTTTGAAGACTTTTTTGCCTTTTTTTCTTCCTTTTCTAATACGGCCAAATAACTCTTGTATTGATAGTCGCTCATTTCACACCTAACATATTTAATCCTTTCTTCTGGAAATACATGAGGTGGTGCTCCTCTATAATAGGATACATATCCTTTTGTCATTTCTTTAAACATATCTAAATTTTTAGCCTTAATAGACACTTTTCCATCTTTTTTCTTATTAATCTTTAAAAATGTATTATCAAATTCTCTACCTGTAGGAAGTTCATACGGTAATCGTAAAAGATTCATTGTTAATGCTATTTCTATCGGCTTATCATACATAGGTGTTGCTGATAATAATACGATACGTAAATCTCTAGGTGCATTGTGGATAGTATTATATAATGTTTTGTAATAAATTCCGGTTTCGGATACCATATTTTGTATCTCATCTACTACTAATATAGATTTGTTTAATTTTATTTTGTTATCCATAGCTAAATCAACAAATTTATTGTAAGAATATATTTTGTAATATTTATTTATTCTTTTGTCACTTTCCTTTATTATACTAATATATTTATCGCTTAATGGATGTAATTTTTTAAGTTGCTCTCTTTCTTTACCAGTTAAATAATTATTTCCAGCACATGGACTTCTTAATTCATCCCTAAAATTCCCAACCAAAGATGCTGGAACAACAACTATAATTTTTCTTATCCCTTTCCATTGTTCACATATATTTACTGCTGTACATGTCTTCCCAGCACCTATACGATGAAATACTAATAATCCCTTATAATCTGTTTTGGGATTTACATATTTTGCTAGTAATTCTTGTTGTGGTTGTAATTTGTATTCTTTTGGAAAACAAATCTGATTAAATGTTTTTTTCTTTTTTGGAATAGTATAACGTTTATATTTCCTATTTATCCTTGAATAAAAATTATCATCTTCTAGTTCTGGATAACTCATTATAATATATATGCTGATATTATATATCTATCAAATATAGTATCACTGTAACACTGATAATAAATTATTTTGCATTATTTTTATATTGGTGTATGTTTTATGTTTGTTATTATCCATATTATTTACTAACATATCTATTTTCTTATTAGTATTTATTTTATTATTATCTACAATATTTTGGATATCCGGCGTATTGTCTGTGTTTATAATTTTTCTGGTTATATGATTCCGTAAAACATAATCATGTACTTTCCCAAATATATTATCTGTAATCATACCATTTTGAATCATATAATCTCTACTATTATGTATATTTTTATGTTGTATAATACTTTCCCAATTAATATTATTATTTGTAATAATAATACCAAATTTTTTTATTATTTTATCTGATAATATCCCTTTCTTAGATATTATTAATGTATTACACATAGACAAATCTGATATAATCATAGGATCTTTTACATAATCAGTTACAAAATATAAATCTATTTTGCAAAAAATATCATAATACTCCAAATAATTATTAATAATTTTTACATTTATCCGATTACCATTTATATCATATTCATATATTGCATTGCCTTTGATGCCTCTAATAGTAATATTAGTATATTTATTGTCATATTTGTATCTAAGTATATTATCTTTAATAGAACTGTCAAAATCATCAACCAATATCCATATACCACTATGACTCTTAGGAAAACATAAATTTGGATCAGAAAAATAATTAATATATGTTCCATGTTTAACAGAATGTGTACTATACTCTGAAAAAAAAGACATATCTTCTCCCATTATATATTTATTAGAATATCCTATGCTTATAATATGTCCATCTATAATGCTTTTTAACTTTTGAATATAATTTATATTTTTTTTATAAAATCCATACATATCAATAAGTATAATATGATTAATATCTTTGTATGCGAGTTTGTTTACAGTACCAGAATTAATTGATCTTTTGTTATCATAAATAAATCTATCTAAAACTGCATCAATATTTACACTTTTAAAATATTCTTGTAGCAAAATTCCATATAAATGAGATCTGCTATACATATAATTTTGTTTGTTAATATATTTATTCTTTGTAGCTTTTCTAACTAATATTAATATTTTCATATTATTTGCTATATGTATAATATGAAAATATATTAACTATTTATTATCCATATAATTTTCATATATTATAATATTTGATAAATTCAAAAGACTATTATCAACACATATATTTTTATAAAATGTACTTTTATTAACTTCAAATATATTATCTTTATCATTATCCATATTATCAATATCACATACATTATCTATAGGATTATCATTTATAATAGCATATGAGCTATTGGTAATTATATTATTTGATTCTGTTGGTTTAATAGGAGATTCATAATTAATGTAATGTTTTACATTATGTATTATTATATATATAATTGGATTTAATCCATATAATATACAACTATTTATTAATACATGCCACACATTAAAACTAGATATATATGTAGTGCAAAACATTAGTGTCATAATAACTGTTCTATCAATATTATTGTTAAGTAGTAAATTATATATGATATGAAACCCTATTATTAATGTTATACTTGATTTTGCCAATACAGACAATAATATCATATATATGGCAGTTATAACAAAAAATGTATTATCATTTTTATTATAGTGACATAATATTTTAATATTATTTTTGACTTTTTTAATTGCTGATTTATATATATTTTCAGTTATATTATTTACTATTATATTATATGACAATTCTGACAAAATACATGCTGTTACACAATTACTATTAAAATATCCATAACATAATGATATCACAGGTCCTAATAGTCTGTACACACTGTTTTTTGTTGATAAGTCCCTATATAATATAAATATTGTAGAACAGATAGGAGCCATATACCAACAGTTAAAAAGAGGGCATAGGAGTAGTATTGTGCTTAATTTTAATATTTTGTAATTAAATTGTGTAACAATAGTATCTATAATATTAGTATCATTGTTATTTGAGTTGTATAGCTCAATTATAGCCTTTTGTACGTTTGGTTTTAAAAGTTCATCCCATTTTCTTGAATTTATCATCGCTACAAGTAAATCCTTTGCATTATTTGTATTGAAACTGTGCAACATATTTCCTGTTTTGTATGTGTACAATCTTTTAGACAAAACATAGTAAAAATTAGGAGAATATTCTCGTACCTTTGATAATAATATTAAAGTTAATGCTGTTTTTATTATACTATATGTGTACTCAATAGTTCTTTTATAATCATCTAATAAAGGTAAGAGTTCCTTGTATTTGATGTGAATTTTTTTGTCTAGATATATGTCAGCATATATACCTATTATTTTTGATAAATTTTTAGCTATAATCTTCTTTATAAATTGTTCTTTCTTTTTTATTATTACAAGAAAATAATAATTATCTAATATTCTATTTATTATAGGTGGAATTACTATTCCTAGTAATATATTTTCTAATATACCTATTTTAGGTAACCATAAGAAACATGATATCAACATATACAACACATACACCATAATATACAATATATATCTATCCATTAATGATTTATTGTACACTGTAGCATTTTTGTTAATTATATCTATCTCCTTTAATTCTTTGTTAAGGAATGATATAATAAATTCTATAGCTATATAAAAACTATCAAGTGTAGTTAATTTTATAATTAAATTACTATTAGGCATCATATAACTTATAATGCAAAGTGGCAAAGCATACAAGATATTTGTTAATCTCATACAGTATATATATTAATACTATTATTGAACATATATATATATTAATTATATATTTCATAAATCAATTTTTTTGATCTTGATTCATATAACCTTTCAATAAATCATCAACATATTGTCTTTCATCAGGAGCTACGTTATGATCTTTTTGAAAAAAAATCGCATTCAAGTATAAAGAAATTATTTTTATTCATACGACTATTCATATATAAGGAGCATTTATCATTACTTCTAACATTTATTAATTTATTTCTATCAGCTGAGGTTATATAATCTGATGTTACCAAATATTATATACATTTATTTAGTACGAAAATAAACTATTTAATACATTTTTTGCTGCAACATAATCAAAACTATTTTTTGGAGGAAATAATGCTCCATACATACTTAAAATATATATACTAGCTAATAAGAATAACCCATAATCATCCCTATTATTCATGTAAAGTAAAGGTAAAATGATTAATGGTAGCATAATTTCAACTATATATGGTAATGGTGTTGAATAATAATTGAATATATTATAATTATCATCTAATTTTATTGTCCTGCTAAATAATAAAATTAGGATTAATATAAATAATATGAATATTATTATTGATGGAAATAATAATTTATACTTTTCTCTAGGTTTAGAAATTTTATAAATTGCTAATGTAGTAACTAACGCAATATTGAAATATCTTGTAAAAGATAACATTACTGTAATAGCAGATCCCATTATTATATAAATTACATATATATTTTATCCTATATTTTCATACTATATTGCAATTATACTAACCTATTTTAGTTATGGCCTTTTGTGTGCAATATGCTCATCTTTTCTAAATAATCATCTGACACATTAAGAAATACATTTTTTTTAATGTCATTATCATTACCATTATCATTACCATTATCACCAAAATCACAATTAGTGTCAAAATCAGTATCAACGCGGAATTTGACATTCATATCAAATCCATTACCACTCCCACATGAGGGAGATGATAATGATGGAGTTATTATTGTCTTTACTTCTTTTACTAAAATTTGGAAACCTTTTTTGCAGTTATTGCAATTTCTGTTAAATATTATATTAGCCATAATATGATGGTATTATATGTATAATTATATTATGCTGTTATACAATACAATATAATTTTTGTATACTAGTTTCAATTTTATTTATATTAGAAATTCTCCTACACTAAATTTATCAGCAAATTTAGTGTATTTTTTGTTTGCATATCCTATCATACCTATTATTATTATTATTATTAATGTTATTATAGCTGACCTTCTTGTTAATTTTATATCATTTTTAATATTTTTCTTTTCTTCATTACTTATTGCTTCATCTTTTTTGACTATATTTAACTTATTGACTGTTTTATTTTCATAAAAAAAGAAAAAGAATATAACCAATATTACTCCTATACTCCAATATAAATCTAATTTTGTAGATAATATAAATATTACAAATGCTATACTTGAGTAAAGATTAGCAATTTTCATATCATTTATACCTGAAAAGTTAACTGTTATAAACAAAATGGTTAAATAACTTATTATTAATTGGGCAAATTTATTATTTGATAAAAATGTTGATAATTGGTTAGAATGTAAATATTTTGTATAATTGTTAGCAACTATTAAATAATACATTGCAATTATTTTAAGGAGTGTCATATTAGATCCTTTATCAAATTTAAAATCAATTATTCTATCCAATACAGTCATATATAGTATATAATTATATATTTTGCAGACAATGCAAAAATAATATTGTTTGTATGCACATGTATATTATTTTGTATATAAAATATATGTATTATCTATATATTATTATAAATGTGTGGTATTTGCGCATATATTGGCTATAACGAAGCATATGGATATATAATAAATGGGCTTAAAATGTTACAAAACAGAGGGTATGATAGTGCTGGTATTTGTACTATTAATTTTGAGAATGTATTTACTATATCTAAATCTGCAAGTACGGATACAAAAAAGGCTATATCAAATCTTATTGATAGGGATAATTATTTCATGAACAGTAATATAGGTATAGGACATACTAGATGGAGTACACATGGTGGTAAAACTGATACCAATGCTCATCCACATTTATGTTACCAAAATAAATTTGCACTTGTTCATAATGGTATTATCGAAAACTACTTGGAAATTAAAACTGAATTGCAAAATAATGGAATTTATTGCCGATCAGGTACAGATACTGAAGTTATAGTTAATCTTATAAGTCTTATTTATACAAAAACACATAATGTAGAAGATTCTATTAAAACAACCATTAACAAATTACGTGGAACTTGGGGACTTGTTATATTATGTACAGATACTCCAGACACTATATATGCGATAAGACATGGAAGTCCTTTATTGGTAGGTATAGGAGATGATTATGCAGTAATATCATCTGAACAGAGTGGATTTTGCAAATTTGTTGATAATTATAAATGTATAAGTAATAACAATTTAGTTGTAATTAATAAACATAATAATAAAATATCATATAATATTGACTGTACAGAAGATATTTATACAGTCAGTGCAAGTATGGATTGTACTGATCCATATCCCTATCCTCATTGGACATTAAAAGAGATATATGAACAATATGACAGTTCAAAAAGGGCGATAGGTAATGGAGGGAGATTAGAATCAGATAGTAAAGTTAAATTAGGTGGATTAATGCAACATATGTTTGAATTATCATCAATTAATAATCTTACATTAATCGGATGCGGTACATCTTATTATGCAGGTTTAGCATCTTCAAGAATATTTAAGAAGATTTGTAATTTTAACAGTGTTCAAGTTATAGATGGGGGAGAATTTGATATAACAGATTTGCCAAAAAATGATAATAATGGGATTATATTATTGTCTCAATCTGGAGAAACAAGAGATCTTCTTAATGCTATTGAGACTATAAAAAATAATAAAATAAATGCACATCTAATAGGTGTTATTAATGTTGTTGATTCAATGATAACACGTGAAGTTAGTTGTGGTGTTTATTTAAATTCAGGAAGAGAGGTTGGTGTTGCTTCAACAAAAGTATTTACTTCCCAAATAATAGTGTTATATCTCATAGCTATCTGGTTTAGTCAGACCAGATCAATTAATATAGATGAAAGAAGAAAATTAATACATGATATTAAGCTTTTGCCAGATAATATTATGGCATGTATTAGCAGTGTACATGATCAGATTAAAGCAGTTGCACAAAATATTTATATGAAAGATCATATATTTATATTGGGAAAGGGTATTTCGGAAGCTATAGCTAAAGAAGGTGCTCTTAAAATAAAAGAATTATCATATATACATGCTGAAGGATATAGCTCATCTGCATTGAAACATGGACCGTATTCTCTTATTGAAGATGGTACATGTGTTATTATTATAAATCCAGATGATGAACATTATTGCAAAAATTGTAGTGTTATAGAGGAACTTAAATCTAGAAATGCATATGTAATATCTATCACTGATACTACAAATGTTACACATATTAATAGTAATAAGGCTGATATTATTATAAATATACCGTCAAATAACAATTTCGTATATTTATTATCAGTTATACCTTTTCAACTTCTTGCATATGAACTTGCTTTTTTACGTAAAGTTGATATAGATATGCCAAGAAATTTAGCAAAATCAGTTACTACTGACTAAAAAAGATAAGGATCCGTCCTATAGTAGGATAAACTAATAATTATTTTAGTAATTAATAAAATAATTATATTCCTGAAAAATTATATCTAATTATATCTATAGATTATTTGCATCATATATTTCATCAACTATTGTTTTATCAATACATGTTTTTGCATTCCACCATATATCGTGGGCCAACATCTCCTCTAAATCTTCTTTTTTCAAATCTGAGTGTGATGTATAAACATTATAAATATCATCCATTATAGTTTCCAGACTTTGAAATTCATCTTTTATAGCCCAATAAGTCCCTATTGCTCCACTTGATAATTGATGGATTAATGCATAACTATGTGGTGTTATATATCTCTTTTTTCCTACTATACTCATCAATGTTGCTGCACTTGCAGCATGACCATCTATTACTGTATGAATAGGAATTCTAGAATTTTTAATACAATCAATAGCCCTAAAACATGAAAATACACAACCACCATATGATGTTATATGTAAATATAATGGATTTGGTTCAATACTTTTAATAGTAACATCTTTTTCTACTTCGAGAAATGTATCATTATGTTCATTTATAAGGTTAATTAATTTACTAACAGAATTACTTGTTACTGTACCTCTAAAATAAATATGGTTATCTTTAATAGATACATTATCATTAAGACCAAATAAACCATTTCCATATTCACATTCATCAACAATATTGTCATCATCATCATCTACATCCCTTCTTTTGCTCTTTTTCAAATATATAATATTTTTTCTAGATACATTGGTACCATTTGAAAGTTGGTGGCGGGATCTTTTTTTTCCGGTGATGAATCTCATTTGATAATACATCATCATATCTGTTTAAGTAACTTAATTAATAATTCCTATTATATCGTTTAATTTAATATATGTTTGATATTTTCTATTATCTATATCAGATGTTGGATTAACATCTCTATTAAATAGTATAATAATATTACCACCTCTACATACAAATTTACACAGCTCATCACCTTGCTCAAACCATATATCTCTTTTCTTATAATTAAATTTATTATTTGTAAGTATATGTTGGCCCATAATAGCTAATGAATATGTTAATTTAGTATTTGGTTGGGCATCAAGTAATTCTGGTTTATATCTAGATCCCATACCAACTCCTACACCATGATGAATATAATTACCAGTAATCACAGCAGACAAATCTCTTTCATATACATTATTAGGCATAAAATAATCCGTTTCAAATCTATATATTGTAGCTTTATCTTTATTAAATATATTAATCAGTTTTGCAGTATATGGAATGTGTACATACTGATAATCTTGTGGTGCTATTCTACACATAAATCCTTTATTATTTTGTATAGGAGTTATTCTACAATCTACTGGAGAAGTAATAATACTATTAATATATGGCTCAAATTTTTTAGGTCTGTAACCCAATTTAAGTCTGTTATTATAATTATTTCCTTTGTAAATATTAAGGTCAATCTGATAATCTTCTATAAATTCATTTATTGGATCCTTGCTCTTTTTATTACCATTATTTTCGCAATAATAAGATCTAAATATATCCAAATGTTGATTGTGATTATCACCATCTATATCTATTTTTTTTATTATATGTTCAGGTATATTTTCCACTATAATGTTATCACTATACCTATTATAAATTAAATATCCTTTGTTTAACTTCTTTATAATAATCCTATTTATGTATGGTTCTTGTGGCACTTTTACTTTTAGTAATGATATTATACACTTATCATTAGTTGATGTATCAAAATTAAAAAATATTTCATTTAAATAAGATGATTCATTTATATATTTTGTATTTCTTAGCATATTTTTTGTATATGTTGGTGCACCATGTAGTGTTACAGTATGTTTACTATTGTATTCAATGTAATCATTATCAATTTTACCTGTAAATAATAAGTACAATTGGTTATCCTTAATTTTGAATAATTTAAGAGAATCAGAATTACCAGTCCTATTATTTATCTTAATAATCTTATTTACAGTATATCCTCTTACAGTATCATTGATATTATCAATAGATGGTATATCTATTATAGCTAAAGATGGGCTACCATTATAAACTGATATATGAACCAATTTATATTTTGTATTTTCAGAATTACTAAATATATATCTACTAATAGGTGCTATATGATTTATCTCCAAATAATCTACCATTATATATATTTACTAACCATAATAAAATAATAACATAAGATAGTATATACTATCCTCTATTGCTGTTATCAACTAATTTTACAAAAATCTTATCATTTTCCTCTAATATATGATATATTGATTTTTGATATCCATCTATAAGTACTTCCTTGTTACTATTAGGAATATTTTCATTAGTATATACATTAAAGCATTCATCATATAAATTGCATACTCTAGTTAAATTTTCCACAGTCCATAAATTCTTTAATTTATCATAATCAATTAAATTTTCATATTCCATATCTTCTTCTACTAATAATTTCGGTAATCTACTGATATTATTTATATTATCCAAACCATCTTCTAGTATATTGATATAATATTGTAAAACAAGTATAACATTACCATATTTATATGTGTATTGTAATTTCCTAAACCCATCACATAAATATCTTACCAATCTTCGCAATTCTTCACTTTTTGATATGTATAAATAATTATATGAATCAAAACTTTTTGTCGATGTATTACTTGAATTGCTTATATCATTTATATCATTAATATCTTCTGTATTATTCCTAATATTATCATCTGTATCATCATCTGTATCATCATCATCATCATCAATATTGATCATTGCTGGCACAAGAAACCAATCTATTATTCTTATTATTACATAATATAATTCACTTATATTTTCTCGGCTATCACCTCTACATGATCTCTCTAACCATTGAAATTGATATGGTTTATCCAATGATAAAACATGATTACATATACTTATTTTTGTGTTTGCATCAAGGAAATTTAGTGATATTAATTTACACATTGTTCCTATCGGATCAAGCAATTGCTTTTTCATGCTCATCTTTATAATATAATCTGATATATTTACTTTATATAAATTACTTATTGTATATATATATATGCCACTTGAGTACTTATTTACAGATAATTAGATAAAAAATTGAAATAATTTATGTATAAAATATAATTTATTTATTATTAAAATATTTATTGATGAGTATATCAAAAACAACAATAGACGAAATAAATAGATCACCAGAACAATTTACCAAATCATTATCTATCTCCGGTCTTGTAAATGTGTTAAAAAAGTTATCATCGTATTATTATAATACTGGAGAATCTCTAGTATCAGATGAAATATTCGATATATTAAAAGATATACTTGCATGTCGAGATCCTACTAATAAATTCCTTACTGAAGTTGGTGCACCTACAAAAAGTAATAAGATTGTTTTACCCTATAAAATGCCATCATTAAATAAAATAAAACCAGATACAGATTATCTTGATATATGGAAAAAAAAGTATATTGGTCCATATGTGATAAGTGATAAGCTTGATGGAGTTTCTGCTATGTTATATAAAAAAGATGGCTATAAATTGTATACACGTGGAGATTCTACTACTGGACATGATATAACCCATATCATACCATATATATTTGGTAATGATGTCATATTTGATAGTATGGAAGAAGGTACAGCTATAAGAGGCGAATTAGTTATAAGTAAGGAAAATTTTAAAAAAATTAGTGATAAATATAAAAATGCCAGAAATACAGTTGCTGGTCTTGTAAACTCAAAAAAATCATTTTCAAAAAATATAGCCAAATTAACTGAATTTGTAGCATATTCTGTGATATATCCACAGATGAAGCAGACTAAACAAATGCAATTATTGAAAACATACAAATTTAATACTGTATTTCATAAAATTTCTAATAATTTAACAAATGATAAATTAAGTAATCTATTAATTTCTCGTAGAGAAACAGGTGCATATGATATAGATGGAATAGTTGTTATCGATAGTGGAAAAATATATAAAATATCCGAAAAAAATCCAAATTATGGATTTGCTTTTAAACAAGTACTCACAGATCAAATTGCTGAAGTAAATGTTATAGATATTGAATGGACTGCATCAAAACATGGCTATTTGAAACCTATCGTTAAAATACAACCAGTTACTCTTGTAGGTGCTACAATAAGTCGTGCAACTGCATTTAATGCAAAGTTTGTTGTGGATAATAAACTAGGTCCGGGTGCTATCATAAAACTTGTTAGAAGTGGTGATGTAATACCACATATTATGAAAGTTATTAAACCTGCAAGTAATGGAAAACCTAAAATGCCAGATACACCTTATAAGTGGACTGATACTAATGTAGATATCATTGTTAAAGATATTCATGGTGCGCAAAAAGACAATATAAGAATTAAACAATTAACTGATTTTTTTAAAAGAATGGGTATTAAATATATTAGTCAAGGAATTGTAACATTATTGGTTAATCATGGATATGATACTGAAATTAAAATAATTACCGCTAAGAAAGAAGACTTGTATCAAATTGATGGTTTAGGGAAAACACTGATTGATAAAATAAATCAAAATATAATAGATTCTTTTAAAAATGTACAACTACACCAACTTATGGCCGCATCAGGAAGATTTGGAAGAGGTTTTGGCATCAGAAAATGCAAAATAGTTACAGATACTTATCCTAATATAATAAATATGTCAATTGATGAAATGTATGATAATATTATAAAATTAGAAGGATTTAGCAAAAAAACAACCGAATCTTTTGTAAATAATTTTCCTAATTTTCTCTCATTTTATCATAACTTGGAAAAAGTTATAGACATATCACATCTTAAAAATACAAAAAAAATAAAAAAAATTAAATCTAATAAAAATATTTTTGAAAATTTAAAATTCGTATTTACTGGGTTTAGAGATAAAAATATGGAAAAATTTATAGAAAATAATGGAGGAGCAGTATCTTCCAGTATTTCTAAAAATACTTACGCTCTTGTATATAAAAAAGGAGATACAACCAGTTCTAAATATAATAAAGCAAAAAGTCTTAATATAAATCTTATTACTAAAGATGATTTTATAAAAAAATATATGAGTTAAATACTTCTTAATTTATTTTTATTAATATACTGTTTAAATCTCTGTTAGTATACTTTTTGTAATTATTAAAAGTATATCCATAATTAATTTATAAATGTAATAATATAATTATGAAAAGAATTGATTTTTTTTCAGAAATTATAAA
>Ga0070728_10001759_pt1 | contig 30266 bp, 26 predicted proteins | sample tdDd471_FD_66723 | JGI IMG/M metagenome (GOLD analysis project Ga0070728, IMG submission 66723) | Marine sediment microbial communities from the Atlantic coast under amendment with organic carbon and nitrate - tdDd47.1 | ecosystem: Environmental > Aquatic > Marine > Coastal > Sediment | place...
CCGGTCAAGGTCAGACGTTCGCCGCCGGTAGTCCGGTCGGCAGCCGACGCTTGGTCGGTAGGCCCGGCCGCCTCGCTGAAATGGCTGAACGTCCCCTGGGTGCCCCGCAGATCCGGCACGCACATGGCCGACAGTTGCCGGCCACCGAACTTGTCAGGGGGAAAGGTTATAGGTATGCGCAGGATGCTGGTGGCAATGCCTTCTTCGCCACAGGTCATCCAGAACGGCTTGCTGCGACGCAACAACTCGAAATGGGGTTTGCCCCCCGGCAGCCTGAACGGGCCGATCCGGCGACCCTCGCTGCCCCGATGCAGGCGGGTCGACGACAGCACGGGCAGATGGGTCTGCTTGTCCCGGCTGAGAAAGTCGAAGATGTTGTGACCGGACGCGTCGACGCCGGTGGCGAAGGTGGACCAGCCCACCGGGGACATGGCCGGATAGGTCGTCAACAGGGGACGAAAGCCCCCCTCCTGGCGCAGACGATCCAGGTTGGGCAGATCCCCACTATCCATCCAGCGACGGGCCAGGATGGGATCCAATCCATCGAGACCCAGCACGACCACCCGCTTGGCCGTCGCTCGTCCACGACGTCCACGCCCGCGTACCGCCCGGCGCAACGCCCGCACCGGCCAAACCAGCAATGCCACCAGCGCCAGCAGGAAACCCGCCAGGCCGAAGAGCACCGATCCGCCCAGGGCAAACCCAGCTCCCGGACCGATATAGGCAGGCACAACGATGACCGCTGCGGAGCAGGTGGAAAGAAGACCCTGGAAGATCATTGCTCGATTCCCGGCTGGTGAACGATCTGGAACGTGGGATCAGCGGCTGCCGAGCAAAAGCGGAGTCGCCGGATGGGCAATTTCCCCTTGATTTTAAACAAGAAAGCGCTCGGGGTCAACCTAGTGGCCAACGTGGCCTCAGCTCGTGGCCTCCGGCAATGGGGTCAGGACGATCCTGAGGCTTGCGCAATCGCCGATTGGTCTTAATCTGACCGCTAGTGTCGAAACGGTAACAGACAACGGCCACACCCTTTCTCGCCTCCAGGACAGGAGCTTCATCATGAATCTCACAGGAACCAGAGCATTGATCACCGGCGGCAGCGAGGGCATCGGCTTCGGCATCGCCCAGGCCCTGGTCGCCAAGGGTGCCCGCGTGGCCGTCATGGGACGAGATCAGCAGAAACTCGATCGGGCCGCGACTGAGTTGGGGGCCATGGCCATCACCGGCGACGTGGGCAACGAGACCGACGCGGTGGCGGCGGTCGAGGCCTTCGTGGCTGAGTTCGGCGGCATCGACATCCTGGTCAACAACGCCGGGTACGGCACCTTCGCTCCCCTGGTTGAGATGGATCGCGAAGCCTTCGAGTCCGTTTTCAGAACCAATGTCACCGGCGCCATGCTCATGGCTCGTGAGGCGGCTCGGCACTTCATCGCCCAGAATGGGGGCCATCTCATCAACATCTCGTCCACATCGGGCTTGAGCGGCGGCAAGACGTCGACAGCCTATTCGGGGTCCAAGTTCGCTCTCAAGGGCATGACCGAGTGCTGGCGCGCCGAACTGAGGCCCCACAACGTACGCGTCATGCTGGTCAACCCCAGCGAGGTACAGACGGGATTTTTCGCCAAGGTCGGCGTGCAGCAGGAACCATCGCCGCGGAAACTGCGCCCCGAAGAAATTGCCGCCGCGGTCGTCGGCGCCCTGGAGATCGACGACCGCGGATTCATTCCCGAGTTCTCGGTATTCGCCACCAACCCGTTCTAGGGGCAGGCTATTCGAATTCGGCGATCGTCTCGGCCAACAGGGCGTTGAAGGTTACCGGATCCTCGCGCATCAGGAAATGGCCTCGCCCCGGCATGAGGCGCAGCTGGTAGCCCGGCACCACCTTCTTGATGGCCTCGGTGTTGGTGGGCTCGCCGTCGCTGTTGATGCACATCAACGGCGCCTGCAACAGCTCCAGTCGCGCCGGGGCTTCGCCCCCGTACCAGTGCAGCAACTGGACCAGTGACGAGATGGCCACCTTCGGCGGCGCCGAAGACATGTCCTCGGCTATGGCCGTGACCAGTTCCTCGTCCGACCCGGCGGGAAACATGGAGCGCACCCAACCATTCGCGGTTGCCTTGAAGTCAGCCTTGAATGCCCCCTCGAAACCAGTGATCTGGGCTTCGGTGAGTTTCATGTCCACATTCTGGAAATTGTCGATTCCCACCAGGCCTATCACCCGCTCGGGTTCCAGGATCGCCGCCTCGGCGACCACCGCTCCACCCATGGAATGTCCGATCAGAATCACTTGCTCCAAGTCCTGCTCCCGCAGTACCGCCGCCACGTCGGCGCCGTAGGCAGCCATGGTCCACTCCGACCGGTCCAGTCCCGACTCGCCGTGTCCCCCCAGGTCGATGACCACGACCCGGTGATCCTTGGCAAAGAAGTCGATCTGGTCCTGCCAGTAACTGCCATCGCAACTCCAACAGTGGACAAACACCAGGGTCGGCAGGCCCGCACCTTCGGTGAAATAGTGGATCGACACGGAATCGGCAGACTCCACTCGGCCCGTGAAATGATGGGTATCCGCATTCGCGGCTCCTGCAGAGACGGTCAGCCCGATGACCACGATACAGATTGCGAGGTTCGACATTCTCTTCATGACTCCTCCTGCTGACGGCGGCTCTTCAGGCCGCTCACATTGAAGACGATGGATGCCCCCAGCAGGATCGAGCCCGCCAGACAGAATCCCACGATCAACACATCCGCCACCGCTACGCCAAAAATGTTTCCGGGGATCTGCAGGCCCAACCGGACCTCTCGCGACAGCACGACCCCTACCATCGCACACAGACTACCGACGGCCAGCAGACCGGCACCCAGTGACATCCGATTCCGTCCCCCGATTCCCTGGCGATCCCAGATCATATCTTCGCTCCTTCCCTCTGCCCCATTCCGGCTCCGATTCGCTCCTCCGGTTCAATCTCTCAGTCGGTACCAGATCATGAAGCCCATCTTGATCACCGCCGTCGCCGCGCCAATCACCAGCAAATCCCGACGCATGATTCCGTTCCCGTAGTATTCCCAGGCAAACCGCCCGACGACCATCAGTGCACAGGCGACTCCGGCGTAGCTGGTCGACTTGTAGCGGTGCAGGATGGCTCGTTCATCGAACATTTCAGGACTCCTCTTCAATGTTGAACAGATCGTCGGTGGCACACCCGAAGATGCGAGCCAAGCGCAATGCCAGGGGCAAACTGGGCACATAACGTCCACGCTCGATGGAGATGATGCTCTGGCGCGATACACCCGTCCGGTCGGCCAGCTCCTGCTGGGTCAAACCCCGAGCAGTGCGAAACTCCTTGACCTTGTTCACGATTTGATCGGACATATCTCAGGCTTCCACCAAGGTAAAGTTAACTTAACATTTGAATCATAGGGGAGGAGCACTGACATGTCAAGTTGACTTGACATATCTAACGAGAATACTATTTGTTCCGGCGGTTTCCCCGTCAGGATTGCCCTTCTGGATCGGCTTTGAACACCAACGGGTATTCTCGGTCCGGAACGGTCAATATCAGGTCAGTGGTGTTGATCCGGGCAGCCCGGACCAGTCCCAGTGCGGCCAGAAATCGGCTCTCCTGCTCGTCCAACTCGGGCCCACAGGACATCTTCGTGGACATCATGGGACCGAATCTCAGAGATCCCTTGGTCAGCGTGAAACTGCCGCCAAAGCTGTTGCAGCCGCCGTGTCCGTTGACCCTACCCTCGGCCTGGAATTCGAGGCTGATTCTGCTGTCGGCCACCAACGGATCGCCGTCGAGATTGTCCAGCACCCAGACGGTTCCCTGAAGGTCGGCTACCTGGTCCGTGCCCTTCTGCTGCCCCGTCCCGTCACCGGATCCGCAGCCGGGCAGGCCAACCAGGATCAGGCTGCAAAACAACGTTACAAATAGCCTGCAATACGATTCCATCGACTTTCCCCCAAGATTGAAAGTATCCCCCTGTCGATTCCGGCTTCACCCTCCCAGGAGCCGGAGTGAAAGCTTAGCATGGCCGCTGTCTCGATACAAACCGCAGTCGGCGGCCGCGACCGGAACCCTTCCCCACCTGTCACGAGCTCGCCACCTGCTTCGTAGTATCCAATGAGCGGGCTCCGCAGCCTCTTGAACGCACCCACCAACGAGCCGTCACTTTCGATCGTGTGTTCGCCTTCCCTGGCCGGAGCCCGCTCTAGCGAACGTGGGGATCAACGACTCAGCAAGGCCCGAAACAGCGATCCGGGCGAAACGACCCCCTATTGTCCATTCTGCGGCCACCCCGACAGACGCCAGTATTCGCCGCGCATTGCCTACCGCTGGAGGCGAAAGAGAGAACCTGTCATGAAGAAATCCTATCCAATCGCGACTACCATCGTGTTCCTGCTGCTGACCATCCCGTGGGCAGCGTCGGCAACCAACGCCGTGCTGGGCTTCGAGACCGTCATCGACGGCCACTTCCTGGCATCGGGTCGCGGCATCGTCGCCGACGCCCAGGGCAACAGCTACCTCTTCGCCGCCCACTACGAGGATGGCGTGCATCTGGACGTCCTGGTGGCCAAGCTGTCTGCCGACGGTACACACTTGTGGTCGACGGTCGTCGCCGCCGCGGACCATGACTACCCGACGGACATCGCCATCGACGACGGCGGTGACGTAGTGGTGGTGGGCTGGACCAGTTCCCCGGACTTCCCGACCAGCAGTGATGCTCTGCAGCGGCAGCTCGTCGGCTTCCGTGACGCATTCGTCATGCGCCTCGCAGGAGGCGACGGCTCCATCCTCCACAGCACCCTGCTGGGAGGGGACAATCCGGACCAAGCCGAAGGCATCGCTGTGAATGCCGATGGTGAGATCATCGTCGTGGGATCGACCCGTTCCCAGGACTTCCCGGTCCTGAACGCCCTGCAGGCGGAACAGGCGGGGTACCCCTATCAGAGCCACGACCTGTTCATCACTCGACTATCCGGGGATGGGCGCGAGATCCTGCAGAGCACCTACCTCGGCGGTTTGTACAATGAGTTCGCCGCCGGCGTCGCAGTGGACGACGAGGGGCGCATCACCGTGGTGGGCACCACCACTTCCGCCGATTTCCCCACCCAATCCCCCTTTCAATCGGGTCTGGCGAGTGATCTCGATACCTTCGTTGCACGGCTGACCGCCGATGGCCTCGCCCTGGATTTCAGTACCTATCTGGGTGGTGCCGATGACGATCGAGTCAGCGCCGTCGTCGCGGACCCCGGCGGCGCGATCTACGTGGCGGGCACGACCCGATCGGCCAATTTCCCCACCACTGCGGACTCGTTTCAACCCGAGTTCGCCGGCGAGATTCTCGGTTGCGAAGTACCCTTCGGAGCCGACTACAACTGCGAGGACATGTGGGTAGCCAGATTCACAGCCGACGGAACCGACCTGGCTTGGTCGACCTATGTCGGCGGCGAACGGGTCGACGAATGCCGGGATCTGGCCGTGGACGGTTTCGGACAGGTGCACCTGGTGGGTTATTCCAATTCGTCCGACTTTCCGCCGGACGGGCTGACGTCCGCCGCCGAGATCGTCGTTGTCGGGCTGGATGAATCCGGCGCCGTACTGGAGTACAACTGGCATCTGTTCTCCGGTTCAGCCAACGCCGGTCACGGTATCGCCGTGGATCAAGGGGGCTCCGTGTACTTCACCGGCGCCATCGATGTTCCGGCCGATGTTTACGTGGCCAAGCTGGAGATGTCGCGGCCCGCAGCCGCCCCGGACCGCCAGTTGCTGGCCCGTTCGCTGAAGATCACCAGCAACGTTCCCAATCCGTTCAATCCCCGGACGGCGATCCACTACGAACTGACTCGTGACGCGACGGTGAGCCTGGCAATCTACGACATCGCCGGCCGTCGCGTCCGGACCCTGCGTAATGGCGAGGTCGAATCCAGCGGCTCTCACAGGGCGGAATGGTACGGGCGAGACGACTCCGGACGCAGCTTGGCCTCGGGCAACTATTTTGCCCGGATGACGGCCGGCGGCCAGACCGCGGTCCATCGCATGACCCTGATCCGCTGAGTCGCCAACCGTCGACCCAGGCACTCACGCCGGTCGCCAGCAAGGATCTCCCGGCCCTGTCCGGGAGATCCTTTCTCGTGACATCCTGCGGCTACGGGCGGCACATTCGTCCGACAGTGCGTACATTGGGGCGATCCTTCGGCCGTACCACCAAACCCAGGAGCCTCTGTGAGCGCACCCACCGATATGCCAACCAATGACCTGACCACCGCTCCGATCCCGGTGTTGATTCGTCGCCTGGCGATTCCCGCATCGGTGGGATTCTTCTTCAACACCATGTACAACGTGGTGGACACGTATTTCGCAGGTCAGCTCTCCACCGAGGCCCTGGCGGCGCTGTCGTTGTCGTTTCCGGTCTTCTTCACCTTGATCGCCATGGGATCGGGATTCTCGACCGGCGCGACGGCATTGATCGGCAATGCCCTGGGCGCCGGAAACCGCAGAGAGGCGGCATTGATCGCCTCCCAGGGCATGACCCTGGGCATCCTGCTGACTCTTTTCGTGATGGGAGTCGGCTACGCCACGACTCCGGCTCTGTTCCGTCTACTGGGAGCCAGTGAAGAGTACCTGGTGATCTGTCTGCAGTATATGCGCGTGATCCTCGCCGGCAGCGGACTTGTTCTGACGTTCTACATGCTCAACGGCATCCTGAACTCCCAAGGCGATACGCGAACTTTTCGCGACTACCTGATCGCCGCCACTGTGGTGAACATCATCCTGGATCCCTGGCTCATGTTCGGTGGCCTGGGCGTACCGGCCCTGGGCATCCGGGGTCTGGCCCTGGCGACCATCATCGCCCAGTCGGGCGGCATCGTCTTCCTGGGACGCCGCGCCTGGCGCACGGGCTTGCTGCATCGCTCCACGGGAGCGCGCTGGCGCCCCGACGGGCGCGTCCTGCGGGAGATCGCGGCCCAGGGCATTCCCGCCAGCCTGAACATGATGACCGTGGCCCTGGGCATCTTCGTCATCACCTGGTTTTTAAGTCGCTTCGGCCAGCAGGTCGTCGCCGCCTACGGCGCCGCCACGCGGATCGAGCAGATTGTGCTGCTGCCGACCATCGGCTTGAACGTAGCGACCCTGACCCTGGCGGCCCAGAATGGCGGCGCCGGTCACTACGACCGGGTTCGCTCGGTGATTCGCACCGCCCTGGGTTACGGCGCTCTGGTCATGGCTCTGGGATCGGCACTGCTCTTTTTCGGGGCCGAGACTCTGATGAACCTGTTCACCGACGACCCGGAAGTCGTTGCTGTAGGCGCCCGATACCTGCGCATTGCGGCCTTCATCGAGTACGCCTACGTCATTCTGTTCGTCAACACCTCGGCTCTGCAGGGATTGAAGATGCCGGCATTCGCGTTGTGGATAGGTCTGTACCGACAGATCGTCGCGCCGCTAACCCTGTTCTGGATGGTGACACAGGTCTGGGATCTGGGCCTGGGAGGAATCTGGTGGGGCATCTTCGGCATCACCTGGTCGGCGGCCCTGGTGGCGGTCATCTTCGCCCAGCGCCGTGTCTCACGGTTGGCTGCCGCCCACACGGCCGGCATCCAGCCGCGTCTCGACGAAGGATAGGAAGCGGATCAGCGGACGAGAGTCATGCGCTGAGTATCGACTCGATCCCCCGCTGTCAGCAGCACGAAGTAGACTCCCGAGGAGACAGCCTTGCCTCCGTCGTCCCGGCCATCCCACTGGGCGTAGCGGCGACCGGCGGGATAGGTCTCGGCAGCTGCCAGAATCTTTACCAGGCTCCCGGAAGCGTCGTAAACCCGCAAACCTACCCTGCTTTCGGCCGGTAATTCGAACCCGATCCGGGTCGTCGGATTGAAGGGGTTGGGCGTGCAGGGCAACAGACACGCCCCCAAGGGCTGTCCGTCGCTCTCGGCCACGGCCGCTACCGGCGCATCCCAGTCGACGATCAACGCGTACGGTTGATAGCAGTCGAAGTCCTGGGCGGGACCGGACACCTCGACGAAGAACACGTCGCCCGGCGAGACATCGGGCACGATGACCCGTTCGGGGACCAGTTCGGAATTCTCGGACCTGGCGATCTCCTCGTCCGCGGTTCCCACGCGTAGGTCATAGTCAGCAGGCAGGTCGGTCAGGTCGATGATCAGATCACCGGATTGATTCGACGTCAACGCGTACCAGTCCGTGTCACCTGCCCAGGCCAGGAATCCTTCCTGCGGCTCGCCGACGACCAGCAACGTGGCCGCGTCCTGGGTGTCGTTGGGTTCGTTGCCATCGGGATGGTCGATAAAGTACGCCAGGCTACTGCTGTTGTACGGGCAGTAGTCGTACGCGTGTTCCATGACCGGACCGCTACCCCATTTGGATCGCACCCAGTCCGGTTGCTCCATGTTCACCGCCGAGTGGTCATCGGACTGGTACGAAACCTTGACCGCTTCGGCAAACGAAGCCACTGGCACATAACTGTGATCCAGCCAGTAGATATCCTCTTCCGCACCGCTGGTACCGATCCAGCAGACTGGGCCGCCTTCGGTCATGTTCCAGGCGTAGCTGTGGCAATTGTATGTGCGCGAAGAATCGCCCAGCCGGACTGCATCGGGATAGTATTGATCGACATAGTTATTCAGGTACTGGATCTCACCGGCCGACATCTCGTCGCGGATATTCGCCTGCACCTCGGAACCGTGGGGAGTGTAGATCGTCAATGGCGAGTCCCGTTGCTCGGTCGGTATACCCCGTGAATCCGCGATCTCGACAGCCAGCACGAGTTCGATGAATCGGGTCTGCAATCGGACCGCGAAGTTCCCGGTCCCGGCACCCGGAGGGGCCAAATTTTCCAGAAGCCGATCCCTGGTCCGTCCGAGCTCGGTCGCTCCATCGGGGCGACGCAGCAGTTCCTGCCAGCCATTGGAAAACGAGACGACGCTCCGCACCCCAGCCCACGGATCGGCGTGGAGCAGATAATCCGGCAGCAACGGATAGTCCAGGCAGGTCTCTACCAGCTCTGCGGTATTCATCGCCGCCACGAATTCCGGGGGAATCCGACAGGCATCCTGCATCTGTTGATGGGAAGTCAGATTTCGCCAACTTCCGTCACCCGGGCGCAGCGGATACTCGTAGACGGCGGCAACGGCCGCAGTAGTGAGATTTATCACGAGGAGCGTCAGCAACAGCCGAGCAGTCATTTGAAACGATATCATCCAGAGGTCCCTGTGTAGCGAGGTTGATGCCTTCATGACTATACAGGACAAATCCCGTTTAGGGAATCGCCATTTTCATCAGCGTACCAGAACCACCCGGCGTACCTGCTGCTGATCGCCGGCCCGGGCCCGGATCAGGTACACCCCTGCGGGCAAACCGCGAGGAAAAGTCAACTCGTGAACCTGCTCGGCAGCCAACCGGCTGCCCAGCTCGGCCAACCAGCGTCCTCTCAGGTCAAAGAGGTCCACCTGCCCGGAGTTCGTACCGGCGGGCATTCGACATCTCACGAGTCGTCCACCCTGCACCGGATTGCTCACCTGCAACCAGGATTCGACACCTTCTGGGCCCGCGACCCCACTGAGATCCGGCTGGAGGGCGAAATCCAGCTTGAACCAATCGGCGGCGTCGACCGTGACGGTTCGAGTCTGGGTCGTATATCCCCGCAAGCTGACCGTCACGGTATAGGTGCCCAGCTGGGTCAGCCGGTGGTACTGGCCGAATCGCGATTCGGAAAGACGCGGACCCACGTCCGCAGAATGCATCTCCGCCAGTTGCACTTCGGCCACCAGCGCCGCACCGGTCATCGCATCGGTGACCATGCCGGTGATCCCGGGGCCAGTGAGAACCCGGTCCTGAAGCAGAACGCTGCCGCGAGCGACCCGACTGCCAATGGTGTCGATGGTGGCCCCGCTCCACCAGCAGTGATCAGCGATCTCCATGACGTAGGTTATGATGCCCGTCCGGCCGTATACCCAGCACTGTTCCTTGGGCAGCGTGTCGTAGGCCCAGATGGTGCTGTAGGATTGTCCCGTTTCGGTCAATGTGGCGTCCGCCCATTGCATGGCGATGTCCCGAGCCACCGGCGCATCGGGGCTCTGGCCCCCGCCATGGGTACTTTGCCAGGGCCAGAAAATGTAGTTGGACCAGCCGATGGTCACCGGAGAGTGGTAGTCGACAACGAGAACCGGTCGCTCGTTCAGGACGAAGTCCCGCAGCAAGACGACCTCCGGTTCGGACCAGATCCGCGGCCCCTTGTATTTCTGGGAACTCGGTTCCGATTCAGAGTAGTCGGACCAGTACCAATCCCAGTTGCGATTCATGTCCACGCCGTCGGCAGGAAAATCGATGATACCATTGTCGTTGTTGTCTCGCAGGGTCTTGCGCCAATTCTGCCAGCTCGGAGTATCGCCGAAAACATACAGATGGCCGTCGACATTCACGATGGGGATGAACCACTGCTCGAGGCCGTCAACCCGGGCAGTGATGTCCGGATCGCCGCCGTATCCGGCCAACAGGGTGGCAATGGTGGCCATGATGGCGGTCGTACCGTTGCACTCGTTGGCATGCTGGGCGCCGTGAAACAGCAGCCGGGGCTCGGCTTCGGCCACTCCCGCATTGTCGGAGATCCGCACCGCGGGGATATCAACACCCTGCCCACTCTGGCCCAGCACAGTGGCATGAAAGATGGCCGGATACTCGTCGGCCCAGATCGCAAACTGCGCCTCTATCTCGGCCAGACGCCAGTAACGGGGGTCGGGCTCAACCGCAAACCCCGCCGAGTGAACAAGCAGAGTGAGCGCTAAAAGACCGGCCAGAGCTGTGAATACCGGCATTAGAATATTCCGTGATAACATTCTGTTATTTCCCGAGATGCGAAGTGTTAGCGGATTCGATACCGAACACGAGGGAAGATTATAGCACAGATAATACGAGCCCTGACACGGGGAATGGTTGACATGGACACACCGACACAACGTCGCACTTACGGTCATTCATCGCGGTGAATCCGGTCAGCCGGCGCCCGGGCTAATCAGAGGCATTTCCGCACCAGACCCAAGGTGCCTTCCGTCAACTCGAAGGGACCGAACTGGTCTCCGGTATCGGTCAACCGGACGAACAAAGTCATTTGATCGTCGAAGATCGTACCCGAAAAGAACGCCGGATGAATGTCCGGATCCTCATCCTCGTGGATCGGCCCGGAATGTTCGAAAGTGTAAGAGCCACGGGTCGTAAATCGACCCTGATCTCCCGTATCGGGCATCAATCCGATATCCGCATGAGCACAGTCGAACTCGATGTGGGCCGATCCGTCGACGATCTCCAGACTGATGTGCTGACCGCCCCAGACCTGGCTCTGGCCCTGGCTGAACGCATCATCGGAGATACCCATCGCCTTGTTTGCCACCGGACTCGTGTCACTGGAACACGCGGACAGTAGACAGCCAGACAGGACCAGTAACGGCAGGACCCGCCAGAAACGAACCATGGTTTACTCCCATCGGGGGCAGTAGCCAACGCGCCGGGGGATGGCGCGGCAAGAGCGCGATCCGTGCCCTCCGGACCGCCAGACGCTACTTGCAATGAAGATACGGAATCGCAAGCCCTATGCAAAGGGCCGCCTTCCCTGTGGACGGCGGCCCCAGATCGTCTACGACCATTTGTGCTAGCGATACAGCGCCTTGATGCGCCCCCAGGTCGCCACCGGCTCATCCTCATCCGGGACCGCCGACGCCGAAGCAACGGTGATGGTCACAAGGTCGCCGTCCTCGGTGTGATTGCCGCCACCACTGGTGACGCTACCGAACCAGGCGGCCTCCCAGGTGTACTGTCCGGGCTCAGCAGGGGCGGCCGCCTGCAGCGTGACGGGAAAGGTCACCGCGTCGCCGGCTCCGTCATCCCCCGTCCCAGTTGGGCCCGTGGCCCGCGCGACTTCGGTTCCGTCATGGTCGTAGAGCACACCCCGTACCCAGCCGCCACGGGAGCCACCATCAAGGGTCACCGTGACGATCGCACCCGGTTCATACTCTGCCTGGTCCACCAGCGCCGTCACGTTGCCATGGTGCTCGTGGCATCCATCACAGCTCGGCGTGTCGTCACTGTGGCAGCTCACGCATCGAGCTTCGTACAGTGAGGGATATGCTCCAGCTGTCGTGGCAATCAGAAAGACAACCGCGATAAGGGCGAGGACGGTGCCTACGTTGGCACGGGGAGTTCGATGGGTTCGCATGCGGACCTCCTTTTTTTGGTGTGGAGAGGTGGGACTTCACATCATATCAGATAATTTTACTCCCATCAAACCCATTTGTTGTGCCTCGGAAAATGTGCCTGGGACTGGGGCTTCCTCAACGAGACCGAATTCGATGATGATATACCGGTTTATTTGTTATTACACTTTCTCGTTCTTATCCGAAGGCTCCATAAATCAGTCAGACACATTTTCCGAGGCACAAGGAATGTGCTATAATGGTTTTGTTACCGAACGTCGTTGCTGGGCGTCGTTGCGGTCTTTTGGCCTTTTCACGCCCACTCTCAGGAGAGTAACGACATGCGTAGAGCAATCTTGGCGTTGTTCCTCATCGCCCTGGCTATACCCTCATTTGCCCAGAATAACGATGGCAAGATCACGCCGCGCCTAGAAAGAGTGGTCGCGGAGCAGGTCCGTGCCATGCAACAGGACGACGGATCCTGGGGCATCTGGGTCTATTTCACGGACAAGAATTTGACGGCTGCCGACCTGAATGCCGCTCTGGCGTCGGCCGAGTCGGCGTTGCCCGAACGGACGCTTCAGCGGCGGGCCAAGGTGGCCCAGCCCGGAGCACGCCTGGTAGACGGGACCGATCTGCCGGTGGCTGATGCCTATTTGACCGCGGTGGCGGCCACAGGCGCACAGCCGCGACGCCAGTCCCGGTGGATCAATGCCGCGAGTTTCAATGCCACGGAAGATCAGATCGAGGCCATCGCCAATCTGCCCTTCGTGACCAAGGTGGACCTGGTCGCCCGATTCATCCGGCCCGAAATGCCTGTGAGTGAAGCCGACCAAGCTGCTGCCGAACAAGCTATCGAACGGGCGAAGTCTGCTGCCGAGGACCGCTGGACCCTGAGCTACGGAGGCAGCACTTCCGGTCTCGAGCAGATCAATGTGCCGCCGGTGCACGAGATGGGGCTGACTGGAAGTGGCATCATCATCGGCATGCTGGATGCCGGCTTTCACACCACCCATGTGGCGCTGCAGGATGTCGACGTCCTGGACCAGTGGGATTTCGTGAACGATGACGGCAATGTCGGCGAGGAGCCCGGTGACCCGGACTACCAGGCCCGCCACGGCACCCAGACCCTGTCGACGATCATGGGCTTCAAGAACGGCGAGTTGGTGGGCCCGGCCTACGGCGCGTCGGTGATCCTGGCAATGACCGAGGATACCGGCGACGAAACGCCCATCGAAGAGGACAACTGGGTCGCAGGCATCGAATGGGTCGAGTCCCTCGGCGCCGATGTCGTCTCCAGCAGCCTGGGCTACTACTACTGGTACGAGTTCAGCGATATGGACGGTAACACCGCCGTGACGACCGTGGCGGCGGATATGGCCGTCGGCCGCGGGATCTTCGTCGTCACCAGCGCGGGAAACGAGCGTGGTAACGAATCCTGGCCTCACATGACCGCACCTGCCGACGGCGACAGTGTCGTGGCAGTCGGCGCCGTGGACTCTGATGGATACATCGCCAGCTTCAGTTCCCCTGGCCCCACCTATGACGGCCGGATCAAGCCCGACGTCTCTGCGCGCGGTGTATCGTCTTACGTCGCCTCGTACTACGATGACAACAGCTATCATACCGCTGATGGTACCAGTTTCGCCTGCCCGTTGACCGCCGGTGTGGGCGTGTTGCTCCTGGAACGCGTGCCGTCGCTGACGCCGATGCAGGTACGTGAGGCGCTGCGCGAGACGGCCCATCTGGCCGCCAATCCCGACAATGACTATGGCTGGGGCATCATCGACGCTCAGGCGGCTGCTTCGTACTGGGGAGCAACGATTGATCATCAGCCTTTGGCCGACACGGAAGACGCCGTCGGCCCCTATGCCGTGACGGCCACCATCACCGATCGCAACCCACTGGATCCCGGTGCAATGGATCTGTTCTGGCGGGTAGACGGCGGACCCTGGAACCAGGTCGCTCTGGCGTCAAGCGGTGGCGACGAGTTCAGTGCGGACATCCCCGGCGCAACCAGTGGCGGCTTCGTCGAGTACTATCTGAAGGTCACTGATTCCATCGACATCACAATCAGCTCACCGCTGAAAGCGCCGCTGGCCACTCATTCGTTCACCGTCGGCATCGACTCGACACTGCCGATCCTGGCCCACGCGAATCTGATCGATCAACCGGTTGCCCTGTGGCCGCCGGTGATCATCGCTTCAGCTGAGGACAACGTCGGCGTGGATCGTATCGAGCTGACCTTCTCCCTCAACGGTGGTGGCCAGCAGGGCCCGTACGAGATGGTTCCAGTGGATGACCATTACGAGCTGGAGTTCCCGTTGTCCAGCGGCTCGGTACAGATCGGTGACGGCATCGACTACGAGTTGACGGCCTGGGATACGGCCGGTGTCCCGAACAGCGCGGTCAGTGGACCCCATACCTTCTTCGTGGTAGAGAATCTGGGCCATGTCCTGCTGATCAAGGAACAAGCAACTGCTCCGGCCGACGCTGGCGACGATGCGGCCAAGGGTGCTCTCGATGACATCGAATTCGAGACCACCTCGGCCGGCGAGATCGCGCAGTGGTTGGTCGACGCCGGTTACCTGGTGGACACGATCGAGGGGAGCGACGTTTCACCGGGCGCCTTCGACGGCTACGACGCTCTGGTGCTTTCCTGTGGAAATAACCCTGCGTGCTTGAGCAGCCCGATTCTCCGCGAGGAATTGATCGCCTGGAGCCAGGCTCGCGGACGGATCCTCCTCGAGGGCGGCGACATTGGCGATGTTGTCTACACGCACAACTATTTGGACTTCGCCCAGTACGTGATGCACACGTCCCAGTGGTGGGGCGATCTAATCGAAGGCATGACGATGCTGCAGGCCGATTCGCATGATCAGCATTTCATGTTGAACCGCCCCCACGTGCTACCCGAGCAGCTGATTGTTCATCCGGCCGACCAGGGCTATGACTTTACTGCCATCGATCTGATGTACGCAGCCGAGGATGCACTGCCGATCCTCCGGGCAGTCTATAATCCGAATACAGGCGGTGTCCTGATTCACGACGACAATACGGGTCCCGAAGCCGGGCAGATTGTCTACTTCACCTTTGACATGGATTACATGGACGAGGCCGACGGCCGTATCCTCACGGAAAACGCCATGGCGTACCTTCTGGGCCGCGAAGCACCCGGCAATGGGTCGATCTCAGGCACCGTCACTCTGGCCGAGTCCCAGGATGCCTCGGGCGTTCTGGTGGATGCCGGTTTCGGGCACACGGCGATGACCGCCGCCGACGGTACCTACAGCATCGAGGGGCTCCATGGCGCCAGCTACACCCTGGTCGCCAGCCGTGAGGGGTACGGTCCGGTCACCCGTCAGGTTGTCCTGGCCGCCGACGAAGTCGCGACCGGTATCGACTTCAACCTGGAACCGATCATCGAGATTAACCTCGCTGCGTACCCGGACGTGGACATTCCGGACAATAACCCCGAAGGCGTGACCAGCGTGATCACCGTCACCGAGGATGCCTACCTGTTCGACATCAACATCGACATCGACATTTCGCATCCGTCCATCGGTCATCTCATCGTCACTCTCACCAGCCCCGAGGGGACCGAGGTCGTGCTGCACAATCACACCGGCGGCATCTTCGACGATATCATCGGCAACTGGGACGGCACCCTGTCCGTCGATGGACCGGGAGCCCTCAGCGATTTCAAGGGTGAAAGCGTCACCGGAGATTGGACCCTGCACGTGGCCGACACCCAGTTTGCCGCGTGGGGCCATTTCAACTCCTGGGGTCTGAACATCTTGGCCACGACTAGGGACATCTCGGCAGCCCCCGAGAACCTGCCGACGTTCACTCGTATGACCGGCAACGCGCCGAATCCCTTCAACCCCATGACCACGATCTCATTCGAGTTGGCAGTCCCCGGAAAGGTTCAGCTCGACGTCTTCGACGTCCGCGGTCGCCTCGTGCGCCGCTTGATGGAAGACCACCTCGAGGCAGGCCGGCATGACATCGTCTGGAATGGACGGGACGACGGTCGGCGGGATGTGGCTAGTGGGGTGTACTTTGTGAGGATGAACGCAGCCAGCACCCAACACCTCCACAAAATGATGCTGGTCCGCTAGGTTGTGCCTCTAAGATTGTGCCCGGCCCGGGAAGTGCATATTCCCGGGCATGGGTACTATCGATACGAACCACAGATTCTGGGTTCCCCCGCACTGCCCAAATCCCAATTGCTTGTACCACATCCAGTTAACCGATGGCTGGAGATACAAGAAGGCCGGACACTTCATCCGTCAATGCGCCCCGCATCGTATCCGTAGGTTTACCTGTCTCCACTGTAGGCGATCTTTTAGTAGTCAGACCTTCAGCGTTACCTACTGGCTCAAGCGCCCGGACGTTATCTCAAAGCTATTCACCAAGACCGTCGGCTGTATGGCCAACCGCCAGATTGCCCGAGATCTAACGGTCTCACCGGGGACTATCGACCGGCAACTCGGTCGCCTCGCCAGGCACTGCCTGCTATTTCATCGCCAGATCATGGAAGAGTTCGAACCGCCAACCGAGGTTGTCGTAGATGGTTTCGAATCCTTCGAGCTTAGCCAGTACTATCCGATCCACCATCATGTGGCCGTAGAGAAGGATACCGACTTCTTCATTCATTTCACTGACAGCGAGTTACGCCGCAAGGGACGGATGACGGAACATCAAAAGCAACGAAGACGAGAACTCGAACGCAAACACGGCCGGCCGGACCCGAAGGCCATCGAAAAGGACATGGCGGAACTTCTAAATGTGGTACTCAAGGGAAGAACTCAAGCTACTGTGTACAGTGATGATCACCCGGCTTACAGACGCTCGATCAAAAGCTTGAAGCAGGCAATCGAACACGTGGTAACTCCAGGGAGCGAACACCGGAATCCTGCCAACGATCTGTGGGAAGTGAACTTGCTGGACTTGTTGATCAGACATTGTGGAGCGAATCACAAGCGCGAGACAATCGCCTGGTCTAAGCGTCGTCAAACCAGTTCAGAACGTCTCGCTGTCTTCCTTGTGTGGCGAAACTATATGAAAGGCAGAAGGGAAAAGGAGCGCGGCAGTCCGACACCAGCGATGGAGCGTGGATTGGTTAGCAAGGCGTTGACTGCGGATGACATCTTGAGCGGTCGGATATTTCGAGACTACGTAGAATTGCCTGGGCGCTGGGCAGATTACTACGACCGGAAAGTGCAAACACGGGCATTGACGATAAACCGCGGTCACAATCTGAGCTACGCTAGGTAGACAGTATCGCAATCGTGATTTGGCATGTCGTCAGAGGACAAGAGCAACAATCTCGTCGGCACAACCTAAAGAACACCCCCCGCCTTTTTGGCGGGGGGTGTGTATGATCCCATCAAATCACCAACCAAGAACTACCGCACCAGAGACATCTTGCTCCCCTGCACGCCATCCTCGGTCTCCATCTGGATCAGATAGGTGCCGGACGGGGCAGCCTTGCCCTGCGTGTCCGTACCGTTCCACAGCACCGGGTGCTCGCCCATGCCGAATTCGCCGTCGGCCAGAACAGCCACACGGTGACCCTGAAGGTCGATGACGCTCAGGCGCACGTGCTGGGGACGATCCAGCGTGAAGAACACGGTGGTCTGGGGATTGAAGGGATTCGGATGGTTACCCTTCAGAGCGGTGGTGAAAGCGGGAGTGTTGTCCTGCTCCAGTTCTTCCTCGATCTCACCCTCGACACCGACGCCACCATTGAGGTGCACGACCCACGGGTTGTAGGAGAACGCGCCGTCCTCGATGCCCGCACCGGTGATAGTATTACCGTCAGCGGAAATGCTGAGGGTCGAGTACAGGTGGAAGCCTTCGGGAACTTCAACACCCTCGGCGGCCAGGAAGTCGGCCATCGGCATCAGGCCCAGTTCCGCCGTCCAGATGATAGCAGAGGGCCAGCTGAACCAAGGATCACCACTGGTACCAACGACCTTGCCGTCGTCGGAGATGCCGTAGGCGCCGCTACCGGCCGTCTCGCCGGGCAGGGCACCAATGAGTACCACGCCGTTGTCGGCGTCGTAGTACATGGCCTCGTTGTTATACGTATCCGGATTGTTGACCTCACCGCAAATCATGGAGCCGTCGCTCGTGACCGCGTAGCCCTCGCCCATGGTCTCTTCGCCGGCAAACAACTGGGGGCCTACGACATCAGCAGTCCACAGGGCGGGGCGACGATAACCCTGCGCTGCGTGCTCGTCGAAACCCACGATGACCGAGCCGTCATCGGAGATGTCGGTGGCGCGGCTACTGCCCTCACCGGTTCGGCCCAGGCCCTCGGAGCCCATGCCCGCAGTCCACAGGAAACCCTCAGCCTTGCAATTCGCGACCCAGGCCAGCCCCACGCCCTGGGCAGCGTCGAAGGTCAACGCGTAGCCCGAACTCAGGCTGCTGCCACAGGATTCGCCGTGCGCCACCGGTTCCAGGAAGGTGGCCCAGCCGTCGGCAGCTGTCCACAGAGCGGCCGTTTCCAGGCCGGTGTCCGGATCGGTATTGGTACCGATGACCGTCATACCGTCACCCGAAACGTTACCGGGCTGTCCACCGTCAATGACGATCCAGCCAGTATCCGGCGAGTAGTAATTGTTGCCAAAGCCCATCAGGACCGTGCCGTCGTAATTTGCGCGCATGCCGCTCGGAAAGAACGATTCAAAGGGTAATACTTCAAAGGTACCGTCGGCCAGCGCCGCGGTGCCCGTCAAAGCAATCAGAAACAGGGTGCTCAGAAACACTAACCTCTTCTTCATGACATCCTCCTCGGGGCAACCGGAAATCTAGGCAGGTACCAGCATACTGCTAGCGAGATCCGGAAGTGGTTGTGCTGCCACAACGAATGAGGACATGGACCCAGGGATCAGGCGGGGCGATCCAGATTCGGGGCTGGCAGCCATATTTGTGAGTCCGCCAAACGGCGGATTCAGAATCTACCACAGATTTGATCTCACGGGTCACCAATATTTTCACAATTGCGCTTTATTGAAACCTATCTGATTCATGGACAGTGATTTATATCGTGATGGAATTGTGACTGAATGTCATTTCTTTGGGGATATTTGCCCGTCTGCGGAGGTCGTGACATGGGCCTGGAAAGACGGCGTCGGCGCTGGTTGCGCCGACGCCGCGATGCTTCAGCTTCGGTGGCGTTGGGTTCTCCCCGCGGGGATTCAACACACAGCCACTCGCTGGAGTGGTCCCACGCTTAGGGGGACGCCACCTCCACTGAGCCGGATCTATCAGAACTCACTGGATCACCTCCTCATCAGGCGTATCAACTGCGGCGAGACCCACCTCGCCCGGATCCCGGGACCGCCCAGGTCCGTCGGATCCGTCGCATCTCCAGCCAGGGTCCCGCGGCCATCGCCGGGGCGATTCACCGGGCCGCCAGGCCGGGACGCGATCAGGAATGAACCGATGCCTGCCGCGCGAGGGGCCGACATCCGCGTTCGAATTCAGTGTACACCAATTCCTCAGTTTCGCTCTACAGAAACCTTTGTGCCTTCGAAATCGTGCCTGGCCATGGATTCGAACTAGACTTCGTCCAGGCGCTCACCCATGCGCAGTCGGTGACGCAGAGCCATCAATCGTGCATCGAGAGCCCGCAACTCGGTCAGGTTCGCACGTTCCCTGTCGCTGGGCTCGATGACCTGGCGCATGGCACCCTGGTTGATGATGATCCGCCGGTCGCCCATGAGAGCCAGGATAGGATCGTGGGTGGCCATCAGGACGATCTTCTCCTGCTTGATGAGGATGTCCAGGGCCTGCTGGCGATCGATGCCCGCGTTCTCGATCTCGTCGATGAGCACCACCGGGCTGGCGCTCAGCACCGCGGTGTCGGCGATCATCAAGGCTCGGGACTGGCCCCCGGAAAGACTGGTCACCGGGGTATCCAGAGCGAAGGGTTCGCCGGCCAGTTCGTTGGCCCAGTTCCAGATGCGCTGGATCTTCTCTTCGGGCTCGCCGGCCTGGCGGCTTTCCGCGTGCAGGGCCAGGAACTCACCCACCGACAGGTCCATCACGAAGTTCATGTTCTGGCTGAGCTGGGCCACGAGCTTGTGCTCGGCGGAGAAGCGCCACTTGTCCTCGGGCACTTCACCGTTGATCAGCACGTGGCGACCGGTGGGCGTATCGCCCCGGGCGACCCACTCGATGTCCGCCAACAGGCGGCTCTTGCCGCTGCCCGTAGGGCCGACGATACAGACGACTTCGCCGACGCTGATGGTCAACTCACTGACCGGTTCGGCTGAACCGTCCTTGGCCCGCCCGCCCCGGATGGTCAACTCGGAGACCTTGGCCTCGTCAGCCCCCAGGAACTCGCTCATGGAGTCGATGAAGTGGTCCAGTTCAGTCAGCTGTTCGGTAGCCAGGATCTCGGCCAGAGCAGCCTCGGGTTGATCCACGATCTGGGATAGATCCTGCTGCACCAGGAACTGCTCCACAAACGGCCATTGGCCGAGGGCATCACCAACAGTGATCGCACGCAGGTCGCGGCTCATTCCCCACCTCCGAGCTGCTGGGGTCCGCCGTCGGTTTTCAGTCCCGTGGGCAGATCCAGATCCATCTTGCGTACGTTGCCCATCTGGTAATCGGCACCGATGCGGGTCTCACCCAGGCAGTAGGAGCACAGGGCTGCGGGCATGCTGAAGCGCAACTTCTGGCCCTCGACCGTGGCCGTATCGTGGCTCTCGCTCCAGACGCTGCTCAATTCGAAGCTGCCCTGGCCGGTGATACCGTTGACGTGCAGGATGCGGGCCTTGGTGTTGACCATGTGCACCCGGGCGGCGAAGACTTCCCGTTCAGCCTGGCTGACGATGTCACCTTTGGTGATGACGACCAGGTCGGCGGCCTTGAGCATGGGGCCGATCTTCTTGGGGGTGCCGGTGCCACTGAGGTTGTCGATGACGCAGACTGCCATCACCTCGCGGATGTGGGGAGAGCAACGATTGCACAGGCCGGCACTTTCGCTCACCAGCACATCCAGCCCCGCGGCAAGCCCCCACTGAACGCATTCCTCGACGTTGCTGACGAAGTAGTGGTCCGGGCAGAGAGCACCTGCCAGGCCCTTGCGCACCGGGATGCCCTGCTTGCGGTAGAGCTCGTCGTCGTCGGTGGCCAGGCAATCGAACTTGACGACCCCCACCTTCTGGCCGGCCTTCTGCAGGTGTTCGAGGGTCTTGAGGATCACGGCGGTCTTGCCCGAGGAGGGTGGGCCGCTGACGGTCACGAATCGCATGATGGCTCCCATCGGGCGCCCGTTAGCGGCGCTCCAAGTTGTCGACTACTGGACGTCGCCGCCGGCGGCGGTGAAGATCTCGTTGACCCGGGGAATGAGTTCGCCCAGATCGTTCTCACGCATGAAGTCCCAGCCCAGCCACATGAATGGCGCCGGGTCCGGCACCTGGTTCTGGACCTCGGGGTGGCAGCTGGGAAACAGTCCGCGGTGGGATAGGATCTCGCCCACTTCGCGACTGGCGAAGAAATCGGCGATGCGGCCTGCCGCTTCGGGCGAAGACCGTTTGAGCAGCATGAAAATGGGGCTGATCACGGCGCCGTCATCGGGCCAGACGATCTCGGCCTGGGGATTGAACTGGGCCATCTTGCTGAAAAAGTAGGGAATGACCGACACCGTGGGGCCGTCGTCGCCCTTGGGAGCGAAGCGGCCCGCAGCCTGGCTGGGGTGCATGCTCCTCAGCAGGTTACGACCCACCGCGGCCACGCCCTCGTCACCGAAATGTTTCCACAGTGTCAACAGGATGCCGTTGAAGAGATCGAAATCGCCCACGGGCATGGAAATGCGGCCCTCGTATTCCGGGCCCAGGATCTCCTGCCAGGTGCGGGGTGGCTCTTCCCCTTCCTTCAGCTTGGTTTTGTCCACCAGGAACACTGCCGGCACCACCGCCAACATGGCGTAGTGACCGTCGGGGTCCTTCAAACCGTAGGGCTCGAACAGCGGGTTGTGGTCGGTCCAGGAACGATCCACGAAAACATCGTTGTCCTTGAATCGCGCCATGTTCTTCGAGTCGAAAAAGGCCTCGAATCCCGCCGACAGAAACAGGTCGGGCAGGTCCTGCTCATTCTCGATACCGGCCATCCCCTTCTCCAGGGCGTCGGCGCCCACCGAGGCCGCGGCCAGACGAACACCTACGCTGAGCCCGGTCTCGGCGGTGAGCTTTCCGCGCATTTCCTCAAAAGCTTCCAGCATGGGAATCCGCACGGGGCAGGGCAGCAATCCCGCCACCTTGATGTCGCCTTCCCGGGGAAAGATCTCGTTCTCGTCCGAGGCCGTGGCCAGAGTGATGTCCTGTTGCCGTCGATTCTCGCTGACCGCACTCTCGAGCAGGGAAGTGAACGCGGTCAGGTCCTTGCTCTTCATCTGCACGGCCTGGGCCAGGGTCACCATCTTGCCGTGACTCTCGCGCTTGGCTGGATCCCCCACGTGGGCAAACCCGTTGGCCACGAAAACGTCGACCGTCTCGGGGAACAGCTCGGTGATGTCGTGCAAGGTCATTTCGGGAGTGATGCTGGTCTCGGCCATGATCTATCCTTCCCGGGCGCCTCCTCTGGGGCGGCCCGTCCCGTCCGGCTGCGATGAGTTCTGGAATCGCGCAGCCCGCTCAAAGACTAATTGGACAATCTTGTCCTAATTTAGTTTCGGATTCGCTGATGGCAAGGTCAGAAAAGACCGAAAACGTCTATTCGGCAAGGGTCGCCCTAGGAGCCTGGCAACTGACGATCCAGTTCGTTCAGCCAGTCCGGGAGATCATTTCCGTAGATCTGCCTGGCGTGCTCGAGGGACTGGTCAGGGAAGAACTCGAGAAACCGCGCCTGCCCCCCGCGATCGATCAGAGTGCGGACCAGGGCGCCGCCCAGGGGGTAAGTCACCGACTGAGGCAACAAATCGAAGTCTTCCCACACCGCCGCCACCGAGACGGGCAGTGGTTCGGATCGTTCGAGACCGGCATTGTGATCGACCAGTGCCCTGCGTGCGCGGGCCAGTTGGTCGCGATCGGTCTGATCGAACGCGACGGCCGTGCCCTCGTTGATCAACGCCGCGTACACCGTCGGCTGCAGAGCGTGGTGGGTGATGACGTGGGTCATCTCGTGCCCCACCGTTTGCCCGTGAACGGCGTGAATGATGAAGTAACGGGGCCGCGCGAAGCCCAAGGGCGGCATGCCGGCCTCGTTGGCCTCCTCGTTGTCGCTCCAGAGGAAGAACTGGATGGGTTCGGCGGGACCGCCGCCGAACCAGTCGCTGATCTCGGTGTAGGCCGCTTCGTGGCGGCGGGCGAATTCCACCCGGTCGAAGTCCAGCAGCCGATCCGAGAACCGGAAAACGAAGTGCTCCGTCCTGAACTCGTGCCAATTGTCGAAGTTCTCCGCCAGGCCCAGTAACCGTAGATTACCCACCGCCGTGCGTGTGGCGTTGCGGGTCGCGCGGCTGTCCCGAGCGCGTCGCCAGGCCATACCGGCCGCCTGCGGGTCTTCCAGTTGATGGTAGCAGATTCCCAGGTAGTTCTGAGCCCACGCGTATACCCAGGTCTGCTGGGGATCCAGGCGGGCGGCCTTTTCGAGATACGGAATCCCTTCGCCGAACCGCTCCAGATCGGTCAAGGAACGACCCACCGCCAGATTGACCTGGGCCGTTTCCGAGCCGGTGCTGATCAGGGCCTGTCCTTGAGCGATGACCTCGTCGAATCGGCCCTGCTTGTACAGCTCCCACAGGGCATCTGCCGGCCCGGTTTCCTGGGCCCATACCAGCGTCGGCAGCACCGAGACCACCAGCATCACAACCGGCCACAGGTGTTTCGCGGAATTCAACGTCATGGCAGCGAACCTCGACTCCTTGTGCACTTCCGTCATCGTCTACACGGCCCTGGTCAGGACGTCTCGGCGACCCGTCCGGTTTCCACCAGCAATGCGACGCCCGTCGTACCCAACACGACCACGGCCTGGATCATTCCCGAAATCATTCCCCAGAACGTCTCGGCGCTACCGAGCTGGCTCGCTGCGCCCAGCAACGCGACCACACACAGGGCAGTCAGTACGCCGCCCCCGACCCGGGGACGCCAGCGCACGAGCAAGCCCAGCAAGGCGAGCAACACCGCGAAACCCAGGGACGCCAGCAGGTAGGTCGGTCCGAGATCGGGCCATTGCCTGAGCAAGGCCGCGATCGGCGCCAGGGTCAAGACGGCGGCCCCCATGAGAATACGGAACACTCCCTGGTGCGCGCCCCAGTACTGGATGAGGGTGCTGATCAGGAAGACCCATACCACGACCTTGCGCAGGGTTTCCCCACCCAGAAGCGGATTCCCGCCGGCGAAATTGTGGTACGCCTCGTTGGCGACCCCGACCACATCCCACAGAATGGGTTGCAGCACGAACAGAAAGGCACCGGAGAGCATGGCGTGGAATCCTGCCCGATATGTGAGCTGGCGGGTGTACTCGTCCGAGTCGCGTAACAGTCCGACCTCCCTCAGGACCGACGGTGCGAAGATGGCCAGGGAGACCACGCTGAGCAGCGGTGACCAGACGTAGCTCATGGCCATGGCGGTCAAGCCCACCACGACGGCGATCCAGTCTGCCGAGGGCAGCTTGCGCAATCCGGGCTTGGACTCCGGCGTTTGGGCGGATCCATTACCCTCGGCGTACTCAGTTGTCGTGCTCATGGCGTACTCCATTCGTTGGCTGAGCGTGTCGTCGTTGCCGATGATCGCGTTTTGCGATGCCGGCAACGGCACTAGTCCTCAACAACCTCGAAGAGCTCCTCGACCCCCATGCCCAGCTGACCGGCGATCTGGAACGCCAGCAAGGCCGAAGGTACGTACTTGCCCTTCTCCACCGCCAGGATCGTCTGGCGGCGCACCCCCACCCGCTCGGCCAGATCCTGCTGGGTCATGTCCAGGCGTGCTCGGTGCTGCTTGATGTGATTGATCAGTCTCATGAAGCAAATGTACGGTATAGCGTACTTTTTGTAAAGTATTAAATACTTATTGGACAGTATGGCGGACATACAATGAGAGGGGGTAATCGTCAACCGATTGCCCCCTCAACAGTTACGAATCCCAGAAAAACAGGGATTATTTCCGCAATACGACCGTCTCCCGTCCCAGAATTCGACCGGCGGACGAAACCTGCGCCAGATAGACACCCGAGGCCACCGGCCGACCATTGGCGTCCCGCCCGTCCCACCGCAGGGTCGCCGTGGCTCCGGCGGTGGCGTCGGTCCGGTGCGACCACACCTTGCGGCCGGCCACGTTGTAGACGTCCACGGTCAGGGCCAGGTCGCGGCTGGCAGCGAACGCAATGGTCGTGCCGCCGCTGGCCGGATTGGGGTACGGAGCCAGCATGCGTCCCGCATCGTTCCCCGCGGCCCAGGGCCCATCCGGCGCCGCACTGACCGGATCGCTCAGCACGTAGGTGAACACGCCGCGTCCATAGGTCGCGGCAAAGAGGGTACGGGTCTCGGGTTGAAAACCGAAGTGGGTGATCACCACACTGGGTAGATCGGTCCCCAACATGGTCCAGGTCACGCCGCCGTCGCGCGTGCGATACACGCCCACGTCGGTCGCCACGTAGTAGTGACCCGCAGCGGACGGGTCGATGAAGATGTCGTTGGCCGGCGCCTCAGGCAGATTACCGGCGATCGGCTCCCAATTCATACCCAGGTCCGTGGTGCGATAGACATGCGGCAGGGGCTCGGACCAGCGGAAGCCCGAGACCGTCACGTAGGCGGTCTCCCGGTCCAGAGGATCGCACCGTACGGCCGTAATCCAGCGTTCAGGCAGTCCCTCGGACACGTCGCGCCAGCCGCCGAAGATACCGCCGGCGTCCCGGTACACATGACCATCGTCGCTGCCGGTCCACAAAACGTCACCATCGAGAGGCGAGACGGCAATGGTGGTCAGGGTGCCCCGGACCTGTCCGTTCTGGTTCTGATGAGGTCCTCCGGTCAGGTCGTTGCTGATGGGCGTCCAGGAAGTGTTGCCGTCACTGCGGTAGAGCCGGTGGGTCCCGATGTAACGCACATCCGGATCTGTCGGATCCTGCACCAGCGGCATGTTCCACGCGATACGATCATCTCCACCCACGCCGTTGAGGGCATAGTTGAACGAATTGCCCCCATTGGAGGAATGATAGAGACCACCGTACTGGTACTCGCACCAGATCAGGTTGTTGTTCACCGGGTGGATCAACGGCTGGAAGCCATCGCCACCGAAGATGTGCCCCCAGTCGTCGAGCTGGCCGGTGAGGGTGCGATTGGTGCCATTGTCCTGGGCTCCAACGTACAGCGCCGCCGGGTTGTTGGTCGCCAGTCCCAGCCGGTAGACCTGGGTGATGGGTTGATCGGGGCTGAAGGTCCACTGGCTGCCGCCATTGGTGGAACGGTACATGCCGCCGTCATTGCCGGCATAGATCACCGGGTCGATGCCCGAACCGAAGGCCAGCCCGTGGTGATCGACATGCATGCCTCCGCTGACTTCCTGATACGAAAGACCGCCGTTCACCGAGCGGTAGAAATCCAGTCCCAGCACGAAGACCACGTCAGGATCCAGAGGATGGGTGCGCACGTTGCCGAACCACCAACCGTAGGAAGCGAACACGCCGCTGAGTCCGCCGTCGTTGGTGCGCGTCCAGGTCACGCCACCGTTGGTCGAGCGGTACAAGCCGTCGAAGTAGCCGACACGGTCGGCGTAGACGGCGTGCATCACCTCGGGCTGGGCGGCACACAGGGACAGTCCGATGCGTCCTCCGGTGTTGCCGGGAGTGGGCAATCCGCCGCCAACCGGCGACCACGAATCGCCTCCGTCATCACTGCGCCACACCGCGCATCCGGGGCCACCGTAGTCATAGGCCTCGGGCCGCCGTTCGTGTTGCCACATGGCCGCCAGCAACACGTCGGGCTGGTCGGGGCGCTGGATGATGTCCACGCACCCGGTGGTCTCGTCGACGTAGTGGACCCGATCCCAGCTGGCGCCGCCATCGGTAGTACGATACACGCCGCGATCAGGACCACTTTCCCACAACAGCCCCGTGGCCGCTACGAAGATACGATCCGAGTCAGTGGGGTCGATGACGATGCGCCCGATGGAGCCGACGGATTCCAGACCGATGGCCTGCCAGGTGTCTCCACCATCCTCGGAGCGGAACACACCCGCTCCACCGTAGGCCACCGAGCCACCACCCGGGTTCACCTCTCCGGTGCCGGCGTAGATCACCAGGTGAGCCTGGGGATCGATGGCCACGGCCCCCACCGCCAGGGTGGGCTGGTCATCGAAGACCGGGATCCAGGTGGTGCCGCCATCGGTGCTCCGCAGCACGCCACCATCGGCACAGCCCGCATAGACTACGTTCTCATCAGTGGGGTCGACCGCCACGCCGGTGATGCGCCCCCCCACGTTGTAGGGGCCGCGATCCTGCCAGTCATCGACATCCCGAGCGCCGTCGCGGGCCGTCGCCGCTTCGGCCTCGGCAACCGCCTCGGTCCGCAAGGCCGCCGCCTGCACCTGGGCCAGCTGCCAGGCCTCCCGGGGTATCTTACCCTGGGGGTAGGCCCGCTCGGCGAAGAACCAGGGATTGGGCGCCCGAACCGGCAGGCCGTCATCGCGAACTTGAGACCAGCGGTGAGCGTTGGTTTTCTCAACAGTGGCGAGGTCGCTGCCCGAGAACCAGGGAACGAGGAACGCCAACAACAGCAGGGCCAGCAGGGGCCCGCTGCCCGAAATCAATACCCGAAACTTGCCAGACATACCGCTCCCCCGTGGGTCGATGGACGATCAAACCGATGCTGAATTCGTCCATCATTCTATCACATTCAAGCGGGTCGAGTCATATCCAGCTGATAGATGCGCAAATCTCCGCCGCAAAGTACACCCAACTGACACGACGGCACCTCACGTCCGCCAATGCGCACCGCCTCTATCCAGGCGCCGCAGTCGGCCAAGACCAGATTCCGCTCGGGCCGGGTTCCGTCCAGGTGCACGCACAAACGCGGGATGTGGGAATGGCCCACGACGATGGTACGCAGATCGGTCAGCGGACCGTGGTTGTCCAGACCCATTTCCCGTAGGCTGCCAGCACGGCCTGCACGCAGACCTGCGGCCGACTTGAGCGCCAGCGGCAGCAGTTCATGACTGTTCTTCAACTCGCCGTCGGCCACGCCGGCGCGAGTCTGCCATACGTTGATCCAGTCCGGCAGGGCATTGCCCTGATCCAGGTCGGTCAACTCCCGAGGCGGCCCACCCTCGTAACCGCCGAGGCCACCGGGCTCCGCTCCTCCGGCACCCCGATCCGCATCGTAGGTATTCATGGCGGCCAGAGTGCTGAAGCGCCGGACCAGCCAGGACTGGATTCTGTCGGGCACCAATCTCTCCAGAGGATCGAAGAGGTCGCCGTGTGTAGCCAGCACGGATCGGCGTGAAGCCACCGGCAGCAAGTGGGCCAGCCGAGCCCGGGCCAGGGCGATGCTGGCGAAAGTTCCATCGGCGCCCCACTTCTCGTGGTTGCCCGCCAGGATTCGCGGACTCAACGAACCCGCGCCCTGGGCCACGAGTCTGTTCTGCGCCACCGGATGATCGTGGAGAATCGTGCGCACCATCGACTGCACATCTTGCCCGTCGAGATGGTCCTCCCGCCACAGATCAAGGAAATCGCCCAGCTGGACCGTCACCAGCTTGCGCAGGCCGCCCAACCGTCGGCGCACCTTGAGCAGGGACCGGCACAGCTGCTCCAGCAACTCCTCCCGCGCCACTGTTGAGCCATCGCCCATCTTGGTGAAGCCATACTTGTACCGAGCTGCTGCTGCCCGGGACACGAGGTGGAGATCGGGCAGGAAGACGTAGGCTGTGGCCCGACTGGCGCCTCCCAACAGCTCGGGATTGTTGAGTCGCGCCAGGACCCATACTTTCTCCACCGGGTCCGGTTTGAGGCCCAGCAGAGCCTTCAGGACCGCCGCGTGCTTGTCGATTGCCGGCATGATCAGTGTCCTTTCCCGGGGATGGCAAAGGCCTTGCGAAATACCACCAGGCCCGAGTAGGCGTGCGGTCCGCCGGTGCTGATCTCATCGCTGGAACCGGTCAGGGTCCAGACCACCGACGGCGTTGCTTCAGCATCGACACCATCGCCACTGCCTGCCGGTAGAACCACTTCCGCACCCTGCAGGCGCCGCAGGTAGAATGCGAAGACGAACTGGCCCCGTACCAGGGCGACCGCCCGGTCGGCCACGAGGTCGAAGAACTCGCCGTTCTCGTCCCAGCCCACTCGCGCATCGTGAACCGTCAACACCCCCACCTGTCCGTCGAAAAGGGAACGAAACGCGGACCCTGCATCCAGGTCCCGGGTGGTCACCGGCTGGTCACCTGCAAGTCGGGTCAGTAACGGGCCGTAGTCGGCGTCGACCCGCGCCAGGTCACCCGGCAGCGGCGACTCACCCGCCTCGAGCAGAAAGCGGTTGCCATCCAAGGCCAGGAAATCGCGCAACTCGGCAAGTTCATGAGGCGCCAGCATCAGGGTGTAGTCGGGGCTGCGTTCGATGGCCTCGGGCACCCCCACGAAACCCGGCTGCGGCGTGCTGCAACAGCCCGAGAGCCCGGCGACCAACCCCGTCGACAGAACCAGTATCAGGACAACGATCGGCAAGCGGAAACCGGCGATTCCAGTCATCGCGCCCTCCCCATTCTTGGATTGCAGGCATATTCTGACAATCCGGAACTTGCCCATCAGTCAGGCTGTTGGCCCAACGATCTGAAGTCCGGATCGACCCCCTCCACGTGTTTACTTCTGTGATGTAGACATGTAAGTTGAGAGCCGCTCCGGGCGCAACTCGCATGACCTGTTGGGAGAATTATCGTGAAGTCCAATATTGAAAACCGTGGTCGGCAGATGCTGGCCGCCGGCCTGGTGTTGGCACTGGTGATCGGTGCAGGATGCAGCAGCGACGACCCGGTCGAAACGCAGCGTGAGTTCGCCGTGGCCATCACCGTGCTGGGCACGGACGACCATCCGGTCCCCGGACTTG
>Ga0070728_10001761_pt1 | contig 30252 bp, 27 predicted proteins | sample tdDd471_FD_66723 | JGI IMG/M metagenome (GOLD analysis project Ga0070728, IMG submission 66723) | Marine sediment microbial communities from the Atlantic coast under amendment with organic carbon and nitrate - tdDd47.1 | ecosystem: Environmental > Aquatic > Marine > Coastal > Sediment | place...
CAAAATTGCTTTTGCAGATGAAGAGTTTCAACATATCCTGAAAGATAATCGTGAGCAATTACCTTCGGTTGAAGCCTGCTTCAATTTGAAGGGTGATAAGGGTGATGCCTTGCAATTTACGTCACTGTTGGAAGTAGGAACGCAGGTACACTCTGGGGAGGTGGCGAGTTCAGACGGTTTTGTTATCATTCATACTGCTGCAGTTGCCGGACATCCTCGAGGTGCTCTCTTAAGCCATGGTAATATACTGTTTGCGGACATGCATTTTAATCACTGCATGGAATTTACTCCACAAGATGTGAATTTGAATCTGTTACCTCTTTTTCATGTGGCTGGACTTTTTATGGCCACGAGTACTTTTCATGCTGGTGGTTCGAGTCTGAATATCAGCAAATTTGAAGCTAAAGAGACAGCAAAAATCATAGAGGAGAAAGCAGCGACGCTCTTCTTTGATTTCCCTCCGATCCTTGATTCCATATTAAAAGCAGCTGCTGAAGATCAACGGGATATAAGCTCACTCAGAGCCATAGTAGGGCTTGGAACTCCAGAAGTGATCGAACAATTTCAATCATTAGGCGGTGGCAGTTATTACTCCATGTACGGTCAGACGGAAACATCCTGTCTTGCAACCATTGGGAAATATAATGATCGACCAGGATCAGCTGGTAAAGTGATCATGCTCGGGGATGTGCAGCTGGTGGACGAGCATGATCAAAGCGTCGCCATTGGAGAAGTGGGAGAAATAACCGTTAAGGGCCCCATGGTTTTCCTGGGATATTGGGGGTTGCCAGAAGATAATGCCTACGCATTTCGTGAGGGTTGGCATCATACCGGTGATCTTGGTCGTTTTGATACTGATGGATTTTTGTTTTATGCTGGGCGTAAAGCTGAAAAAGAGCTCATTAAGCCTGGTGGTGAGAATGTTTACCCGGCTGAAGTTGAAAAAGTCATTCTTCAGCATTCTGCTGTAGTTAAGACTGTAGTAATAGGAGTTCCGGATCCTAAATGGAAAGAGGGGATCAAGGCGGTTTGTCAACTTGGTGAGGACGAAAGTTTAACGGCTGCAGAATTGATCGCTTTTGTTGGTGATCGCATAGCCCGTTTCAAAAAGCCGCAATATGTTGAGTTTGTGAATGAATTGCCTGTAAAAGAGGATGGTTCTCTCGACCGGGAAGCAGTTAAGTCCCTCTACGGCAAAGCCTGATTTTTTTATTGGTCATCCAGAAGATAGGTGTAGACGTTCCACGTTTACGCCTATGCCATTTTAAGCCCCAAATTGATCTCATTTTGCCACTTTTAGGTGGTTAAAATTATTTCATGATTCATATTGTATGATATCATATCATTAAGAGAAGAACTCAATGATAAAAAAATCCAGGCCCGTATCATATTGATTGTGAATAGCAGTGGGGCGTTCACCCCGTCTTATCTGCTTAAGATTTACTGCCTGTGTGTCCTAATATACGATCCATAATATTTTTGACGTCGATCCGTTCACCAGTGAGCATACTGGTCAATAGTTCGCCCCCCAGGACTTGGGGTGCAATTATCATGTCAGGATGTACGTGGCGAATACGACTTAGGTGTTTGGAGTTGTTCACGGCAGCAACTGTTCTGGCCTTAACCTTTAATTCCTTTGCAGCGAGTACTACAAAAGCATTCTCGGAATCGTCATCCAATAATGCAAGTATCGCTTTAGCCTGTTCAGCCCCTGCTTTACGAAGCGTTTCCACGTCACTGCCGTCACCTAATACGATATCTACGTTCTCTCCAGCAAACTGGGTGCCTTTGGGATCCTCGCGCATAATTACCGTCACTTGTTTACCGCGACCAATCAGTTCGCGATAGGTATTGCTGGACAATGAACTGTAACCTACGATGATGTAATGGTCATTACGTGTCAATTTCGTATGTCTCCTGGAGGTTAATTTCTCAAATTTTTGAATCAATGCCGGTATCAGCGTTGTGCCTAGAGCAGTTGAAAAGACAGTTATACTAATTAATATGACAGATACGATGAAAAGCCTTGTACTAGATGTGGTTGGTGTGAAATCGCCAAAACCAACCGTCGACATGGTGACGATTGACAAGTATATGGCGTCAGCGAAGGTTTCGATTTGTGGTGAAAACTGGTCGCCTAAGTGATAAATACCAATCGCCGTATAACCAAACAGTATCACTACCGCGGAGAGTGCTGCCAAAGTACTGAGCGCCATAGTGGAGCGATTGAAAGATCTATAGTTTGCCAGCATAAAGACCAGCAACACTAAATCAAAAGTAACCAACTCAGTTTCGATCGGCCCACCGGATAATAGAAAAAGGTTTATCACCTTGATTATTATTGCTATTATCGAAAGCAGCCACACGGCACGTGATTTCAACCATAACCCAACCGACATGATCATTAAAAACAGGCTGATAGATAACTGAGAAATATCGGTGAGGTTAATACCAACCAGATCCTGCCGTATGCTGTTGGGTGTACGTAGATGAAGTTGAAGACCTAGTGCCTGGTCGAAAACTGGAAACAGGTGTAGCAGGCCGATCAGAGCTACCCCAAGCGAAATTGGAACCTGTGGAAACCATTCTTTGCTTGTCAGAAAATCTATGTGTTTGTGGAGATAAGCCTGCAAAGATGTCAGCATAATTGACCACGGTGCAGCAGATATCGATACAAGAGGGCAAAGTTAAGGTGTATTATACTTACCTTCTTAGAGCACCCTTAAAAGAACGCTTCTGAGTCATTTATAATTAGTATAAAATGAATTAGATAGTTTATCATCTAAATTTCGTTTAACAACTTAAAAGAAAAAATTGTCTTTCTAACAGACAAAGCCCCCTGCAAGCACGAGGCGCGCGTACTCAAGGCCACTCATCAGAGGCTCAACCCCACGATCCAATATACCGAGGATATTTTCCTTTGAAACTTGGCAGTCAGAAAATTCAAGTTCATAGGTCGGTGAACCACGCATGCCAACTTTGTCCAGCTCGGGACTGGTGGACAATCCGCTCATGTTTTTTCAACCCAAAATACAGTAATGCCCACGGCTGATTTCTTCCATGGTGATGATATGCTCAAGATAGCCCATTTCAGCCTGCCGTATTTTCGTTGTTCTGAAGGTTCCCGAAACGGTTTTAGATGACGCTCCTTATTGTTTACATGGCGTCGTCAAGACACTACCTGTATGACAAAGTTACTAAAAACTGAATCCTTCAGGAAGCTGTTCTTCTGTTGTCCCTTCAGGGACCCAGGACAGGTCAAGGATAGTGAAAGTCGGTACGCTTGTTTTGAAAATCGGAATAACTTTCATATCGAATTTTGGCTCGCCAAGACTGAGGTAACTCATTAATATGGTGGCAACTCCATCAAATTCAATATTGATGAACTTGATGGGTTTGTCAAGCAAGTTGAAGGCCCCAGATCTTTCACAGACCATAAAGGTATGAATACGCGCGGTCTTTTGGGCGATAGTTGTCAGGTCGATGACACTATTTTTGGAGAGACAGTCAGGACAATGGATTCGAAAAGGGATATATATGGTTCCTTTGGAATCACAGTCGGTATGATCACAACGGGTAGCCATTATCTTTCCCTTGCTGAGCGACTCGAAAAAAATAGCCTCACCACCATAAGAATGCATATACGTCATATCTCTAGGATTGGTAATCCCTAAGAGTTTCCAGTCGCCGTCGGCATCGCGAATAGGAGTGTTTGGAGTGAGATGATGAAAATCGCCTTTTGGCTTATATTTATTATTTTTGACAAAGACCTGTCCGAACGTACTCATAGTATTTCTCCTTTGGTAACTTAGGCATCTTATTTAATTAAGTGATCAGGATCCATAAGGATGGTTGAAGTGACATGAGAACCGACACCAGCATGGCTGATTGCCATTCCTCTTTTTGCATCCTTCACCTGTAGGTTTGTCCAGTCACTCGGCTTTACCCGCTTAAATTGCTGCCAGATCTTTTCGTCTCCATGGAGCTCTTCCCATCTGTTCCAGATATGTGAGGCGATTTCAAATGTTTGCATAATACCGGTTGCACCCACCGAGTGCATACAACCGATTAAGCCTCCGGAAAGGTTAGATGGAAGTTTACCAGGTTGTCCTGTATGTGGGTTGGTATGATAGCAGTCACCGGATTCAACATATTCACGGCCGTATCCATATGGGCGAATTCCGATATCTTCATAGGTCTGGACATCGCTGATGGTGAAGGCGTCATGCAGTTCTACCACGTCGAGGTCTTCAGTGGGGTCAGTGATTCCTGCCATGCCATAAGCATAATAGGCTGCGATCCTGGCGGCGAGGAAACCGGTGAATCCAGGATATCGGTCTCCCCCAGGAAAACGTTCTCCAAGATCTTTGTATTGATTGGCAGTTTCGTTAGGTAACAGCGGTATCTCCATATTCTGTCTATCAGCTGGGCGCAGGGTATGCGAACCGGCAGCGACCCAGATGCGCAAAGGTTTATTCTTGGTGTTTTTGGTGAGTTGAACTGCCGTGTCTTCATCACAGAGAATCGTGCAGGCTGCTCCGACGCTCATTAGGCAACAGTCGAGGGCGCGAAGTGGATAGGCGACTACAGGTGAGTTAAGCACATCATCAACGGTAATCTTCATCGGCGATTGGGCAAAAGGGTTAAACCTTGCGTAGCCATGATGTTTTACGGATATTTCGGCCAGGGTCCTTCTGAAAGAATCCTCTGATTTTCCGTAGATCTGCCAGTAGCGCTGGGCCATAACAGCATAATATCCGGTGTATATATGACCAAGAGGAGATTCCCAGTCTTTATCTGCAGCGCAGGAAATAAGGAAATTACCTTCGTCGGTGGGGACCTCATCCATCCGCTCCCAACCCATGACTAGAACGCAGTCCGAGTATCCTGAAGCAACAGCTTTCATGCCCTCCCAAAGGGTCGAACCTCCAGTTGCCCCACCTGTTTTCACACCAACGTTGCCTAGCGGATCTAAACCGAGCCGGTCGTGGATGACGGATTCACCTAAGAGTTGATCTCCGAAATGATCTGCGAAATGACCATAGTAACAGCTATGTATATACCGTTTTAATTCAGCAGGGGATATGTTCAGCAATCTCGCTGCCATAGTGAATGCTTCAATACACAGTTCTTCGGTACGCTTGTCTGGAAAGGCACGATCAAACTTGGACTGGCCCGCCGTTACCAGGTAAACCGGTCGCTGCAATTTAGGAATTTTCAACTGTTGTTTGCTAAACGTGATCATACCTCAGTCTCCTTTTTGGTTATAGTTTCAAACCTTTAGAAAATGATTCCCCTCAAAAAAGGGAATGATTTAAAGCAGGGAATGATTTTCCACATGGTTCTAACACCAGGACAGATGAGACGATGACCTTTCTGTCTTCTGGGGGGAAGAATCGGCGGGTGACAAAGCCGGTAAGGGAGATGTCTATGTCATCCCATTCAGACTTTTGGGTTAGTATTGTTATTTCTTGTTTATTTGCTAGGGTGATGAGGTTACCGGCGTCTATACCAATGGCATTATAGATCCGCACAAGGGTATCCACAGAAATTGAGTTGAAATCGTTTTCAACCTGAATGAGAAAGCTTTCAGAGATGGACGCTTTTTCTGAAACCACCTTTAGTGTCAGTTTTTGTTCCTTTCTGGACCTTTTGATCAATGTGCCAACATTCATAGTGATTCTCCGCAGTGCTCTTTAAGAGGGGAGAAGGTGTGATGCTGTTACATGCTTGTGAGGATTTTTAAGAAGTAAATATTAAGCTATATATACAATTAGTTTCAGTCAACTGAATAAATGATCATTGCGACCAATATTGTCGCTGAGTCGGCGAGATAGAAGGGTGATGTCTTAACCGAGTATTGAGGATATGGGTTAGTTAGTTCCGATCATGTGTGGAGCCGCCTGATTTCCTCCCCCCCCTTCAAAACAAGCAACACTCCCTCTGGCAGAGGTTCCCATCCTGTTTCGTCAAGGGGTACACTGGCGATCAGAATCGTTCGGTTGGAAGCGTGTTGAATATCTAAGCCGTCGCATGTTATTTTCGGGCCAGCAGCACAGGCGCAACAATTTTTTATTTGCAGACCTGGTGGCTTTGGTTCTGTGAATTTATTGTTTTCTTCATACACCCTACGATGAGCATGGACATAGAGTGCGTTTGTATCATAATAGAGAAAATTGAAGGCGCCGAATGCAGTCATCTCCGTTGCAAATTCTGCGATTTTTTCCTGTCTCAGGGCTGCATCGGAATCTTCTTCCAATTGGTCCAGCCGTTCCAGCATAAGACAGAAGGCATGCTCTGAATCGGTTTGTCCGATTGGTCTGTAACGTAAATCTTTTTTAGGATATCGACCTGACAATCCTGTCAAAGTACCATTGTGGGCGAAAACATGGACTTTCCCCTGGGCAACATAACGAAATGGGTGGGTGTTTTGCAGGACTGGGTCGCCAACTGTTGCATGTCTGACATGGGCAATTACTGTGTGACTTTCTAGGTGCTGTTTGGCAGCGAAATTGACCCAGGGACTGTCGGTGGCGGGTTTAGCTTCTCTGATCAAAAAAACATCATCGTCTTGTGCATAGGCAATACCCCAGCCTTCTCTATTTTTACGGATATAGCTTCCGCGCTCGGCAAAGGCTGGAAGAGAATAACTGACCGCCGATGGTGTCCGGCTTGACATGGCAAATAGTTCACACATACCGTTGTACCCGGTAAATTAAGGTTTCTCTTTCATGTCGATCAGGCTTTGGGTCAGCGATGGATTCCACATTGATGATGGCCTGTATATAGTCTTCCGGCAGGCCATTTTCTGCGGCACCTCTTACCACATGATTCTTATACCAGTGGAAAGGTTTGAGCGACGTATTGATCTTTGTAGCGTAGTAGGTTGTCGCTTGTAAACTGAGACCATCCGTTCCAATGAGCTGTACAGTTTTATCCTTATACCCATGCCCCAGACCTTCAAACTGGTCGAGGCATCTTTTTTCTGACTGGGATATCTCAAAAACAACTCCAATGACAGCATCACCTGGCTGGCCAGTCTCATGAGCATCACATTTAGCTGAACTGTCTTGACCAACTTTGTGGAATAATAAATTATGACCTGGAAGTGTTGCGATGGATACAAAAGTAGCCAAAGGGATTCTCTGCTGGATCCTTTTGATAGACATATTGGACCCATAGGAAAAATATAGCATTACAATCTCTCTTTATTTGAAGCGTTTTGTTATAAACAGCTTTTTTTATGAAACCTGGTCAGAAACAGACTGAGCCGAAATAAAACTACCACTTGAACTTAATTTACCCGACTCAGTCTGGATTCAAAAACAAGGTGCAACCAGCCGTGTTCCTATTTCTTTATAAGAATTTTACCTGCGTCTTCCGTAACCTTCCAGCCGTATCTTTCAAAATTTGCTCTGGCCGTCGTGTCCATCTTACCTGTAAGCCATAATTCTTTTACTGAGACGCCACCTAGCTTTGTCGCACTGCTTTCAAACGATTTGATTTTATCTTCCAGTTTTTTGGTCCAGAAAACATAGTCCGCTGGTGCAAACAGTGCCAAAGAACCAGCCTTTGTACTAGCAACTATCACGCCATCGACATTTTGAATATGTGCAACAGGTGCAACGTTGGCATGGTAACCGGCCATCATTTGGGCACGGATGCGGTAAGAAAGTGCTATAGTCTCTTCGGTGGCTAGATTTGCCATGCTGATAAACACATCAAAACCTTCTACGCCCTTCATGGTTTCGAGCTCTCCGACCAACAGCGTCTCTTCTTGAGGGTTGTAGCGATAGTTTTCGAGAAAAGCGTCAATCAGGGATTCTTTAACACCCATTTCCTTGAGCTTTTCCCTATTGATCTCTTCAAGTTTATTTGGCGGGTTATCACGAACAAGCTTCATCATACCATAGGTGGCGCCTGATATCTGCATGGCAAGAACCACATCGTTATTTACGGCAGCCATGGCAGCTTTAGGTGTCAAACCGCCAGCCACAGCAGCCCGTGCGATTTCACCTAATCTATCAACTACGGGATCATAGTCTGTATAAGGATCGATACCGAATTCGAAAGCAAATTGCCGTTTGGCGACATCATAGCCCAGTGCAACTTTAACTACATTATCCTGATCCGGGTCATCGCTGAATATAGAACTGCCAACGTTGCTCAAAAATTGACCCGTGCCTTCAATGATATCTTTGCCGGTATCAATGGGAGAAGTGACCAGTGCAACAGCACCTTTAACCGGGGCTTTGACACCTGCAACCAAGGCATCTCCAAAAACTTTCTTACGATCCATCTCCTCCATGATAACAAGAGCATTGAGCTCGGTGATGCGGACCAATAATTCGGCGGTGCTTTCAACTGTTAATGGTCCATAATCAGTTGTCAATTGATATCTGTTGATAAGGCCGTCATTTTTAACATTGGTTTCGACTTTAAAATTTTTTCCTTGAAGCAGATTTTGTGGAAGGGTTCCCTGAGCTTTTAGAGAGATAGGGGGCTGTGTATACAAGGCCGCATGAGCAGCAGTGTTAAACCAGGCAGATATTGTATGAGCTAAGAGGAGCGTTATTAGTGCTGGAAGAGTAGTTCGTTTTTTCATGAAAAATCTCCTTTTATCAGGACAGGTTGTAAGGGCCACAATTTATGTAAACGAATATGGAAGTGTATGGAAGTATTTGACAAGCCAATAACTCTTAAGAGCTAAATGTTGTGAAATCAAGAATATATTGTTTTATGGGGTTTTGAAAAACTTGAGGTCGGGCCGGAGAATTTGGACTGTGCATATGCGTTTGTCTTGCGACGCTTATTTAGATTTTAACCAAGGGAGATAAAGGTTTTCCCTCACATCTCACCACTCCATTCTTTAAAGAATTCATCAAGAAAGTTTTCCATATACGTATGTCTATGCTTTGCCATCACTTTTCCGGTTTTGGTGTTCATTCTGTCTTTAAGCAGCAGCAGTTTCTCATAAAAATGATTGAGTGATGGCGAAGAACTGTTTTTATACTCTTCCTTGGTCATTTTTAAATTAGGCGGAGAATCAGGATCATATATTCCCCGATTTTTGTGTCCACCATAACTGAAGGTTCGCGCTATTCCAATTGCGCCCATGGAGTCTAGCCTGTCAGCGTCTTGAATAACATTCAGTTCGGGAGATTTAAAATTTTGGGTATGTCTGCCTCCTTTAAATGATATGTTTGAGATAATATTCTCAATATGTACAATTATTCGTTCTTCAACATCGATTGAACGTAAAAAATCCCTGGCCTTACGAGGGCCGATTGTCTCATCACCATCATGAAACTTTGAATCTGCAATATCATGAAGTAAGGCTCCGATTTCGACTACGAATAAATTAACATCCTCAGTTTCTGCAATGTGTTTAGAGAGTTGCCAAACACGATAGATATGCCACCAGTCATGACCTCCCTCTGCATCAGATAAAACATCTTTTACGAAGGCCACAGTTTTTTGTATTAAAGTTTCTTGAGTATTGTTCATGTTTATTTATAGTGTATTTTGAATATGATAAGGCTGGTTTCTTTCCTGAAATTTCTTGATATCTCAGATATTGTTCTTGTTTCGATTACCTCTGGCGGTAGTGCTCTATATCGACCAGAATAACAGCTGATCTCAATATTCCCCACCAAATCGATCTTTACACAATCTTTAAGTTTTCTTCATCAAATGCCTATCTCACGATATTACCATTGACTATATCGAGATGTTTTACAACAGCACATGGCGTCATTCCTACCTGGGTTATCTCAGCCCAGCTGAGTTTGAGAAACAGATGGTTTTGAAAAAAGCAGCTTAAGAAAAGTGTCCTTTTTTAGTTGACCACGTCAGATCAGTGTGGTTGTAATTATACAACTGTGTTGTAATTCCATAGCCGAGCATATGTAACTATTGCCAATGAAAATCCCAAGCGATAAAGACTATTGTCCTTTGTGTAGTAGCAGCGAAATAGATGTGTTCTTTGCGGATAAATACCGCCAGTACCTGAGTTGTCAGTGCTGTGAGCTGGTTTTTGTTCCCAGGAAGTATTGGCTGAGTACAGAAGATGAAAAAGCTCTCTATGATTTACATAAAAATGATTCAAAAGATATGGGCTATAGGCGATTTCTCTCGCGACTAAGTATACCTCTGTTGAAGAAATTGGAGAAGCTTGGGACAAGGCGAAAGGGCTTGGATTTCGGCTGTGGCCCTGGCCCAATTCTTTCAGCTCTTTTTGAAGAGCAGGGACATGAGATGGATCTCTATGATCCTTTTTATTATAACAACCCTGAGGTGTTTCAAAAAAAGTATGATTTTATCTGTGCCACCGAGGTCATGGAACATCTTGGTTCTCCGGATCGGGAGATTTCGGCATTGTTTGCGATGCTTAATCAGGAAAGTTGGCTGGGGATTATGACCAAGCTGGTGATAGATAAACATGCTTTCAGTACATGGCATTACATACGTGATCGGACGCATATCTGCTTTTACAGCAAAAGGACCTTTGCCTACCTCGCCCAGCGTTTCAATGCTGAGCTCAGTTTTGTTGGAGATGATGTGATCTTGCTTAAAAAGAAAAAAGACTGAAATTGTTTATAATACGACTTCTGCAGCGAAGTCATGCGTTTGCATCTCACTAATATTTTCAAAAAACCTTGGATAGATTGTGGCATAGGCCGCGAAAATCTGTTCAAAAGGCAGATCGGCAAAGTGTCCATGATCTTTGACGTATTCCATGTGCTTTTGACCCATGGTGTTAAACTCATGAAAGATAGAATCCTCCATTCCATTGAAATCCAGCGGCTGTACGTTAAAGCGGGTACAAAGTGAAAGGTTAAAGGCAGGAGTGGCCTTGACCCATTTTTCATTGAGGTACATTTCTGTGTAGCCATGGTAGATGAATAAATCTGTACCCATCTTTTCTCGTAATTTAGCAGAAGATAGATGGTTGGTTACATCGGCAAAGCCTAGACGACAGGGAATCCCTTGATGTCGCCCTAAAGCTGCTAGCAGAATGGTCTTGGACACACAATATCCACTTTGTTTCTTTAGAACCGAACTGGCTTTCATACTTGCACGTGAATATTGCAAGTCATACGGGTTATATACAATCTGATCCCGAACTGCATAATAGAGCGCAATCGCCTTTTCTGTCGCAGTATCGCAACCAAAACATATATTGTTGGCGAAGCTGGCCACTTCTTTGTTGTCGTAATCAAGGAAAAAAGTAGGTTTCAGGTAGCTTTGTAAATCTTCGTGCATGGTATTAATTTCCGGTAAATTGAGGCTTTCTTTTTTCACTAAAAGGAGTGATCAATTCTATAAGATCATTGGATGGGATGCTGTCTGCTCATCATATTTCCTCTTTTTGCAGATTGTGATTGCAATAGTAGTACCATATTCCTTCTTGGCAAGAACTGATTGGGGGTGGGGAAATTTTTATGGTCGTCCCGGTAGGTAAAGGGTCCGGCTTGCGCAATCCATGGACAGTGTTAAGGTATACAATCTGGCTGTGACTAATAATGCTGCTGTATAAAAATATTTCTTAAGAGACTCTATGTTGAAAATTGCCATTTTGGTTCGTGAGGAAACAACCGAAAGATGCACAGGAAAAGGATGTTTTCGAAGTTTTTTTAATATGACTGAAGGTTTTGCCCGCTATCTCAACAAGGAGGTCGAGTTGATAGGTTTCTTTCACAGTGGTGGTGATCTGGAATATAAGTTGGCCAAGATGAAGGATGCTGGCGTGAAGGTGATCCATGTGTCAACCTGTATGCGTGGCAAATATAAAGGCTATGAGCAATTAGTTGAAAGACTAGGCAAAGACTTTGATGTCATAGGCTATACTCATGGTTCAGAAAATGGTAAAAACCAAAAAACTGTCTCTGTTACTGGGAAATATATTGATGGATAATTTTGAATGCACCCCATTTTTTCGAGAAAGCGTACAAGCAAACCTTACTCATTTTTCAAGATCCTGCCTTGATCCCGGAAACCTCAGAAAGGCTGCTGTGGCAATTACCATTGTTGATTATAGAGGAGAGGGTGGCATATATAGCCTTGGCGACGCAACGGAGACAAGTGCTGCACTCATTCTTACCAAAAGAGCAGGTGGGTTGAAAAATCATGCTGGCCAATGGGCCTTCCCTGGAGGCAGTATTGACCCGGGAGAGAGTTCTGAAGAGACAGCATTTCGAGAACTTGAGGAGGAAGTTGGACTGAAGCTTTCGTCAGATCGACTTCTCGGTTGTCTGGATGATTTTATCACGCGGTCAGGGTTTCATATAACTCCCGTGGTTATTTGGGGTGGAACGGTAGAACGGTTGAACAAAAATGACCAGGAGGTCGCCTCAATACACAGGATCCCATGCAATGAGTTTTTCCGGCGGGATGCACCAGTACTGCATGGAGGGGAAAAAAGCGGCAGACCTGTTCTCTTTATGCCGGTGGGCCATACCTGTATAGCCACTCCGACTGCTGCTATACTCTACCAATTTCGAGAGGTGGCTCTTGCCGGCCGTGTGACGAGGGTTTCTCATTACGAGCAACCGCAATTTGCCTGGAGCTAAATTTTGTGCTGTATTTTTACGCAATATTTTTCCCCGAAGACCACTACGGACCATCTACTTTTTGACTTTTCTCGTTCCCGCCATTAAGATAGCAGGATTATTTACACATTTTATATAAACTTTTTTGTTTCGGATATCTATGCTGCAAGTTGGACTTGAGATAGTTGTGCACGATGAATCGATGTCATTTCCTGGACAGAGAATTGGATATTTATCCAATCAGGCATCGACAACACGTGATTTTATACATGGAAGGATATTACTGCAGAAGAAATATGGTGAAAGGCTAACCTGTCTTTTCTCTCCGCAGCACGGATTCTTTTCTGAAAAGCAGGATAATATGATCGAGTCAGATCATACTATTGATGCTGTCACTGGATTACCTATATATAGCCTGTATGGTGAACATCGACGGCCAACCTCCGAGATGTTTGCGCAACTCGATGTACTGCTTATCGACCTTATTGATGTTGGTACTCGGGTATACACCTTTCTGTATACCATGGGCTACTGTTTGGAGATGGCAGCCCAACTCGGTAAAAAAGTTATTGTGCTCGATCGACCGAATCCCATCGGAGGGGAAATTGTTGAGGGAAATCTGCTGCAAGCAGACTGCAGTTCCTTTGTCGGATTGTACCCTCTGCCCATGCGACATGGCCTTACCTTTGGTGAACTTGCTCTATATATTAATAATGAGTACCAGATAGGTGCTGAGCTTGAGGTGGTAAAACTAAAAGGTTGGAAGCGATCAATGCTTTTCAGAAATACTGGCTTTCCCTGGGTGTGTCCATCACCTAATATGCCAACTCCTGAGACTGCAATGGTTTATCCAGGCCAGGTTATTTGGGAAGGAACCAACGTCTCTGAGGGGAGGGGAACCACGCTGCCTTTTGAATTTGTTGGTGCGCCTTATTGGAGCCATGCTGCAATGATCCCAATGCTCGAGAAAACCGAATTACCCGGATGTTATCTGCGACCTGTAGTCTTTGAACCGACCTCAGGTAAGTGGGCCGGGGAAGCTTGTTATGGTTTTCAGGTCCATGTGATAAATCCCCAGACTTTTCTGCCGTATCGGACGAGTCTTGCCCTGCTGCAAGCTGCATTAGCTCTCTATCCTGACAATTTTCAATATAAACAGCCTCCATATGAATATGAATTTGAACGTTTGCCGATGGATCTCATTTTAGGCGATCGAAAAGTTCGTAATCAGCTGGAGGAGGGACGACGTATTGGTGAGATTGAAAAAAGTTGGCAAGATGAACTACAGGATTTTGATAATACTAGAAAAAAATATTTTCTCTATTAAGCTAACAAATTATGACTGATAAAATAATATCTGTTGAAAAACTCGCTGAAATGGTTGATGGCCAGGTTTTCGGTGACAAAAATGTCCTGATTCGGGGCTTTGCTCCCATGGATACCGCAGGCTCTGATGATATCTCCTTTCTGGCCAAGGCTAAGATGGCTGGTCTCTTAAAGAAAACTGGTGCTGGTGCAATGATCGTTCCCCTCGCAGTGAAGGAGGGTGACTCTACTTCTCTCATCCGGGTAAAAGATCCCTATCTGGCAGTCGCAATTATTCATAGTTTTTTCATGGAAAAACCTTTTGAGGCCAAAGGGGCGCATCCACGAGCTTTTGTTGGTGAGAATTGTCTTCTTGGTAAAGAAATCACCATTGCGCCATTGGCAGTTCTTGGGGACAGAGTTAAACTCGGTGAAAGGGTCACTGTGGGCTCAGGGGCGGTTGTCGGAGATGATGTAGAGATCGGTGATGATACGACTATTCATGCAAACGTTACCGTTTATCCAAATTGTATTATTGGAAATAGAGTTGCTATTCATTCCGGTACAGTTATCGGTAGTGATGGCTACGGGTATGCCGCAAATGAGCGTGGTGAGCATATCAAGAGGCCGCAGGTTGGAATTGTTCGGATAGACGATGATGTAGAGATAGGCGCGAACAGTTGCATTGATCGTGCAGCCTATGGAGTTACCTGGATTAAGTCCGGAGTAAAAATAGACAATCTTGTTCAGGTAGCTCATAATGTTGTTGTCGGAGAAAATAGTCTATTAGTCTCGCAGGTTGGTATAGCCGGCTCGACGACCCTCGGTCGCAATGTGGTGTTGGGTGGACAGGTTGCAGTGGCAGGGCATATAAATATAGGTGATCAGGTTATGGTTGCAGCCCGAGGTGGTTTGCATAGTGATCAACCCAAAGGTGCAGTGCTTGGTGGAGCCCCTGCGATGCCTGTTCGTCAATGGGCCAAGGCCTGTGCAGTTTTTGCAAAACTACCGGAATTACAATCTAAAGTAAGGAAAAATAGTCGGGCTATTGATGAGTTAAGCAATATGCCAGACATTAAAGAATAGAACGAAAGTTTAAGGAGAAGTTGAAATGAGTGAGTTTGTTATCCCGGAAGACATTGATATCCTGGAAATTATGAAGGTGTTGCCCCATAGATATCCTTTCGTGATGGTGGATCGTATACTCTCCATCGAAATTGGAAAGCAGGTTGTTGGTTTAAAAAATGTGACAATAAATGAACAATTTTTTCAAGGTCATTTCCCCCAAAGACCTGTGATGCCAGGTGTCTTAATTCTTGAGGGATTAGCTCAGGTTGGCGGGATTATGGCTTATTATGCTCATCCCGAAGTTATTGGAAATAAACTTCTCTTTTTTGCAGGTATTGATAAGGCCAGATTTAGAAGGCCGGTTGTACCCGGAGATCAGTTGATTTTCACCCTTGACCTTATAAAAGAGAAGAGATCAGTTATGGTCATGACGGCAAAAGCCACAGTAAATGATAAACTGGTGGCAGAGGCTGAACTTATGGCTTCTTTCACCTGATTTTTGCTATGAATAAGTGTCCTCGGAGCTTTTGGCTGCTGTGCGCTCTCTTGTGATGAATTCCAATAAATCTTGCATTAGCTGTCGGGAGCAGGTAAGCAAAGCTCCTCGTTTAGTATAGGAAAATAAATTACCACGAACTATATAGAAATTATTCTACCTACATATATTACTTAATCTCATGTCCATACATCCCACCGCCGTAGTAGATCGTAAAGCCGAACTCGACTCCTCTGTATATGTCGGGCCATATGCAGTAATTGAGGCCGGAGTGAAGATAGGTGCAGATACCAGAGTCGAGCCCCATGCGGTTGTTTCAGGACCAACAATTATTGGTGAGAGAAACCTTATTGGTTCATTTACCGTAGTTGGTGGTGCCCCTCAGGATCTCGGTTATAAAGGTGAACCAACTGAATTGATTATTGGTTCCGACAACCAGATCCGTGAGTATGCTTCTATCCATAGGGGAACTCCTCATGGACACAAGAAAACGGTTATCGGTGACCATAACCTGCTTATGGCCTATACCCATGTTGCCCACGACTGTAAGATTGGTAATCATGTCATCATGGCTAATGTTGCCACTTTGGCCGGCCATGTTGAAGTTGGGGACAGAGCCACTATTGGTGGATTGGTTGCTATACATCAGTTCTGCAGAATAGGCACCTACGCGTATATTGGAGGAGTTTCCGGAATCGGACGTGATGCCCCCCCTTATATTCTTATTGCCGGAACGAGAAATAGAACGAAGATTTCAGGTGTCAATAAGGTGGGCTTAAGCCGAAACGGTTTCAGCCGTGATACAATAAAAATGCTTGATAAAGCTTATAGAATTATTTTCCGGTCTCCAAACCTCTTGATGAAGGATGCCATCGAACTGGCCAGAAAAGAATTTCCAGAATGTGAAGAAGTACAAATTCTAGTTGAATTCTTACTTGGTTCCAAGCGTGGAGTCGTTAAACAGACGATTGAGGATTAGAGTCGGTTGAGTACGTTTATAAATAAAAATAATATTGGTATTATTGCAGGTGGCGGTCAGTTCCCACTGCTGTTCATTAAGGCCGCACATAAAGCCGGCAGACGTGTGGTAGTTGTCGCCCATAAAGGTGAAACAGATGAAGGTGTCGCACAGGCGGCTGATGCTGTCTGCTGGGTTAAGCTTGGACAACTTGGCAAGTTAATATCTTTTTTTAAACGGGAAGGAGTTGGGGAAACTGTTTTTTTAGGCACCATTACCAAAACTCAGATTTTCAGAGATATTTTGCCGGATTTGAAGGGGATTTCACTGTGGAATAAAATCGACCGGAAGCAGGATGACGCTATTCTGCGTGCAATCGCTAACACCCTCGAAGATGAGGGTATCAGAGTGCTTGAGTCGACGCTCTATCTTCGCCATCTGCTTTTTCCTTCTGGAGTTCTAACCAGGAAAAAACCCAATAAAAAACAACGACGGGATATTGAATTTGGATGGCAGAATGCCAGAGCAATTGGTAAACTTGACATTGGCCAGTGCGTGGTAATCCGGGATTGTTCCGTTCTTGCTGTAGAAGCTATAGAAGGAACCGATGCGACAATTTTGCGGGGCGGTGCTTTGGCAAAGGAGAAATCTGTTGTTGTCAAAGTGAAAAAGCCAGGCCAGGATTTTCGTTTTGATCTGCCTGCAACAGGACTCAACACTATCAGAAGCCTGCAGAGTGTGAAGGGGGCTGTTTTGGCAGTAGAGGCAGGTCAATCCCTACTTTTTGATCGAGAGTTAATGATTGAAGAGGCAAATAAAGCAGGTATAGTTGTAGTTGGAGTATCGGAACGCGAGGACGGTACTCTCTTGATGGAATAAAAAATAAGGTCGTACGCTCTTTACCGATGTGATTTGGGATTAATCTTAATTTTACGGAAGAGGTACTATGCAAGCAATGATATTAGCCGCCGGTTTAGGTACCAGGTTGCTGCCGCACACGTTAATTCGTCCGAAACCTCTTTTTCCCATCCTTAATCAACCGCTTCTTCTTCTCACCATCAAAAGACTGCAAATGTTGGGTTTTGATCATATTGTGATCAACTGCCATCATCTTCGAAGCCAAATCATTGATGCTTTGGATGGTGTGCGGGGGGTAACTATTCAGGAAGAGGAAAATATACTGGGAACTGGTGGGGGGCTTGCTACCGCATCCAAATATCTTCGTGATGAACCATTGCTTGTGAGTAATGGTGATATATATCACACCGTCAACTTTCTCCATTTGTACCAGCATCATGTAGAAAATAAAAATCTGGTTACCTTGGGGATGCACAATCATCCCCGATTCAATAATGTAATGGTGAAAGACGGTAAGATAGCAAGTTTTGATAACCGGGTCGAATTCTCACAGCTTGCTTTTACAGGTCTGCATGTTATCGAGCCATCTGTTCTGGAGGATATTACCGTTGGTGAATTTTCTTGCATCATTGATCGTTATCGAAAATTGCTTGAGGAAGGTGAGGTGATAGACTGTTATCGAGCGGACGACAGTTTCTGGACCGATATGGGGACGGTGGAGGATTACCTTGCCTTGCATCAGGGACTGCTCACTGATAAAATTCCCTGCTGGCATGAGATTGGGCCGGTTAGAAAGCCGTATTGTATTGCAAAAAGAGCCAAGTTACCTGCCCAGATTGAACTTGAAGAATGGGCATGTATTGGTGAAGCCCATGTGGAAAACGGTGCTCATCTTAAACGAGTTGTTGTCTGGGATGATGTATTTATTCCTTGCGGTAGCAGGCTGGGAGATACGATTATATCCTCTGACTATGGAAAAAAATGAGATTGCCTTGGAAACAGCAAAAGTAGAAGAATTATCAGATATCGACATACTGCAATGTGCAAAAGAGCTGCTGATTGCAAATGGAATGCTCAAACAGTCTGAGGCCGAGAGTTTCATCACCGGTGCTCGATCCAGTAAAATTGACAGCGATGGATCAACCAGGAGATTCTGGCGGTTGAGTCAAAATGCCCACCCTTTCTGTATTGTTGCAGCACCTGCCGGGAGAGAGGTGAATGAGTTGGCTGAGTCTGCTTCTGCCTGGATGATAGGAAATCATCTGCGGAAACAGGGAGTCCCTGTTCCGGAGCTTTATGGCTGGGATAAGATTACTGGAATACTACTCTTTGAGGATCTGGGTGATTTCAGGCTGCACGATATTGTGGAAGGCAACAAGAGTAATCAGAAGATATTAGATGATTCGGTTGTTGAATATTACCATTCTGCTCTGGAAAATCTTGCCAACATGCAGTGTCGAGGGGCAGAAAACTTCCATGAATCATGGTGTTGGGATAGTCCTCGATACGATAGCCAACTCATGATTGAAAAGGAATCAGATTATTTTCTGCGTGCATTCTGGCAAGGCCTTCTTGGAAAGCGGGTGGAAGATGGCGTTCTTGATGAGCTTCATGAAATTGCCCGTCTTGCAGGTGAGGCACCAGTAAACTTTTTTTTGCACAGGGATTTTCAAAGCAGAAATATTATGATTAAAGAGGGTGCCGTCCGGTTTATAGACTTTCAGGGTGGTCGCCTCGGTCCTCTTGGATATGATCTTGCCTCCCTGCTTATTGACCCTTATAGTATGCTTCCTCCTAGGTTACAGGCTGAATTGGTTGAACATTATCTGAAAACTATTTCCAGTCACGTTATAATTGATGAGACCGAATTTAAAAAACAGTATATGCTGCTTGCTTTTCAGAGAAACATGCAGATAGTAGGCGCATTTTCTTTTCTATATAAAGTTAGAAATAAAGCATTCTTTATAGATTTTATAAAACCGTCTTTAATATCCCTCAGAGACAGGTTAGAGGACCAGTTGTTTTTGGATTATCCACTTATCCGAAATATGGTCAGCAGGGGATTAAAAGAATTGAAAACTGCTTGAAACAGAAGACAATTCATGGCGGAGCTGCTTTGCCATCCCTCATTTGATAAATAGCTTTGTCTCGTTTCGAGCGGATAGAGCCTCAGTAGGAAAAAATTATAAAATGTCTTCGACTAGCAATCTTCCCATCGTAGCCCTTGTCGGGCGGCCAAATGTGGGAAAATCTACACTTTTTAACAGAATTACCAAGTCGCGAAAGGCGCTGGTCGACCCTACTCCGGGAGTTACCCGGGATCGTCATTACGAAAGGGTGGTCTGGGAGCAAAAAGCCTTTATCCTTGTGGACACCGGCGGAATAGATGACAATCCCGAAGATGCCCTGGTGCAGCATATTCGCGACCAGGCCATGATGGCCATAGAGGAAGCAGACATAATCTTATTCCTGATGGACGGAAAACAGGGACTTACTCCAGCAGACTGGGAGGTTGTGGACTTACTTCGTCGGACTAAAAAACCAGTTTTCCACCTGGTCAATAAAATTGATGGCCCTGAAGTGGAACTCGAATTGCTTGCCCAGTTTTATGAATTAGGGGTCGATCAATTGTGGTCTGTTTCTGCTGAGCATAGTTACGGTTTCAGAACTTTGATGGACGGATTATGCGACACTATTAAGAGTGATGATGATGGTGTCGATCTTCCCGACGGGACAGTCAAGGTGGCATTTTTTGGCCGGCCGAATGTCGGGAAATCCTCGATGATAAACATCATCCTTGGTGAAGAAAGAATGGTGGTGTCCGAGATTTCTGGAACCACGAGAGATAGTGTTGATACCCTGGTTACCCACGGCAAATACAGTTATCTTTTTATTGATACTGCCGGAATACGCAGGAAAGGGAAAACCAAAGAAAAACTTGAGAAATTCAGTATCCTCAAATCACTTGCTGCAATGGCAAAGTGTGATGTGGCGGTGGTGCTTATTGACGCAGATGAAGGGATTACCGAACAGGACACAAAGGTTATTGGTTATGTCCTTGATGAAGGAAAGGGACTCATTGTTCTGGTAAATAAATGGGATTTAATCCAGAAAAATAAAAAACAGCAGGAAGCTGTTATGATGGAAGTTGGCCGGGCACTACCCTTCGTCGGTTTTGCTCCGGTATTAAATGTCTCTGCCTTGACAGGCTATGGGATTAAACGCCTTTTTCCCGTCATCGGCTCAGTGTTTCGGCAATACTCAGCCACCTTTCCGACTTCGGCAATAAACAGACTGTTGCGTGAGGCGGTTGAACTACATTCGCCGCCGATCTATAAAAATAAACGTCTTAAGTTTTACTACGCGGCACAAGTTGGTACCTGTCCTCCTAAATTTGTTGTAATGACTAATAGCTATAAGGGGGTACACTTCTCTTATGAGCGCTACCTTACCAACCGGTTTCGCGAGGGACTCGGTTTGGACAAAGTCTCGATCCAACTCTTTTTCAAGGATAAATCTGAACAGAGAGGGGAAAAGAAATAAAAAAAGGGGAGAGAGCCTATAGGCTCTCTCCCCTTTTTTATATTAGATGTCTTCGTCTACATGTTTTGGGCCTTGTCAAATGCCCGCTTGAAACCTTCCGCCGATCTATTGATCACATCATCGGGGATACAAAAAGCTATCCGCATATGCCCTGGAGATCCAAAACCTGTTCCGGGTACTGTGAGGATTTTTTCTTCCTGTAAAAGCGCTACAAACTTTACATCGTCAACTAGAGGTGTCTTTGGAAAGACATAAAAGGCACCTTTAGGCTCGGTGAAGGTGAAACCTGCATCACGCAAAATTGTGCAGATGATCTCTTTCCTCCTGGCATAAATCGAGGTATCTACGGTGACATCCTGAAGCTCTGCCACAACCCGTTGCATAAGTGCCGGGGCATTGACGAAACCGAGAATCCTGTTTGCGAGGGTGAGACCATCGAGGAGATGATGTTTATCTTCAATGTCTGGGTGAACTGCTAAATAGCCGATTCTTTCTCCTGGAAGAGATAGGTCTTTTGAGTAAGATGAAACGACAATGCTGTTGGTATAGGCACTAAAAATACTTGGAACCTCATATCCATCAAAGACAATCTTCCGGTACGGTTCATCGGAAATCATGTAAATGGTGGTTCCCAATCTTGTGGATACCTCATTAAGGGTTTTGCCTAACCTATTAAGAGCTTCTTCAGAATAGATCTGTCCGCAGGGGTTGTTGGGGGAGTTGATGATGATCGCTTTTGTTTTATCGGTTATTGCCGCTTCAATTGCAGCCAGATCAAGGTTGAACTCATCGTCAGTCGCAACTGTCTTGCTCACCCCGCCATGATTGTCGATATAAAAACCGTATTCGACAAAATAAGGAGCAAGAATGATTACTTCATCTCCTGGATTCAATATAGTCTTCATTACTATATTTAATCCGCCGGCAGCGCCACAGGTCATGAGCATGTCACCCTGATTTACAGTCATTTTCTGTTCGACGGACATACGCTTAGCTATTGCCTCGCGAACCCAAGGGTATCCGCCGTTTGGCATATAAGCGTGGACTCCAGGACTGGTATTCTGAACAGTTTCCTGAATAACCTGATTAAATTTTGGTGGGGGGGGGGCATCTGGGTTGCCAAGACTAAAGTCACAAACGTTCTCGGCACCATGGATAGCCTTCATTTTTGCGCCTTCCTCGAACATTTTTCGTATCCAGGAAGATTTCTCAGCGAACATGCGCATCTTATCTGAAATAGCCATTAGGTCTCCTTTCGTTCTATAGTATTTATCGGCATGGACTAATTGTTACTGTCTCTGAGCCGTAATTGTAACAAGCGATTTATTGTCTTTTAAAGAAATCATATGCCGCATTGATATCTTTCATTTTGCCTTCAGCTATTGCCCTGAATTCATCTCCGAGGTGTGCCACCTTGTCAGGATGATATTGCATACTGAGTTTGCGATAAGCTTTCTTGATTTCATCGGCGCTGGCACTTTTATCAAGGCCAAGGGTAGCATAGTGCTGGCCTGAGAGGTCTTGTCCTGTCGCTGTACCGTATTGCTGCTTATAGCGATATTTAGCCTCGACCGTACGTTGTTCGTATTCGGAAATATCGAGGTAAGTGGCAATATATCTGGCAATTTTTAGCTCATCATCAGGAACAGTGGTCTTGGTATAGAGTACTTGATAGACAAGCTCAAGTAAGATCAGTCTGGGCTCATGAGCAAAGGTGGATTTAAATTCCTGCAACAGCGTATCTAGAGACTGGTTAGAATTAGTAGCCTCTTTGATCAGTTCCTTGACCCAGTGCATCTGGGTCTGACTATATCGAAGGTTGTATTGAAAAAAACGGTGAATGGTCTGGACTTCATCCCTGGTAATCTGACCGTCAATTTTGGCAGTATGGATAAGAATATGCACAAGGAGCCAAACAAAACGGTTATGGCTCTCGGATTGGGAATGTTCATAGGTGGCCACCTGCTTTCGAATCCAATAAGTAAATCCAAAAAACAGGGCTGCCAAAATGAGTATTCCCGCAAGTCCAGTGTAGATAAGTGTACCAAGAAAATTAATGAGGGCGGGAGCACCCCCTGAAATAAAAACAATGAGGAATGTTATGAGCAAACATCCGCCACAACCAGGTTGTTGCTGTCGTTGATATCGCATGATAGATATGCTTGGGTTGATGAGTTGTTAGGATTGGTTGCTACTGCTATGGAAAAGAGCATCGACGAATTCCACTGCGTCAAAATCACGCAGATCATCCATCTGTTCACCTATACCGATAAACCGAATCGGAATCTTCATTTCTTTACAAATGTTAGCGACAATGCCGCCTTTGGAAGTGCCGTCTAGTTTAGTAAGGGTAATGCCCGTCACTCCGACCGCATCATCAAAAAGTCTTGCTTGGGAAATTCCGTTCTGACCGGTAGTGGCGTCAATAACCAGCATAATTTCATGGGGAGCACCGGGCATTTTCTTCCCCATAACTCGTTTGATTTTTTTTAACTCTTCCATGAGGTTATCTTTGGTATGCATCCTGCCAGCGGTATCAACAAGGACAACATCGATATTTTTGGACTGAGCGATTCCAAGGCCATCGAAGATAACCGAGGACGGATCGGCACCTTCTTTATGGGAAACAACGGGTACGTTGCTTCTTTCTCCCCATATCTTCAACTGGGAAACTGCTGCAGCACGAAAAGTGTCTCCGGCAATCAGCATGACCGAATTTCCAGCTTGCTGAAATTTCCTGGCAATCTTTCCTATTGTGGTGGTCTTACCCACACCGTTTACTCCGATCACCATGATTACAAAAGGACCTTTATCTGGCATTACAAGAGATGCATCTTGATCGTTTGCGGTGATAAGATTTTTAATCTGTACTTTTAAAGTATTTCTGAGGGAATTGGGATCGTATAGTTCTTTCCGTTTCACTTTACGACGAGCATCTTCCAGCAGATCTTGGGTTGTCCCTACTCCAAGGTCTGCGGTTATTAGGATCTCTTCAAGGTCGTCGAGCATATTTGAATCAAGCTCTTTTTTACCTAGGAAGAGGGCATCTAGTTGGTAGGTAAGGGTCTCTCGAGTTTTTCCGAGTTTATCTGTGAGTCGTGAAAAAAAAGATTTTTTCTTTTTCCCTACCGCACGTGGTACTTCGGATTCTCTAAGGATGTTTATTGGTTTATCTGATTTTGAGACAGTAGGGGTGATTGGTTCATTTTCTTCAATTACAGACTTAGTCTCTGGCTCGCGCTCAGGTTCTTCGGGCGGCGCATGACACACAGCTTCTTCATCTTCAGGAGGAGAAGTGGTGGATATGGTTCCTGGTTGATCCTGTTCATGTAGCGGGGAAAGATGCTCTTCTGTTACAGGTGGATCGATTTCAACCTGTTTATGTTCGGGAGCCTGAGCATCTATGCTGGGATCGTCGACGATCACCTCTTTCGAGGGCGTAACAGGTTCTTGTTTTTTTAATTTTTTCTTAAACCAACCTAGCATTGTTTATTCCTGAAGTAATTTGTAAGCGGAAGTAATTATTTGTATGAGGCACAATCTGTCATATTACGTAGAGATTCCAAAGAAAGCAACAAAAAGTCACTGGTGATAATATGTGTTGGATGATATCAGAAAATTTAGTTTAAGAGAGTAGGTTTGTCTACCCCGTGAAAGTGATTGCAATTCCAGGTAACAGCATTACTTTAGTGGGTGTCGATTTTTCGGAGAATAGTAAACGGCTGCAAAGTTCAGTTTGTTTGACTATTCTTTGTTTTGTTCATGTTAAGGAGGATTGGAAATGTCTGAATCTTGTGGAGGATCCTGTGGTACACAGGAATCACAGCAAGCTGCTGCTGCTCAGCAGGAAGTTGCGATAAAAATGTCTCTTGGAAAGATAAAAAATAAGATTTTAGTAATGAGTGGTAAGGGCGGTGTTGGTAAATCTACCGTTTCTGTTAATTTGGCCTTGGGGCTTGCTAATAAGGGCTACCAGGTTGGTCTCATGGATGTCGATATTCATGGACCCGATGTTGTTCGAATGCTCGACCTCAAAGGAAACATTGAGCCTCCTGCGTCTAAAGATGCATTGGTTCCACCGCTCAAATATAATGATAACCTCAAGGTTGTCTCCCTTGAATATATGATGCGGGACAGGGATGAAGCGATAATTTGGCGTGGACCTCTGAAAATTCAGGCAATTCGTCAATTCGTCTCCGATATGGACTGGGGAGAACTTGATTATCTCATTATCGATGCTCCTCCTGGTACCGGAGATGAACCATTGTCAGTTGCTCAGACGATTCCAAACGTCAAGGCTGTCGTGGTGACAACCCCGCAAAAGGTGGCTCTTGCTGATGTGAGAAAGTCAATTAATTTTTGTAAAACTGTTAAGGTCGAAATTGCAGGTGTCGTCGAAAATATGTCTGGCTTTGTTTGTCCCCATTGCAATGAGACTGTCGATATCTTCAAATCCGGTGGTGGAGAAAGTCTGGCACGCGAATTAGATCTGCCTTTTCTTGGTAAAATTCCTATGGATCCTCAGGTGGTTATGGCTGGCGATGATGGAACGCCATATTTGTCCTCAGATGCTGACAGCCCTGCAACCCGTGCGTTCAGTGAGGTCGTTAAGGCAGTGGAGGTTCGATTACCTCCGGTTGCCGTTCCTGCCCCATTGACAATGGCATCGGCAGATAGTGGTTGTGCTTGTGGCGGCAGTTGTTCTTCGCATGCCAAAAACTGATTGCCAGAGAATGAGTTTTTCTGGATTTTTCTCAATGAGAGGTTGGTGATAATTGCTCTGGTCACCAACCTCGTTTTTCAACAGGTACTCTGAATAAATCATGATTACAAAACAGATTATAGTTGGGACCATGGCGGTGTGCTGCTATATCGTGGCATGTGAGAAGACGAAAAAGGCAGCCATAATTGACCCGGGAGGAGACGAAGATACAATTCTTGCTGAGGTTGAAAAGATGGGGGTAAGCGTTGAATATATTATTGCTACCCACGGTCATCCTGATCATGTCTGTGGAAACAGGAAGATACAGGAAGCGACCGGTGCGAAGATTATTATGCATGCAGCGGATGAACTCTTTTTTGGCAAATCCGATGTTAAAAAATATTTTTCTATGCTTGGGTTAGAAGCATCGCCACCTACTGATATAGAGGTCGAAGAAGGTGATGAAATCATCATAGGTGAAGAAAAATTTATGGTATTTCATACTCCTGGTCATACTCCAGGTGGGATGTGTTTATACAACGCTCCTGACCTGATAACTGGGGATACACTCTTTGTTGGTGGTTTGGGAAGAACTGATTTTCCCGGCGGATCTCATGAAGAGCTGCTCAGCTCTATTCGCACCAAGTTGCTTGTTTTGCCTCCCGAAACGATAGTATGGCCTGGGCATGGTTATGGTGGACATCAATCAACTATAGGTGAAGAAAAACGAACGAACCCTTTTTTATAGTTTCCGAAGAGCTACCGATCATTATCAAGCCCTTGCTCTACCAGTGATTATGATCGGTTTTTTGTTCAGTCAAATTTACCTCAGCCCCCTTTGTTGACATATGCGCGAGATTGTTCTCGGTACTGCCGGCCATGTTGATCATGGAAAAACAAGCTTTATTCGAGCCCTGACAGGCTTTGAGACTGATCGTCTTAAAGAGGAAAAGAAACGCGGAATCACTATTGAACTTGGTTTTGCCTTCCTCGATTTACCCTGCGGCCATAGATTAGGAATAGTCGATGTGCCGGGACACGAAAAGTTTGTCAAAACGATGGTTTCCGGAGTGTCCGGTATCGATATTCTGGCTTTTATCGTGGCTGCGGACGAGGGTATCATGCCCCAGACTATTGAACATTTTGAGATCTGCCGTCTGATGGGGGTCGAACAGGGGCTTGTCATTGTCACCAAAAAGGACATGGTTGATCCAGACTGGTTGGAGATGGTAAACGAGGAAATTGAAGAGTTTTGTGAGGGGAGCTTCCTTGAAGGTGCTCCCATCATCAATGTATCCTCAATTACCGGTGAAGGTGTAGATCTTGTCCGTGACACCTTGGACAAGATGGTCAGTGATTTTAATTTCCATGAAGTTTTTGGTCCGTTTCGATTGTCTGTTGATCGGGTGTTTGCAATGAAAGGTTTTGGCTCAGTCGTTACCGGGACTTCTATTTCCGGAAGAACCTCAGTTGGAGATGAGCTGCGTATTTATCCGACAGATAAAACTGCCAAGATCAGGGGGATTCAGGTTCATTCGGCCGCGGTAAATGAGGTTGAGGCCGGACATCGAACAGCAATAAATCTTCAAGGGGTTGATGTCGCTCACATTGAACGAGGCATGGTACTTGCGCCGCCTGGTACCCTCCAGCCGAATTACATGCTCGACTGCCAGTTTCTCTACCTGGCCTCCAATACAAAACCGATAAAACACCGGGCCAGAGTAAGAGTTCATCTGGGTACTGCAGAAATTATAGGCAGAGTTTCGCTTCTTGATCGCGATGAATTAAAACCTGGCGAAGAGGCAGTCATCCAGTTATTGCTCGAAGATAAAATTGCGATATGGCCAGGAGATCGATATGTCATCCGAAGTTATTCTCCCGTTGCAACAATTGGCGGTGGGATGGTTCTCGGCAATGTTTCACCACGAAAAAGAAAACGGCTTACCGATGGCGATCGTCAGTATAACCATAAGATTCAAGCGATTTTCCATGACGGAACTGTTGAAGACAAGGCCCTGTTCTTTCTGCGTGAGAGTAGAGAGATCGGGTTGAATGCAGATGAAATGGGGATTCGTCTCGGGCTTTTTGGTAAGCACCTGAAAAAAGCTCTTAATGAACCTATCTCTACCAAGAAAATGGTAGTTGTGGATTCTGCAACCCAGCGTTATGTGGTTGTGGAGATCGCCGAGAAAATCAAAGCGATGCTGGTTGAGCACCTTCAGGTCTATCACAAGAAAAATCCTTTACAGGATGGTTTGGCTAAAGAAGAACTGCGTACTAGTCTGGGTCGGAAAATCGACCAAAAGGTTTTTAACTACTGCATCAATGATCTCATAAAAAAGTCAGTTGTGGTTCAGGAAGAGTCAGTCGTTCGAATGGCCGAGCATCAGGTGGCCTTAAAGGCTGATGAAGAGGTGTTGAGAAAAGAGCTTGGCCAGTGGTACAGGGAGAAGGGTCTTTCAACTCCGACAATCAAGGAGACGATGGAGCGGTTTGCCGAATATCCAAGCCGTCTAGTTAAAGACGTTATTGATTTACAACTGCGTGACGGGAAACTTTTGAAGATTAGTGAATCACTCTATTATGAGAAGGAAATACTCGAACCACTTGTCACCTCAGTCACTCAATATATGGAAAAAAATGGTGAGATCGATGCACCCGCATTCAAGGAACTAACTGGGCTTACCAGAAAATTCTCTATTCCAATATTGGAGTATCTTGATCGAGTAAAAATAACCATGCGGATAGGTGATAAACGGATCCTCAGAAAAAGATCCTGATTCCTGTTTTAACTATTGTTGTCTCTCCAGCGTATTGAGAGGATTTTGCGAGTACTGGCGGAAATCCTGAAGTCGTGATCAATCTGCAAGCCCACTAGTGCTATAACTCTCCCTGCGCTCAAGAGAACTGGCCAGCCATCACGCTTTTTAGCCGGAATTTTCTGATCGTTAAAGTAACGGGAAATTTTCTTTCGCCCCGGCCCCCCACATGGATAAAATTTTTCACCCGGCTGATAAGAACGGAGCAGTAGCGGATAGGATATTTTTTCCAGATCAAGCTGAAGTACGCCGTCAGTTTTCTCATGGTAAGTCGTCTGTGATATTTCTTCTAAAACAAGTTCTTTATCTCCCCCTGCAACGGTATATGTGCCGGGGCCTGGGATCTTTTGGCAAATGGAAGCGTCAGATTGCCGTGATCCTCTTGTTCGTCCATTGGGTAATGGTCGAGAAAAAAGCAGCTCGTGCTGCAATTTTTCGGCACGAACGCCGTCATTCAGATGGAGTTCACTGCCATTTTTTCCCTTCTCAATAAACTCTACAAGTGAGCAAATCTGTTCATAGGTCGGTCGAATCCCCATCTTCCAGCAGCTTTTCTCCATGATTCTTCTACGGATTGCCACATGGGTTTTAACAAATCTGTCCCTATTGATAATGAGTTGTGGCTGTTTAATGCCATTTGTTAGAGATTCAGAGAAATCAATGCACTGCAAGTAGCTGTCTCTTGCTTGTTCCTCGATAAATTTGTCTTCTTCAGCAAGGACATCCATGTTTTGAAGAATGGTTTTACGAAGTGCAGGGTTGAATTTTTCTTCTAGTAGTGGCAGTAAGTCAAGCCGAACGCGATTGCGCAGGAATTGTCGATCCAGATTGGAAGAATCCAAGCACCAGGCAGTGCCCCGTTCGGTAAGAAAATCAACTATCAGAGATTTTGTCTCAAAAAGAAGAGGACGAACTATATGATCCCTTTTTAGTCGCATGCCGGATAATCCCTTACTGCTACTTCCTCTAATTAAGCGGATAAAGAATTCTTCTACCTGATCATCGGCAGTATGGCCGACTGCAATGAACTTTGCACTGTATTCTTGTCTCGCTTCTTCCAATGCCTCATATCTGAGGACCCTTGCAGCTTCTTCCAGTGACTTTTTACTTAAATTAATAAGCTCCAGTACATTTACTGCTCGGACTTCAAAAGGGATGTTGAGTGACAGGCAATAGTCCCTGATGGTCTGTTGTTCTTGTGGGATCTCCTTTGGCCGAAGTCCATGGTCGATATAGATTGCTACCAGATTCAACGGTAGATCGATATCATTGAGAATTCGTAGCAGGGCCAAGGAGTCGGCACCTCCGGAAACGGCAACCATTACCCTGTCATCAGTATTGAGTAGGTTATGAGAACGGATAACCGATGCAACCCTGTCGAGGATACCCATTGGAGAATTTCTGGTTATTATTTTTTTTTTCAAGAGACCTAGTTTTAGTTTATTTCTTCGTTTCTGGTTGGTATAACTTTATAGAGTATTTTACCATGACAGACGATATCTGGCACCCTTGAATCCCCTGGGAAGTATCAACTAATGGCGAAAAAAATCAAAATCCTTATTGTTGAGGATGAATTTATCAGTCGCACCCTGCTTAAGGAGATGCTTAGTCCTTTTGGCGATTGTGACGTTGTCACAAATGGTCGAGAGGCTGTTGATGCTTTGGAAAAATCCTATAGTGTTGCCGAAAGCAGCTATGATCTTGTCTGCCTTGATATCATGATGCCAAAGATGAGTGGACATGAAGTTTTGCGTGAGATGCGCAGAATTGAAAAGGATAAAGGTATTTATGGGGCGGATACCGCTAAGGTTTTAATGGTAACAGCCCTTGACGATGCAAAGAATATAATGGAAGCACTGGTTGAGGGACGGTGTGCAGCGTATTTGACGAAACCACTCAGTAAGTCTAGGCTTGAGGAACATTTGCGGCAGCTGCAATTAATAGAAAACAAT
>Ga0070728_10001764_pt1 | contig 30168 bp, 21 predicted proteins | sample tdDd471_FD_66723 | JGI IMG/M metagenome (GOLD analysis project Ga0070728, IMG submission 66723) | Marine sediment microbial communities from the Atlantic coast under amendment with organic carbon and nitrate - tdDd47.1 | ecosystem: Environmental > Aquatic > Marine > Coastal > Sediment | place...
ATGTAGAAGGCGGTCAGGCCTGCAGCAAAGAAGCCCAGGGCCCAGGGCAATACGCCACCGCCGTCACTGCTGAAGGCTTTCCAGAGGATCTCGTCCTTGCTGAAGAAGCCAGCCAGAGGAAACACACCGGCAATGGCGATCGTCCCGATCAGGAACGTCCAGTAGGTCACCGGCAGTTTATTCTTCAAACCACCCATGACCCGCATGTCCTGCTCATTGCTCATGGCATGGATCACCGAGCCCGAGCCCAGGAAGAGCAACGCCTTGAAAAAAGCGTGGGTCATCACGTGGAAGATGCCGGCGGCGAAGGCGCCGACGCCGCAGGCGAGCATCATGTAACCCAGCTGGCTGACCGTCGAGTAGGCCAGCACCTTCTTGATGTCGTTCTGGGTCACGGCGATGGTCGAGGCGAACAGAGCCGTGGCCACCCCCACGGCGGCGACGACCGCCATGGCCGTGGGCGACAGCACGTAGAGGAAATTCATGCGCGCGACCATGTACACGCCGGCGGTGACCATGGTCGCGGCGTGGATCAGGGCGCTGACCGGCGTGGGTCCAGCCATGGCGTCCGGGAGCCAAATGTACAGGGGAATCTGGGCCGATTTGCCCGCCGCGCCCAGGAACAGCAGCAGGCAGATGGCGGTGGCCGCCGGACCCAGCAGGCCGGCGTGGGCCTGCAGCGTGCGGAAACTCAGCACATTCTGCTCGGCACCCAGGAGCGGCAACAGGGTCGCACCGATCAGGAAGATGCCCAGCAGGAATCCGAAATCGCCGATCCGGTTGACGACAAAGGCCTTCTTGCCCGCCGCGGCATTGGCCTCGTCACTGAACCAGAAGCTGATCAAAAGGTAGGAGCACAGCCCCACTCCTTCCCAACCCACGAACAGCATGACCAGATTTTCCCCCAGCACCAGGGTCATCATGGCGAAGATGAACAGGTTCATGTAGGTGAAGAATCGCTGGAAGCCGTCGTCGTGGGCCATGTAGCCCAGGGAATACACGTGGATCAGAAAACCCACACCCGTGACGATCAGGGCCATGACGGCGCTCAGGGGATCCATGGAAAAGGCCAGATCGATCCGGATGTTGCCGAAGCTGATCCAGGTGGCCAGGGTGTCAGAGACGAATCGCTCGGCCGCCGGCATGCCTGTCAAGCGCAGGAAGACCACGACAGACAGGGCAAAGGACAAACCCACGGCGGCGCAGGCCAGCAGACCCGAGACCTGGCGGGGCAGGCGTCGATTCAGCAGGCCGTTGGTCGCAGCACCCAGCAGGGGCACCAGCACGATCCACCTGAGCAGGATTTCGGTTGCGTCGCTGTGCACGGCGTTACTCCATCAGGGCTTTGAGGTCATCGACGTTCACGGTGCGGCGCCGGCGGTAAATTTCCACCAACAGAGCCAGACCGATGGCCGCCTCGGCAGCGGCGACGGCGAAATTCATCAACACGAACACGTGACCGCCCCCGTCGCCGTGCAGGCGACTGAAAGCGGCGAACACGATATTCGTCGAGCACAGCATCAACTCGACGCACATCAGCATCACGATGGCGTTGCGGCGCACGACGAACCCGACCATGCCGATCAGGAACAGCACCGCAGCCAGGATCAGGTAGTGGGTGAGGGTTATTTCCACGGTAGCTTCCTTTCGCCCTTGCCCACTGCCAGGGCGCCGATAATGGCCACCAACAGGACGACGGAGATCAATTCGAAAGCCAGCAGGTAGCGGCCCAGCAGCAGCGAAGCCACCGCCTCAACCGTACCGAAGCCCGGACCCGCCGCATCACCGAGAGGCTGCAGCTCGTTGCTTCGCAGCCAGCCGATGATCATCAGGATCACCGCGGCCGGCGGCAGAGCCACTGCAGGCCAGAACCAGCCGCGCAACCGATGCCGCTCGACCTCCAGCACGGGGCCCTGCAGCATCATGATCACGAACAGGAACAGAACCATGATCGCCCCGGCATAGACCAGGATCTGCATGATCGCCAGAAAGGGCGCCGAGAGCAGGGCAAAGATCCCCGCCGCGCAGACGAAGGCGAAAATCAACCACACCGCGGAAATGATCGCGTTGCGCTGGATCACCGTCATCAGGCCCCCGAGGACCATCAGACTCCCGCAAAACCAGAACAGAAAACCTTCCATGCCGAACCTCTCCTCCTCCTGCCCGCTAGAGCGTCCCGTCGGTCTCGTTGTTCAGGAGGAATTCCTTGTCGACGACGAATTTCTCGCGATTGTCCGCGGCGATCTCGTAGATACCCGTGTCCAGGCGAATAGCGTCGCAGGGGCAGGCCTCCTCGCACAGGCCGCAGTACACGCAACGCAACAGATCGATGTCGAAAGTGGCCGGATACTTCTCGATCTCCGGATCGGGATGCTCGGCGGCCACGATCTCGATGCAGTCGGCCGGGCAATAGGTCGAGCACATCTGGCAGGCCACGCAGCGGGGAGAGCCGTCCTCCCGCTGCATCAACCGGTGCCGACCCCGGAAACGGTCGCCGTAGACGCGCTTTTCCTCCGGATACTGCATGGTCGGCATCTCATCGGTGTGGAATATGTTGCGCAGCAGGTGCCCGATGGTCACGCCCAAACCACGCAGGATCTCGACCAGGTAGATCGATTCCAGGAAGGAACGTTTCTTCGCCACCGCGCCCTTGGGCAATCCTTCGAAACTCATATCTCTCCTCGTATCGACCGAGGTTCAAACCGGCACCGGCCGGAAACTACGCAACTGGACGGGGCCGGGCAGAGCTTGCCCGTCACGCCCTCAGATCAACGCCATCACGATGGCGGTCACTACCAGGTTGGCCAGGCCCAGGGGCAGCATGACCTTCCAGCCCAGGGCCATCAGCTGGTCGTAGCGGAAACGCGGCAGCGTCCAGCGGACCCAGATGAACAGCCAGGCGAAGAACAGGACCTTCATGACAAAGACCAACACCTGCAGGATGCTGACGATCAGGCTGGCACCCACCGGCCCGACGGCCCAGGGTTTCAGGGCCAGTCCCGCCGCCGCGGCCACCGCGAGTACCAGCCAGAATGCGACGCCCATCAGCGGTTCACGATCCCGCTCATCGTTGAACTTGCCCTTTTCCCTCTGGGCGCGCCGCATGAACAGGACGGCGATCCAGAGTGCAACAACGATGAATCCACAGAGCTTGATGGTCAGGAACAACCCGGCGTGATTCTCGAGTACTGCCCGGGGCAGCCACGGAATCTGGTAGCCGCCAAAGTAGAATGCAGAGATCAAGGCCGCTCCCACCACCATGTGGGCGTACTCGGCCATGAAAAACAGGGCGAACTTGAGGGAACTGTATTCCAGGTGGTAACCGGCCACGATCTCCGAGTCTCCATCGGGCAGGTCGAAGGGGGTCCGGTTCGTCTCGGCAAAGATCGAGGTGATGAACAGCACGAAGCCCAGGGGCTGGATCACGACTCCCCACATGGGCAGAAAGCCGAACAGCAACTGGCCCTGGCCCGCCACGATGTCGGTGATACGCACGGAGCCGAACACCAGGACTAACCCCATGAGGGCCAGGCCCAGGTTGATCTCGTAGCTGATCATCTGGGCGGTGGCGCGCACGCCCCCCAGGAAGGTGAACTTGTTGTTGGACGCCCAACCGCCAATGACCACTCCATAGGTCCCGAGACTGGCCACGGCCAGGACGTACAACAACCCCACGTTCAGATCGGCCACCACCAGCTTCACCTGGCGGCCGGCTACCAGCAGGTAGTCCCCGAAGGGGATCACGGCGTAGGTGCTGACCGCCACGGTCATCACCAGCCACGGCGCCAGGTTGTACAGGCCGCGATGCCGGTTGCCCGGAGTCACATCTTCCTTGAAGACTAGTTTCATGACATCGGCGATGGGATGGACCAGCCCGGCCAGTCGCACGCCACCGATGGCCGCCCGATTGGGGCCGGTTCGATCCTGGATGAAGGCCGAGCCCTTGCGCTCGGCCCAGATCAGGACCGGCACCAGGCCCAGGACCATCAGGAACATGAAGATGATCTTGATCAGCGTCTCCACCACGAAGGCCATCAGTGGTCACCTCCAGCGTCCTGCGGGTCGCCGTTCGTCGAGCCGCTGGGGACAACGCCCACCACCGGCAGTTGGTTCAGATCGATTCCGGCGTCGGCCAATGGCCCGGCGCCCAGCGCACGGCGCACCGCAACCAGACTCGCCAGGTCCGTATCGGATTCGACGGCAGCCAGCATCTCGGCCAGGATTCGCCAGTCGTCCCGCACCGCGGCCGCCGGGAGCACTGCCTGTTTGAAGCTCTGCAAGCGACCCTGCCGATTGACGAAGGTACCTGCTTTTTCGGCCCACATGGATCCGGGCAGCGCCAGGGCCGCCGCCGCGGCCGTCTCGTTTTGATGGGTGCCGATATAGATGACGCGATCACAGCTGCCCAAGGCCTCGGCCACCGCCGGATCTGCCGCAGGATTGCCGCCGTGAATGAGGATGGTGCCCCGTGCATCGCGTAGACGGCGGACCAACTCCTCTGCCGATGTCTCGGCCAGTTCCAGCAGCTCCAGGCCGCGCCGATTGGGCGTCCGGTCCGCATCCAGCAGCAACTCATCACCCTCGCCAAGATCACTGCCGGCCAGGCCGCCGCTGATCTGTTCCTCGCCAGCCAGACTCAAGGCCAACCGCTTGAACAGGTACTGTTCTTCCAGACTCTGGTGGGCGCTGGTCACCGCCAGCGCCACACTGCCGGGCTTGAGCAGACCGGACAGCTCATCACCGATCTCGGTCCAGCGAACGGCCTGTGGTTCGCCACCGCTGCGGCGCATCGGTTCGGTCAGGCGTCGCTCGTCGTGAACCGGTTTATAGACCATCCGGCCCCGGTCACACATCCAGCTGCCGTTGACCTCCGGGTTGCGCCGCGGCTTGAGCCGGTAGATGCGCCCGGCTCCGTGGTCGAGCCGTACGTTGCAGCCGGTAGCACAGCCGGGACAGACACTCTCGGCAGACTTGAGCATCCAGACCCGCTTCTGGAAGCGGAAGTCCCGACTGGTCAAAGCCCCCACCGGACAGATGTCCACGGTGTTCAGGCTGTAGTTGTTGCCCAGCTCCAGGCCAGGAGCCACATCGATCTCCGCCCGGTCACCCCGGTTGTAGATGCCCAGCTCGCCGGTCCCGGTCACTTCCTCGCAGAAGCGGACGCAGCGGCTACAGAGCACGCAGCGCTCCTGGTCCAGGATCACGTGGGGACCGATGACCTTGGCCTTGGACTTGAGAACCTTGTCGGTCTTCTCGACGTGGGAATCGTACAGGCCGTAGGCCATGTACTGGTCCTGGAGGCCGCACTCGCCCGCCTGATCGCAGATGGGACAGTCCACCGGATGGTTGATCAGGTGCATCTCGAGGATCTGCTCGGAAGCCTTGGTCACCCGTTCGTTGCGTGTGTGCACGACCATGCCGTCACGCACGAAGGTGTTGCAGGCGATGGTCAGCTTAGGCATCCCCTCCACCTCGACCTGGCAGAGCCGGCAGACACCGGCGATCGATAGATCCGGGTGGTAACAGAAATGCGGCAACGCTTCGCCCCGAGCCTCGGTGCAGGCGTCGAAGAGACGGGTTCCGTCGGGAACCTCGATCTCCTTGCCATCTATGGTCAGTTTGGCCATTCCAGTCACTCCTGCTCACCCCGCGGCCAGCGGCTGGTGGGCCCGGCCGGCGCGGTTTCCTGGACGAGGGCTTCGAATTCGGGGCGGAACTTCTGCAGGAAACTCATCATCGGCATGACCGCCGCATCGGCCAGGGGACAGATGGTCAATCCCTCCATGCCACGGCAGACATGTTCCAGCAGATCCAGATCGGCGGCAGTGCCTTCGCCACCGCGCAGCCGCTTGATGATCCTGTGCAGCCAGCCCGTGCCTTCGCGGCAGGGAGTGCACTGGCCACAGGATTCGTCGAAGTAAAAATGCATCAACACCTGGATCAGCTCGACCATGTCGCAGCTCTCGGGGATGATGATCATGCCGCCGGAACCGAGCATGGTGCCGGCCTGGGCCAGGGATTCGTAGTCCAGGTTCACGGTCATCATCTCGGCAGCCGGCAACACCGGCACCGAGGAACCGCCGACGATGACGGCCTTGAGTTCCTCCCCGTCGATCATGCCCCCGAGCCAGTCGTGGTAGAACTCGCGGAAGGGCAAGCCCAGGGGGATCTCGTAAACGCCCGGATTCTTCACAGGCCCGCTCACGGAGAACAACTTGGTGCCCGGCGACTTTTCCGTGCCGAACTTGCGGTAGGCCGCCGCACCGTTGTTGAGGATCCAGGGCACCGAAGCCACAGACTCCACGTTGTTGACGATGGTCGGCTTGTCCAGGAATCCCGATACGGCGGGGAACGGGGGCTTGATTCGCGGCTGTCCCTTGCGGCCCTCCACCGAGTTGATCAACCCGGTCTCCTCACCGCAGATGTAAGCGCCGGCCCCCTTGTGCACGATGACATCCAGACTGTAGCCGCTGCCCAGGATATCCTGGCCCAGGTAACCGGCCGCATAGGCCTCCTGCACCGCTTGTTCGGTCCGGTCGATGAGCCAGCCGAATTCGCCGCGGATGTAGATGTAGGCCAGCTTTGCCCCCACGGCGTAGCAGCTGATGATGGTCCCTTCGAGAGTCTGATGAGGATCATAGTCCAGCAGGTATCGATCCTTGAAGGTGCCGGGTTCGCTTTCGTCGGCGTTGACCATGAAGTAGACATCGTCGGCGTCCGCCGGCACGAAACCCCATTTGACTCCGGTAGGAAAACCAGCTCCTCCCCGCCCACGCAGGCCCGACTCCTTGACCTCTTCACGGACCTCGACCGGCGTCATCTTGCCCAGGGCCATGCGCAAGGCCTGGTAGCCGCCCTCCTGCTCATACACCGAGCGCTTGTGACCGTCGTTGCGATCAAAGCGGGCCGAGAGCATGCGATACTCGTTCCTGCTCAACTTAATCCTCCAGTTCCCGGTCGGTGTCCGCCCTGGGCACGACGCCCTTGCGAAGACTATCCAGCAGCTCATCGGTCTTGGCCGGCGTCAGGTTTTCGTACAGGTGCTTGCCCAGTTGCAGGCAGGGCCCGTGGCCACAAGCTCCCAGGCACTCCGCGCCCTCGAGGGCAAACTTGCCGTCAGGAGTTGTTTCACCGATCCGAACGCCCAGCCGCTTCTCCAGGTGGGCGATGATGTTCCGGGCACCCATGATGTGGCAGCTGATGTTGTGGCACACCTGCAGCACGTTCTCGGCCTGAGGTTCGGTACGGTACATGGTGTAAAAGGTCAACACCTCGTAGATCCGCGCCCGGGTCACCTCCAGCTTCGCGACCAGGAGATCCACCGCCTCGGTGGGCACGTGTCCCAGCTCGTCCATGACGGCCCACAGGGCAGGCATCAGGGCGCTGGCCTTGGTGGGATAACTTGCGATGACCCGGTCGATGGTCGCCAGGGTCTGGTCGGCAAGCCGGAACTCGGGTTTTCCATCCAGCGGTGTGCTCATCGGCACTCTTCCTTCCAGGCCGCTCCGCGCGGCCCCCGCCCACGGCGGTATGGTTCTACTTGGCGGCAACCGGCCGGGCAGGACTCATCGGTCCAACTCGCCGGCGATGATGTTCAGGCTGCCCAAAGTCGCGATGGCATCGGGAATCATACCCCCCTCGACGAGGGATACGTACGACGCAAAGATCGGGAAGCAGGGCGGCCGCACCTTGACGCGGTAAGGAAAACCGCTGCCGTCGGAGATGCAGAAGAAGCCCAATTCCCCGTTGGCTCCCTCCCCGAAACCGTAGCCTTCACCCGCCGGCACCTGGATCCCCTCGTACACCAGCTTGAACTGGTTCATGGCGCCCTCGATACTCTCGTAAACGTGATCCTTGGGTGGTAAAACCACGCCGTGATCCTCCACGTTCAGAGGCCCATCCGGCAGGTTGTCCAGGGCCTGTAGGACGATCGACCGGCTCTGGATCATCTCCGCCATGCGGACCATGATCCGGTCGTGGGTGTCTCCGTCCTTTCCCGTGGGAATATCGAACTCGTACTGCTCATAACCCGAGTAGGGGGCGTGCTTGCGGAGGTCGTAGGCCAGGCCGGTGGCCCGCAGACAGGGCCCGGTGTAACCGAAACTCAGGGCGTCGGCCTGGCTGATGACGCCCACCCCGACGGTGCGGTCCAGAAAGATTCGATTCCGCGCCACCAGCTTCATGACATCGGAATGCCCCTTTAGAAGCTCGTCCATTTTGTGGCGGATTTCGCTGGCGAAGCCGTCGTACAGATCATGGCTCATGCCGCCGATACGAGCGTAGTTGGTCGTCAGCCGCGAGCCGCACAGCTTCTCCAGCGACTCGTAAATGCTCTCACGCACGTTGTACAGATACCAGTAGTTGGTCAGCGCGCCCACATCGACCAGGTTGGCGCACACACAGACCAGGTGGTCGATGATCCGGGACAGCTCGCTGACAATGACCCGGATGGCCTGGCAACGGGGAGTGGCCACAACACCCAGCAGCTTCTCTACGGACATGGCATAGATGCTGTTGTTCAGCATGGCCGAACAGTAGTTCAACCGGTCGGTGTAGGGCATGACCTGGGCCCAGGTGTGGTCCTCGGATTCCTTCTCGAAACAGCGATGCAGATATCCGATCTCGGTACGGGCCTTCAAGATGATTTCACCATCGAGGAGGCATTCGGCCCGGAGAGCGCCGTGGGTGGCCGGATGGCTTGGTCCGATATTGACCGTCAGCAGATCGCTGGGGTGCACCTCATCGACGACGCCGTGGACGTCGGTGTTCAGATCCGTGGCACGACGGGCCGCCTGGGCGATCTCAGCATCGTCGAAGAGTTTTTCGGGTACGGTACATTCCTGACCCTGTTCGATGGGATAGTCCTTGCGCAGTCCGTGCCCTTCGAACTGATGGTGGGTCAGAATACGCCGCAGATCAGGATGACCGGCAAAGGGCACTCCGAACAGATCGTAGACCTCGCGCTCGTGCCAGTCGGCGGAATGGTAAACGGCCGCAGCGCTGGGAACTTCCCGCCCCTCCTCCACATTCACCTTCACGACCAGACGCAGGTTGTTCTGCCAGGAGCGCAGCAGATAGTTTACCTGGAATCGCTCGACCCGGTCCGGGTAGTCGACCCCGACCACGTCGGACAACTGCTCGCAACCTTCCCGGTCACGCAGGTGGGTCAGGATCGCAGTCAACCGGTCCCCGGAAACGGTGACTGACTCGTCGCCGTGCTGACTACCGGTCTCCAAGATGTCCTGACCGAACTCCTGCCGCAGTCTCTCGACCAGCTTCTGACTCATGCTCATCCGTCCCCGTGGCAGGGGCCGCTGGGGGCCCCGCGCCGGCTTGAGGTTCCATTGGGTCGACCGATTCTCCCGGACTGTCCGGACTATCTCTATCTAGGCTTCGACGCGGCCGGCATGGCGTTCCGCGGCCGGAACCAGTCCTTCCTTCTCGACCTTCTGCTGAATCTGGGTCAGACCATAGAGCAGATTCTCCGGCGTCGGCGGACAACCGGCCACATAGACATCCACCGGGATCACGTGGTCCGCCCCTTGTAACGTGCCGTAGTTGTTGTAGAAACCACCGCTGCTGGCGCAGGCGCCCATGGCGATGACCCAGCGCGGCTCGGCCATCTGGGCATAGATGGTTTTGAGAATCGGCGCCTGCTTGTAGCTGATAGTGCCGGCAATGATCAACAGGTCGCTCTGGCGCGGCGAGAAACGCACGAGCTCGGCGCCGAAGCGGCTGATATCATTGTTGGACGATACCGTGCTCATGAACTCGATGGCACAACAGGCGACTCCGAAGGGCAAGGGCCACAGGGAGTACTTGCGTCCCCAGTTGACCGCTTGCCGCAAACGGGTTGTCATGAAATTGCTGGGGCTGTCGAGGTCTACTGCCATTCGAGCCCCCCTTTCTTCCAGATGTAGATGAATCCAACCACCAGGACCAGGACGAACGTCCCCATTTCAGCGAGGGCGAACAAACCGTGCCCTGAGGCCAGGAGTCCTTTGTAAAGAATGACCCACGGATACAAGAAGACTGTCTCGAGGTCGAACAGCAGGAAGAACAGCGCAACCAGAAAAAACCGTACGAAGAACCGGATCTGGATGGTTCCCCGTACGGGAATCCCACACTCGTAGCTCGACTCTTTCAAGGCATCGGAGCGCCGGGGCCCCAGCCAGAAGCTGAGTCCCAAAAAAACCGCGGCAAAGACCATGGCCACGGCCAGGACCAGCAACACGGGCAAGAACTGTTCGAACATGGGGACTCCCTGCAGGTGACTCCGACATCCGTTGGGTATGGTCCGGAATTCGAACGAGTTGGCAGGTGACGCCAACCGGTCCGGACGCGGCCTGTTGCAAAAATATCAGAGTGATTGATTGTGTCAACATCCGTTCGCATCTGGTAGAAACAATGTCGATCCAGGCTGCTTTCTGGGCAGAATCTATCGCCGCAATCGGCGCGCCCCCGCTGCCATAGGCCTGGCCGATATTCCAACTCCCCTCCGGACAAACCACTTACCTCTACTGTGGTCCAAACTCGGCCCCTCCGACGACAACCCGACGAACCGGCACGCAGGTTGCCTGGTTCAGCCCGGACAAAAGTATCGAACCCGCTCGTCTGGGCGGTGGAGAGCGGCCGAAACCGCTATTCGGTCACAGCCCTGCAAGGAGACAGTCATGACCACCCTGACCGACACTTCTGCCCCGATTCAGCCCATCGCGGGCACTGTGGACATATCGAGCCTGGTCAAGGCCGGGACCGCGGCCCTGGAAGACGGCGACCTACGTACGGCATTGGAGCATTTCGAGGAGGTCGTGGCAGCCTACCCCGACCGCCCGGAGGGCCACAACAACCTGGGCGCCCTGTACTCGTCCCTCGGTGAATTCGCCAAGGCCGAGGAGTGTTTCGACCGGGTGCTCGATCTGCTCCCCAAGAACCCCAACATCCTCTACAACCGGGGCGTCGTCAGATCGCGTCTGGAGAAATTCGATTCGGCCCGCATCGACTTCGAAGCGGTTCTGACGATCACTCCCGAAGACGCCGATACCTACAACAATCTGGGTGTGGCCGACTTCATGCAAGGGCGCCTGAAACAGGCCCGTAAGAACTTCAAGAAAGCCTTGAGGCTAAGGCCGGAATACCCCAATGCAGTACTTAACTTATGCGATGTCGCGATCGCGTTGAAAGAGACCCCGACTGCCGTGCGGCTCTGTGAGGAATACCTCGATCGTTTCCAGAGCATCGACGTCAGACGCAAGCAGCTGGATCTGCTCAGCGGCAACTGTCGCCAGGCCCTGGAAAAGGCCAGTCACGCCGCCGAATCCTTGCTGATGGCCGACGAGCAGAACGCCGATGTGAGGCAGGAACTGGGCCGCTTGATCCAGGCCAAGTCGGTCCTCGAAAAGCCGACAGCGACCTGACCAGACTGACAGCAGAACAGGCCGCCGACCGGACCCCTCCGGTCGGCGGCTGCCGTTTGACTACCGGTCTGCAGGCAATTGGGGAGTGACGAACCCCGGCCCCCTGTGGGATCCTGCCCGGATCAACCGCGGAAAGGATGGTTCCGTTGCTCGTATACCTGGATAGAGAATATGTAGACGCCGCCGAGGCCAAGGTCCCCGCCGGCGGTGGCCACCTATACGGAGACGGCGTCTTTACGACCCTGCGCATCTATGATGGCAGCGCCACAGATCTGGCCGGCCACCTCGAGCGGCTGCAACAGCATGGAGCCAGGCTGCAGCTATCATTGCCAGAACAGTGGGAGGAGCTTCCGAACATCGTCTCTGGCCTGATCCGGAGAAACGGTCTCGAGCGGCGGGACGGCAGACTGCGCATCACCATCAGTCGCGGCTCCGACCCGGGACGCCCCCTCCCCTTGGACCGCCTGCACCTGCTGCGATCCACCCTGCTGGTCACGGCCGGTCCCTTGCCCGAGTTCTTATCCGCCTGGCAGTCGGCAGGAATCGCCGTCGTCACCCTGGACGGTAGGTTTCTGCGCGGAAACTTTCCCGATCTCAAGACCCTGAACAACTTGCCCTCGGTACTCGCCCTGCGGGCCGCCGCGGCCCGGAACTGCCCCGAAGCCCTGATCGTCGATCACTCGGACAGCGTCAGGGAAGCGGCGGTCAGCAATCTCTTCGTGATCCGCGAAAACAATCTGCTCACTCCGCCGGCTGACGGCACCCTGCTGGCCGGCCGAACCCGGAGCCGTATCCTGGAACTGGGTCCGGCCGCCGGGCTGATCTGCTCCGAGACCCGACTGACCTTGGCCGATCTGGCCGAAGCGGACGAGATCTTCCTGACCAATAGCATTCGGGAAGTGGTGCCAGTGGTCACCGTCGACGACCGACCGGTGGCCGGTGGCGATCCAGGACCCGTCACCTCCGAGTTGCAGCGTAGGTATCGGGAGCATCTACTGGGCAGGATCGCCCCCTGAAGTGCTTGCCGCAAACGAATCCGCTCCCGATGACACGCGAGCATCACGGGAGCGGATCTCAGGGCGTTGGCCCCACCAAGCGGCGGGGAACCGGCCGATCAGAAGTCGAAACTGGTGTCCTGGTGCTTGTACGAAGAGTTGAATCCGTCCTCCTCGGTCGAGGCCGGCAACTCATTCTTGATCTCGCGATTCGGCACAGTGGTCAGCGCAATATCGTCTTTCAAGGAGCCAAGGTCGGTGTAGACATCGGCCGCCGCGATCAGATCGGTGCTGGTCATCTCACGCAGGGCACAGACCTCCACATGCAGTCCGCGTCGACCGAGGGCGTCGACCAGGGGCCGGAAGTCACCGTCACCGGTGCATAAGATCACCGTATCCAGGGTCGGTGCCAGCTCCAGCACGTCGATCGCCAATTCCATATCCAGTACACTGCGCACGCTGCGCCCACCGGACTCGGTCTCGTTGAAGGATTTGATCTCCTTCGTGACGACCTTGAATCCATTCAACTTCAAAAAATTGATGAAGTCGATCTTGCCTTCGGACTGGCTGCTAACAGCGGTGTAGAAGTACGATCTGACCAATCGCCGTGGGCCCGCCAGATGGCGGCACAGCTTCAAGTAGTCCAGACGCATGTTCATGTGCTTGGCGCTGTAATGGATGTTCTCACCATCAATAAAAATGGCTACACGATCATTAGGGCTAGGGGTATACATTCCCGCACCACCTCGGAAATAGGACAAGAACCGGTCAGCCGGCTCGCTAGGCGAGTGACAAGAGAAAGGACCGCCTGAAACGAGCCATCCTTCCCCTTCCGCAGATCGACAATATACTCACAGGTATTAAATTGTGCAATTGGTAAATCAACCTGAATCACGGCGTTAATGGCGTTTCGGGCGCAATGACAGGTGCGGCGGGACGCCGTCGCCAGAGTCGATTGCTCGACTGATGCCAGTCCACCATGAGCGTCGCCAACCGGTAATTGGCCGGCATCACCAGCAGCGTCAGCAGGGTACTGGAAGCCAGACCTCCGCTGATAGCCCTCGCCATGGGGTAGTATTCGGCGTTACCGACGTGGGCACCGTGCAGCACAGCCAGCGGCAGCAAGCCCAGAATGGTCGTGCCCGCGGTCATGAGGATCGGACGCAGGCGGTCCGCACACCCTTCGACGATGGCATCGTCCAGACTCAGCCCCGCCCGCCGGCGACTGTTGATATGATCCACCAGCACGATGCCGTTGTTGACGACGATGCCGATGAGAATGACCATCCCGATCATCGCCATGATGTTGAACGGCGTGCCGGTGGCCATCATCAACCAGAACACGCCCAGCGACGCGTAGGGCACCGTGCCGATGACGACCAACGGATAGAGCAGCGACTCGAAGAGGCTGGCCATGACAAAGAACACACAGGCCAGGGCCAGCAGCATGTTCATGCCCATCTCTCCCTGCTGCTGCTGAGCTCGAATGATCTCCGAGCCGTAGTTCCAGCTGTAGCCGAACGGCAGATCCAGGCCATCCATCACCGGCTTGATCTGACGCAAGGCGTCGTCCAGCTTCTCACCGTCCCAGGTTCCCCGGATCGTCACTCCGGTCTTCTGATCTCGCCGAAAGATCCGTTCGGGGCTGCGGGCAAACTGAAAATCGGCCACCTGAGAGAGCTGAATGGCCTGTCCCTCCACCGAACCCACCGTCAGCAACGAGAGGTTCTCGATGGACTCGCGATCCTCCGGCAACAGGGAGACGACCAGGTCGATCTCCTTCTCCCCGGTCTGCAAGCGGGGCAGCAACACGCCACGGTAGGTCAGCCCCATGATCTGAGAAATCGTAGCAGGAGTGATACCGTACCGGCCGGCGGCCTCGGGGTCGACCCGGACCTGGATTTCCTCCTTGCCCTGGTCGCTCTCGCTGGTCAGATCGTTGATACCCTCGATCAGGCCCAAGCGTCGTTTGGCTTCGCCTGCAAAGTCCTGCAGAAACTCGGTCTCCTCACCGGCAATGGTCACCGAGAAGGATTTAGCCCCGGAATCCTCTCCTTCGTCGCCGCCGAACATGTACTTCAAGCCGGCCTGGACCGGCAGGTTCTCCCGCAGATCCTCCCTCACTTCGCGGTAGAATTCCGTCGACACCACACCTCGGTTGAAGAACAGGGAAATGGCACCGTAGTCGGCGGTATAGAACGAGTAGATGTCCCGAACGCCCAGTTCTTCGCGACGTGTCTCCAGATAATTGGCCGCCTTCAGGACGTAGTCTTTCGACGTGTACTTGTCTACGGGAGCCGAGTAGTCGAAGGAGACCTGCAACGTCTCGCGCCGGATTCCTTCGTCGCCCATGGGGTCCATCTTGAAGTTGGTGATCTTCATGGCACCGATCGTGATGACCAACGCCAGAGGCACCAGCACCAGGCTCGTGGTCAGCGGATGGCGCAGAGCAGTCCAGCGCAGGATCTTCAGGTAGCGCCCTTTGAGCCAGCACAGCCAGCGCGCATCCTCGTCCTGCTCGGTCTTGCCGTTGGGCTTGGTCATGCGGATCGACAGGGCTGGAATCACGGTCAGACTCACCAGCAGGGAGAACAGCAGGGTCACACTGATGGTCACCCCGACCTCTCCCAGCCAGACAGCGGTTTCGTCCGCCTTGGTCACCACGATGGGAGCGAACACGATGATCGTCGTCAGGGTCGAGGCCACGATGGCGCGGCCGACCTCCTTGGTGCCTCGGGCGGCTGCCGCCACGGGACCGGCGCCACGAAACTGCTTGCGGTGTATGGACTCCAGTACCACCACCGCGTTGTCCACCAGCATACCGACACCCAGCATCAGGCCCATCATCGTCAGCACGTTCAGAGAACGGCCCGACAGGAACATGAATATGCAGGTGCCCATGATGGAGATGGGAATGGCGATGGAGACCACCAGCGTCATGCCCAGGCGCCTCAGAAAGAGATACAAGATGGCCACGGCCAGAATCGACCCGAACAGTCCGCCCTGTAACAGACTTCGCAATGAATCGGTGATCTGCTCGGCCTGGTTGAAGAACGACCGGCTGTTGATTCCCTCGAGAGTCGGATCGGCGTTGATCTGCTCAAGTTCGCGTTCGATCGCCCGGCACACCTCGACGGTGTTGTAGCCCGAAGCCTTCTGGATCCAGAAGGCGATGGCCGGTTCCCGGTTCAGGATGCGGCCATAACTCAAGGCTGGCGCTCCGTAGATGACCTCCGCCACATCGCCCAGGCGTAGACCACGGGCGTCGATGGGCAGATCCGCCAGGTCCTCGACGCTGTTCAGGCCGCTGACGGTGCGCAGGTCGTAGCGCAGACCCCGATCGGTGATCCGGCCCACGGTCAACTCGACGTTGGCTGCCTCCAGCTCCTGAAAGAGCCGGCTCACGTCCACGTTGTACTCCATGATGCGATCGAAGCGCAGATACACCGACGCCTGGGTGGGCAGCACGCCGTCGATATTCACGCGTCCGACACCGGGAATTCGTTCCAGGGGCGCAGCGATCTTCTGGTCGATCAGATCCCAGCTCTCGGACAGGTCCCGACCTTTGGCCGAGATCCGCCCCTCGAAGATGGGGATGTCGTTGGTATTGAAGGTCAGCAGAAAGATCTGGGGTATATCAGCGGGCAGCTGGTCCCGGATCTGGTCGATCTTTTCCTTCACCTCCATGCGCAACAGGTTCACGTCCCGGCCCCACTCGAAGGTGACGCCCACCTGTACCTCGTCCGCGTCGCTGAAGCTGAAGATCCGCTCCACCCCGCCCAGGGTCGCGAGCACTTCTTCGACGGGACGCACGATCTCCCGCTCGTTCTCGGAAGGTATCCCGTTGGGGTACGGGATGTAGACGGCGATGAAGGGGAACTCCACTCGCGGCAAGAAGTCCAGCGGCAGCTTGGCGATGGAAATAGCGCCCAGCAGGACAGCCGACGCCAGTGCCATGGCCAGGGTCACGGGGCGGCGCAGAGAAAGGTACGTCAACCACATCTCAGACGTTCCTTCCCGTGCCGGAGGACTGGGTCACGTGGGCGACGCCGGACGGGCCCGTCGCCGGCCGGGGCACCGGAGGTTCCTTGGTACTCGCGGCGTTCACCACGAGACTCCGGCCCGACAGCAACGTGTAGATGACCGGAACGACCACCAGTGTCAGCACCGTCGCGAGCAACAAACCGCTGATGACCGTGACTGCCAAGGGAGCCCGCAACTCGGCTCCCTCGCCCAGGCCCAAGGCCATGGGCAACAGACCCAGCACGGTGGTGGCGGTGGTCATCAGGATCGGCCGCAGCCGTTCGCTGCCGGCAGCGATCACCGATTCGGCCAGCTCGCCACCGGCTCGCCGCAACTGGTTGATCCGATCTACCAGGACGATACCGTTGTTGACAACGATTCCGGCCAGCATGATGGCGCCGATGACGGCGATGACGCTGATGCTCATCCCGCACAGGAAGAGTCCGTATACGGCACCGGTCATGGCCAGCGGCACGGTGAACATGATGATCAGCGGGAACACGAAGGATTCGAACTGGGCTGCCATCACCAGATAGACGAGGAACACGGCCAGCAGGATCGCCATCCGCAGCGAGCGGAAAGAGGAATCCATCTCATCGTTCTGGCCGCCCAGTTCGACGCTGACGCCGGCAGGCAGGGACATGCCCGCCAGATTGCTCCTGATCTCCTCACTGACCGAACCCAGGTCCCGGCCCGAGAGGTTCGCCGACACGATGGCCACCCGCTTGTTGCTGAGGCGGTGGATCTCCGACGGCCCGGTCACAACTTCCATGTTGGCCAGAGTACCGAGGGTGATGGGAATCCCATCCCGCTCGGTGACGATCAGATCCTGTACCGCCGTCAAGGTGTTGCGCTGCTGACCGGTATTCAGCACGCGAATGTCCACGTGCCGCTCGCGATCCCGGTAGCGGCTGGCCACCGTGCCGCGAACCTTTCCGCGAACCGTCTCGGAAACTTCCCCGAGACTGAGCCCGAAGCGATTCAACTTGTCCCGATCGAATGACACCTGCACTTCCGGGGAACCGGGAACCATACTGACCCGGATATCCCGGAGGCCGTCCACCGCCCCGAGCCTCACCGCCACGTCGTCGGCGATTCGCTGCAGGTCCGTCAGATTGTATCCGTATACGTCCACTTCCACTGGAGCCCCGAAGGCTAGCAGCGACTGGCGGCGTAGCTTCATCTGCAGATTGGGGTAGCCGGCCAAAACGCCGCGGATGTGTTCGAGCGCCCCTGCCTCGGCAACGGCCGTGGCTTCGGTCAGCCGGACGTGAACCTCGGCCCGATTCTCCTTCCGGCGCTGGGCAGTGGTTTCACCGTCGCGGGAGACACCCACTTCACCGGAGACCAGATCGATTCCCGGCAACTTCGATACCGCTGTTTCCACTCCGGCCACGACCTCGTTGGTGCGACCCAGCGGCGTTCCTTCGGGCAACTCCAGCGCCAGGGTGAATTCGCCCCGTGCCAGTGGGGGCACCAGTTCCGTGCCCAGACGCGGCCACAAGAGGACCGCCCCGGCGGCCAGGATCACCGCCAAGGTCAGCACCGCCAGCCGGTGTCCCAGGGCCAGCCGCAACGCGCCGCCGTAACTGCGCTGCAGTGATGGGAAAGTCTTTTCGAACACCCAGGTCACGGGCCACAACAGGCCGACGACCGCCAGTCGCAGCCCCTTGGCCAGCAGTCCCAGGAAGCGGCGCAGCAACAGGGGAATGCCCACCACGAAGAACAGGCCCGCCAGTTTCAGCCAGCGAACCGGGCGGCGGCCGGACTCGGCGTAAACAGACCAGGACGCGAACCAACTGGATCCAGCCGCCGGCACATCGGCCGGAATCCGGCTCGCAGCTCCCTCCCCGGCCGGGGGAAGGCTCTGGCCAGGTCTGTTTTCGGTACTACGCCGACCGAAGGCCGCCGCCATCGGTGTGAAGGTCAGGGCGACGATCAGCGAGATCGCGAGGGAAAAGGTGACCGTCAGGGCCTGATCCCGAAAGATCTGCCCCGCCACACCTACGACCACAAATACGATGGGCACGAAGACGGCCAGCGTCGTCAGGGTCGAAGCGGTCACCGCGCCGGCCACTTCGCCGGCTCCCCGGGCGGTGATCTCGGCATAGTCCAGGTTGCCAGCGGTCGATTTCTCGCTACGGCGATGGATGGCCTCGAGCACTACGATGGAGTTGTCCACCAGCATGCCCACACCCAGGGCCAATCCACCCAGAGACATGACGTTCAGCGAGACGCCCCGGGTCAACATCAGAATGAAGGTCGCCACGATGGAAACGGGAATGGCCAGTCCGATGATCAATGTGCTGCGCATGTCCCTGAGGAACACGAAGAGCACGATGACCGCCAGCACGCCGCCGATCAGGGCATTGTTCCTGACCTCGTCGACTGCCTGGCTGATGAACACCGATTGGTCGAACAGGATCTCCAGTTTCATCTTCTCGGGCAGGTGATCCTGCAGGCCGCGCAAGTGATCGCGCACCCGCTGAGCCATCTCCACGATGTTGGCGTCGCCTTCCTTGTAGACCGCGATCTCTACGCTCTCGTTCCCGTCGATGTGGGTGACTGTCGTGCGTTCCTTGTGGGTCCGGTAGACCGTGGCCACTTCACCCAGACGTATCGCCTGGCCGTCGATGTTGGCGACGGTGACCTTCTCGATGTCGTCCAGGTCCTCGAATCGACTGAGGGTGCGCACGATGTACTCGGCGTTGCGATCACGCAAACGACCGCCCGAAGCATTGATGTTCTCCTGGGCCAGGGCCTGGTTGACTGCGGTGATGGAAACGCCCAGCGCCGACAGCTTGGTCTCGTCTACCTCGACGCGGATCTCCTCTTCGAGTCCGCCCGCCACCCGGGCCGCTGCGACGCCGGTCAGGGCCTCGACTTCTTTTTTCAGCACGTTGTCCGCCACGTTACGCAAATGAACCAGAGGCACGTCACCGGTCAACCCCAACCGCACGACCGGATCCTGGGAGGGGTCGTACCGCAGAAGCAGGGGCACCTCCGTTTCCGCGGGCAGGCGCACCAGATCGATCTTCTCGCGCACGTCCAGGGCGGCGTAGTCCATCTCGGTGCCCCAGTTGAACTCGAGGGTGATCTGGGACAGGCCGGCCTGGCTGATGGAATGCACCTTGCGCAAGCCCGGCACTACCCCCACCGAGCCCTCAAGCGGCCGGGTGACGAGGTTCTCGACATCCACCGGCGCGGTGCCCGGGAACTCGGTTTGGATCGTCAGGCTGGGATACCGGATCTCCGGCAGCAGACGCATATCCAGGCGGCCCAAGGCCGTCATGCCGAACACGACAGCAGCCAGCGTGATCATCCAGACTGTCACCGGATGGGAGACGGCGTAACGTATGATCTTCATCAGTCGCGCTCCACCAGGGCAGTGACGGTCTCGACGTCGGCGGCCGGGTCGGCCTCCTCTTCGCTGACCGGTTCGGCGTAGCCGACTGCTTCGGCGTTGAGGGCCTTGATCTTGGTGCCGGTGCGCAACCCGCCCTGGCCCATGGTGACGACGAAGTCACCCTGGTTCAGACCCTCGAGAATCTCGACGTGGGTCTCGTCGTAGAGCCCCGTCTCGATCTCAACCTTACGAACCGTATCGGCCTCGGCCACGAACACGCTGCGCAGGGCGCCCTCTTCGACCAGGGCCAGCTTGGGAATCGCCAGGGCGTCGTGGTGGTTATCGGTCGTGATTCGAACCTTGACGAAACCGCCGACGCGGGCAGGGCCCTCGGCGTCATCCAGGAGCAGGGTCAAGCGCACCGTGCTGGTGGCAGGATCCACCACCGGCGAGACCCGTTCGACTTCCGCTTCCATCGGTTGAGCCACGGCTTCGGGAACGACCAGCACTCGTTGTCCTGCCGACACCTTGCGGGCGACAATCTCCGGCAGATGCACTCTGACGCGCAACGGCTGGAAATCGCCGAGGGTGAAAGCGGGAGCACTGGCAAGTACCTGCTGGCCTTGAACAACCTTGCGGTCGGTGACCCGGCCGGCGAACGGCGCGCGCACCCGGGTATCTTCCAGGGCGATGCGAGCCAGGTCGCGCTCGGCCTCGGCCAGCATCCACGCGGACTCCATGTCATCGTACTCCTGACGACTGATCAGCTCCTCTTCGAGCATGCGCTTGCTGCGGTCCAAGACCCGTTTCTTGTCCGCAAGGGTCAGCTCGCTTTTGCGCAACATGATCTTCTCGCGCTCATTCTCCATCTCGGCCAGGACCTGATCGGCCTCGACCCAGGCGCCCTCTTCGACCGCCACCGTGTGAACCCGGCCCTGCGTGCGGCAAACCAGATCGACGAGACGGTCGGCCTCGATGACGGACGCAGCACGATAATAGGCGGCGATACCGCGACCATCGACCTCGGCCAGCTCGACGGGAATGGGCATCACCTCGGGTTCCTTGTCCTCGTCGGATTTCTCATTCTCGACCGCCGCCAAGTCCTCACCGGCAGCAGTGGTGTCGGCGACTGCGACGGCACCTCCGGGAACGGCGAAGGGCAATTTACCCGTCTGCCAGAGCACAAGTCCGACTCCCACGACGACCAGGACCACGCACAGGGTCCAGAATGCGGGCTTCTTAAATAATTTCATTACCGTTCTCCCAGGCAGAAGCTCAACGGATTATTGACTGTATGAACTGTGACCTTGGTCACCGAGGAAACAGACGCATCGCGGCCGGCGAAGGTTGCATGGCGGGCGAGGAAATTGTCGGTAATCGCGGGCGCCAACCTGCCGAAGGCCATCCCCGGGCTGGAATTCCCGCCTCGGGCGGGCTATTTTTGCTTCATCGCCCGAGCCGTCGCTCGCCTTTTCCGGGGACGGCACCTGTTCAGTTGTCCCGCAACCCCGTTGCGTCGTGAGGTCTGACCATGAAGAAGCTCGTCGAATGTGTTCCCAATATCAGTGAGGGCCGCGACCAGGGCGTCATCGACGCCGTGACCGCGGTGGTCGAGGAAGTGGAAGGCGTCCACCTGCTGGACGTCGATCCGGGTGCCGACACGAATCGTACGGTGATCACATTCATCGGTGAACCCGAGGGCGTGGCTGAGGCCGCGTTCCGGGTGGTCAAACGTGCCGCCGAGCTCATCGACATGAGCCGCCACTCCGGCGCACATCCCCGCCACGGAGCTACCGACGTGTGCCCTTTCGTCCCCGTTTCGGGCATCACCATGGAAGAGTGCGTGGACCTGGCTCGGCAGGTCGGCGAGCGCATCGGTGCTGAACTGGATCTTCCGGTCTACCTATACGAGGACGCCGCTGCCCTGCCCGAACGTCGCAATCTGGCCCACGTCCGCAAGGGCGAGTACGAGGCCCTCGCCCAGAAGCTGGGCACCGACGAGTGGAAGCCGGATTTCGGACCCAACCTGTGGAATGACCACACCGCCCGGACCGGAGCCACGAATGTCTCAGCCCGCGGCTTCCTGGTCGCCTACAACGTCAATCTCAATACCCGCTACAAGAAGATCGCCTCGGACATCGCCCTGGACATCAAGGAAGCTGGGCGCGCCAAGCGCGACGCGAAGGGCAAGCTGGTCAAGGGCGATGACGGTAAGAACATTCTGGTTCCGGGCAAGCACCGTCTGGAAGCTTGCAAGGCCGTGGGCTGGGTCATCGACGAGTACGATCGGGCCCAGATTTCCATGAATCTGGTCAACACCGCCATCACCAAGCCTCACGAGGCCTTCGACGCCTGCGAGGCAGGAGCTCTGGAGCGAGGCGTACGGGTCACGGGCAGCGAACTGGTGGGCTTGATTCCGGAGGCGGACATGATCGCCGCCGGCAAGCACTACCTCCGCAAGGCAGGACAGTCGGCGGGTGTGCCCAAGAGAATGATCATCGAGACCGCCATCCAGAGCATGGGCCTGCGGGAGATCGCCGAGTTCGATCCTCGCGAGAAGATCATCGAGTACCAGGCCGGGATGACCGACGGTCCCCTGGTCAATATGACCAATCGCGAGTTCGTGGATGAGCTTTCCAGCGACTCCCCCGCCCCCGGCGGCGGGTCGGTGGCGGCACTGTGTGCCGCTCAGGCCGCCGGCCTGGTGGCCATGGTGGCCAATCTGACTGTCGGCAAGAAGAAGTACGCCAAAGTTGAGGACCGGGTGAAGGAGATCGCCGAGTTGGGCCAGGATCTGAAGGATTTCTTCCTGGCAGCCATCGACGACGACACCGACAGCTTCAACGCCGTCATGGATTGCTTCCGCCTGCCCAAGACCACTGCCGAACAGAAGACGGCCCGGGATCGAGCCATCGCCGCAGCGACTCGCGGCGCCACCAGGGTTCCTCTGTCGGTGCTGGAAAAGGTACCAGGGCTGCTGGAACTGGCAGCCGAGGTCGGCACCATCGGCAACGTCAACAGCCTCAGTGACGCCGGTGTCGCCATCCTCAGCGGCCTGGCCGGGGCTGAAGGCGCCTATTACAACGTCCTGATCAACCTGGAAGGTCTGCTGGAACTGGACCAGAGCGAAGAACCCGAATTCATCGTCGAGACGAAGAAGCGGGCCGTTGCAGCTCTGGCAAGTTGCGAGCAACTGGCATCCGAGGCTCGAGGGATCATTCGCCAGAAGCTGGAATCGGCGCTGGATTCCTGAGCCTGACGCCCGTACGTTCTGAACACTGCGGGCGGGGTTTCCCCGCCCGCGCTGAACCGCCCGGTGGATCGGACCGGGACAAGCCCGAAAGGCACCGAAATGGCCCTACCCACTCCTGCGGACACGAAGTCGAAGCCGAATCCACTGCGTGAGATCGTGCAGCCCTTCATTGATCTGTTCCACGCCCCTCGCGCCCTGTGGGGCATCAACCTGGCCTACTTCCTCGAGGGCTGGGTCTACTTCGGCATGCTGGGTTATCTGGCCATGCACTTTTCGGATTTCATATTCCAGGGCGTAGACAATCCTGACGTTCATTCCCACCACATGGTCATGGTCCTGACCGCAGGCATCACCATCAGCATGTTCTTCCTCGGCTCAGTGGCCGACAAGAAGGGCGTACGCAACACCCTGCTGATGGCCTTCTTCTTCCTGCTCGCCGGTCGCATCGTCATTTCAAGCGCACCAACGGTTTTCCCGACCACGGGCATGTGGACGCCGCTCCACCTGGCCACCATGGCCGGTATTTTGCTGGTGGTCATCGGTTACGGCATGTACCAGCCCGCGGCCTACGCCGGCGTCCGCAAGTTCACCAGTCCCAAGACCGCGGCCATGGGCTACGCCATGCTCTATGCCCTGATGAACCTGGGCGGCTGGTTGCCGTCGTTCTTCAGCCCCATTCGGCAGGCGTTCGGCATCGCGGGTGCCTACTGGGTGTACACCTCGATCACGGTCGTGGCCCTGGTCTGCACGTTCCTGATCCTGACCCGCAAGGTGGAGAAACAGGCCATCGCCCGGGCGGAAAAGGAACGGGAGGACGAGAAGGTCGCCAATCCCGAAGCTGCCGCTCCGGTTCAGACCGACGAAGCCAAAGCGGCTGACTACGCCAACCGCCGGGTGCCGATCCACCTGTGGGTTACCCTCTTGGCGATCCTGGCCTGCGTCTACTTCATTCCGGCGCCCACCAACTTCGTGGTCTGGGGCGTGCTTGCCGCGACGATCCTGGCCTTGTTCCTGGTGCCTTCCTGGGGTGGCCCGGCCTATCGCTGGCTGGCGAATCACCCTCTGAGCGATGGCAAGTTCTTCTTCTTCATTTTCGCCCTGATCCCGGTGCAGACCTTGTTCACCTACAACTGGCTGGTGCTGCCCCAGTATCTGGCCAGAGCATTCGAGGGCGGATTCGTCGGCGACAAGTTCGAGCTCTTTGCCAACATGAATCCGATCATGATCTTCATTGCCGTACCCATCGTCACGGCCCTGACCATGAAGAAGAAGATCTACAACATGATGATCATCGGTACCTTCATCATGGCGGCGCCGGCGTTCTTCCTGGCGTTCGGCACCTCGCTCTGGACACTCCTGGCGTACCTGCTGGTCATGACCCTGGGTGAGGCCATGTGGCAGCCTCGCTTCCTGCAGTACGCGGCAGAGATCGCGCCCGAAGGGCGCACCGGCGCCTACATGGGTGTGGCCCAATTCCCCTGGTTCCTGACCAAGATGCTCGTGCCGCTGTATTCGGGAATCATGATGCAGCGCTACGTGCCTGCCGAGGGGCCCCGGGATCCCGAGGCCATGTGGTTGATCTACGCTTGCATCGCCATGGCCTCACCGATCCTGCTGGTCATCGCCCGGCGCTGGATCGGCGACATGAAGGCCAAGGCCGAGTAGCACGATTGGGGCGGGCTGCAGACTCGAATCTGGCGGTCCCACCCGAGTCGATGCCAAATGAAGAACTCCGGGAGTTTCCCAGGCCCACGGCCAGAGGAAGTCCCGGAGTTTTTCTGGATACAGCGAGTTTTCCTAGGCCCGACGCTTCTTCCTCGATCCCTCGTAGCCGTAATACTTCTGGTCGTAGTAGTAAGGCAGCACTTCGGCCAGGTTGTTGGCCACGGCACCGAGGATCTTGGCCCCGGCGCTGCGCAGAATCTCCACCCCGCGCTTCGAGAGATCCCGGGGAGTCTGCCCCGCCATGACCATGTACAGGGTCCCATCGACGGCGTCCAGATAGTGCAGTGGATCGCTGACCGGCACCACCGGCGGTGAATCCAACACGACGATGTCGTAGGTTTCGTGCAGACGCGCCACCAGATTTCGCACATTGTGGCCACCGAACAGACGGCTGGGATGGCCCCCCGCCGAACCCGCAGGCAGGAAGTCCAGATTCTTGACCTTGGTTCCGACTGCCGCTTCCTTGACCTGTACCTCGCCCGCCAGCAAATTCGCAAACCCGGGCGATGACTTGGTTTGAAACACCGTGTGCTGGACCGGACGGCGGATATCCGCATCCACCAGCAGGATCCGATAAGGTAGGTGGTAAGCCAGTACCAGGGCGAAGTGCAGCGAGAAGAGGCTCTTGCCCTCGCCACGCTCGGCGCTGGTGACCATCAGAGCCCGTTTGCGGTCCAGATCCAGCTGGCGGCCGACCCGGATCATGATGCGTCGCAACTCGATCGCCATGGGCGACTCGATATCGAATAGTCCTCCGCCGGAGGCTCGGCTGTCTGCGGGCTTGGCCATGTGACTCTTTCAGGGTTCGCTCCCGCCGCGGCGGGGTCACGGGTTTCAGCTCAAGCGCGGGTAGATGACCAGGAAGCCCACCGCCCCCACGGCGATGACACCTAGAATGATCGTTACCCAGCGCAGTAGGCGCAGCTTGCGTTTACGTTCAAAGTAGTCATCCTGGATCACCGGCAGGGTGCCGATGACCGTCAGGCCAAGGGTTCGTTCGATGTCCTCGACCGTCGTGAAAGAGCGATCCAGCAACAGGGCCAGAATGACCAGTCCCGTGCCGATACCCATGGAGAGGACGAAGCCCATGATGGCAAGTTTGAACTTGTCCGGCTCGATGGGCGAGCGCGGTCGCACGGGCCTCTGGCGAACTTTCAACTGGAAGCCGATCTCCGACGCACTGGCCTGCAGGTTCAAACTTTGCCGGCTGATCTCCGACTCCATGGTCGCCACCTGGCTGTGGGCCCGGGTCACGGCATCCTGCAACTCCGTCAGACGGGTCGACTGAAGCGGCTGTTGAACCGTAAATTCACGGAACTCCTGCACCTGGCGACTGAGGTCATCCACGATCCCCTGTCCGGCTTTGCGGTAAATGGAGAAATAGATATAGTGGACGATCTGATTGCGATCCATGAACCCCAGACTGGGGTAGTTCAAGGCCACCTTCTCTTCGATACGATTGTTCACTCGAACCCGACGTTGTCCCAGTCGGGTTTCCAGGTCGTCGGCCTCGCGATTACCCGGCAGCATGACTTCTCGATCGGTGGCAAGGTCCACCATCTCGCGGACCAGTGCCGCGATGGCCGGGTCATTTTCATAATCGCGGATATCGGGTAAACGCCCCAGCAGACTCCGCACACTTTGTTCGAGCTGGGCCAGTTCGGCCGCGTCCTGGCCTCGGAAGCGGGCCCGTAGGTGGGTCAGGTTGTCCTCGACCAGGGCCAGGTTTCTGGCATTGATCCGGTTGTCAATGAGTGAAGCGGACGCCATTCCTGCCTGAAACTCGGTCAGAGCGGCCTCGGCATCGGAGCGATTCTGTCGGTAGGTACTCAGCTGCTCCTCCAGAAAGTCCAGCGTCGTCGTCCCGAATGCCAGCTGGCTCTCCCTGTAGTCGTCCAGGAAGCGGTCGATCAGATAAACGGCCAGGTTGTAGGCCTGCTCCGGATCGGTGTCGCGGACTCCGAGCCTGAAAAGGTGACGGCCCTCGGTCTCGATGCGAACCTTTGCCCGCAATCGCCCGACCGCCCGGCGGACGGCGGTTTCCTCCGAGATAGACCGGCCCTCCTCGGCCATCTGGACCTGTCGCAAGGCCAGATGCAATTCCAGTTCGCGGACGACTTTCTCCAGGAACTCGGGAGACGTGAGCAGCATCTCCATCTCGGCCACCGCCCGCCGGTCCACGTCCCGGGGACGACCGTAGCGCCGCGACGGGTCATTCAGCAGACGACTGTCCGAGCTGTGGATCACGAGCTGGATCTGTCCGGACGCGAAATAAACCGGTGTCATGATCTTGATCGCCACCGCAGCCATGGAAAGACAGAGAACGAAAGGTATGATAAAGAGCCATTTGCGGCGCCAAAAGGCCCGCACCAGCGCCATGGGATCGAAGCCCTTGCCGGCTCCTTGAGGTTCGTCCTGAAACGGATCCATCGAGTCGTTAACTCCTTGCCGACGGGGTGAAACAGATTCAGGCTAGTCCAACGGCTTCAGGTCCGCAAGCAAAAGACAGGAACCCACCGGCGGCGTACGATCCACCGGCCGCTGTCCTTCATGGGCGACACGGGGCCGTACCGCGTCCTCTCCGGTTGTCGTCCGATTCCCCGTCCACCAAAGCACCAAACTCGTACCGGACAGTATTTTGCAACTGCTGGGGGCCCAAACCCTGAACACCGTCGGCCCGATTCTTGGTGCAGGACTACCATGTCCGAAGCAACAATTAAGAACCGGCGCTCGATCGCGGTCCGGCTCGTGGCGCTGCTGCCGGCCCTGCTGATACCCGTGGGCTGCCACGGGCCTGCAACCCCCGCTGCCGTCGACATCACCGACGGCGGTCAATCCGTAGTCACCGAATCCCTGGTTTGGCGTGGCCAGGCAGCACCACCCTGGCCTCCCGGTATTTGGTCCTGGAGCTGGAACCATCTCAGCGCCGGCAGCGATCGGTTGAGCACCGGTGATCCGCACCGGGCGACCTTGGTCGTCACCTCTCCCTCACGGGACGGCACTCGAGTTCTGGAATGCCGGTGGTTGTTCGTGCCGGCACTGCCCGAGACAGGACTCATTTGCTTGATACCAGTCGATACCCTGGTCTGGCACGATTTTCGAATCGATGCCGCCGCTATCGACCCGGGCGTATCATTGCCCCTACCCCGCCGCCGGGTCGCTTCCGCTGATTTCGACGATCTGCTGGACCTGTTGCGGCACCTGACCCGGCCGCGGTTTGCCGGTCGCGTGACTCACTGGCCCGACACCCCGGTTCCGGTGCAGATCACAGCGGCAGTCAGCGGGACTCTGAATCTCGCAGCCTGCTTCGAAGCAGCCCTGGATATCTGGAACAACGATCCAGCCGGCCCCTGGTTCCAAGCCGAACCATCGGCCCCTTGGGGTGTCCGCCTGATCCACTATCCGGACGTCACCCTGCATCCACCATTGCGGGCCCAGATCACCCGTCTCGACGACTGCGGCCGGCCCTTGCGAATCCAGATCCTCTGCGGGAACAACTACGACTCGGCCCGTGACAGTATCTACGCCGTCCGCGGTTTCGTGCATGAGCTGGCCCATGCTCTGTTTCTCTGGGGTCATTCACCGGACCGGAACCACTGCCTGTGGGGTGCGGCGCCGCCCCAGGTGATGGCACCGGCAACTGAAGAAAGAGAGGCTGTGCTCTGGTGGCACAGCCTCCCGCAGGGTATGGAGCTGACAAACTACGATGTGATCAATGAACCGTGAGCCAGTACGGAGCCATGGCCACGGGACGACCGTCGAGCAGAGATACGGCCGCCAGCGTGCCGTTCTCCCGCAGGGTCCGCAACAACGTGGGCCAGGGCATCATCCCCAGAGCCGAGCCCTCGGCAGCGGCATCCCACTCGGAGAGCCGCATCGCCAACCGGCCCAGACCACTGCCTTGACGGAACGACCGCAACAGCATTCGTTCCAGCATCGTCATCTCCTCTCCGAACGTGACCACCGTCACCTTGTCGGTGGCGGTCAGGCCCAGCATCCATTTCGCCGAGGTCAGAGCCCGGTGCAGACCTCCGGTCCCGTCTACGAGCCCCCGCTCTACACCCTGACGGCCGGTCCAGACCCGCCCCTGAGCCACCGCGTGCACCGCGTCCCGCGACAGTCCCCGCCCCGCGGCGACCTTGTCCAGGAATCGTTCGTAGAACTCGTTCATCTGGGTCTGGAACAGCTCCCGTTGCCGTGGCGTGAAAACGCCTTCGTCGCTGAACAAAAGGGCGTTCTCACCACGGGTGATGAACTCGCGATTGACCCCGATCTTCTCGTACATGGCAGAACGATCCATCTTGCCCGCATAGACACCGATGGATCCGGTCAGGGTTCCCGCGTCGGCAAATACCGAATCGCCGAGACAGGAGACGTAATAACCTCCGCTGGCGGCCATGCCACTCATCGATACGATGACCGGCTTCTGCTCCTGCACGGTCTGGATCTGTTTCCAGATCAGATCGCTGGCCAGAGCACTTCCGCCCGGGCTGTCGACGCGCAGGACAACGGCGTCAACATCCTCGTCTTCTCCCACGGACTGCAGGTGTTCGACGACCGTGGTACTACCGGCGATCTTGCCCTGGAATCGGTCGAACCGACTCTCACCGGGCATGATCACGCCCGTCACGTAGACCACGGCAACCCGCTGTTCGGCCCGGTTGCCGCCGGGGCGGTCCAGCACGTAGTCGGCCAGGTAGGTGAGGTCCTCATCACCGAAATGAAGGTCCATCATCTCCTCGAAATAGAGACTCGTGTCCGCCAGTCCGGCAGCGATGGCGCTCGGCGTGTCGAACAGGCCCCGGTCGACCCAGTCGCCTGCCTTGTCCGGATCCGTCCCCCGGGACTCGGCCAGCAGGTTCAGCAGGGCGTCGTAGCGATCATCCACGATGGACTCGATCATCTCGCGATTGGCATCCGACGGTTCCTGGCGGGTCATGCGCTCGGGAGCCGACTTGTAGGCTCCAACGTGAATGAAGTCCGCCTTCATGCCCAGCTTGTCCAGGGTGTCACGGTAGAAATCCAGCTCGGCGGTCACGCCCAGAACCAGGAGGGTCGCTTCCGGTGACATGACCACCTGGTCTGCGGCGCAGGCCAGGGCATACTCGCGGGTTCCGGCGCCATCCACGTAGGCGATCACGGATTTGTCCTTCGCCTGGAAAGCCGCCACAGCGGTGCGCAACTCGTCGATCTTGGCCCAATCCGTCGAGACGGCCCTCATATCCATCACCAGCGCGGTGATGCGGTCGTCGTCTGCCGCCCGATACAGGGAGAATAAAACTTCGCGCAGTGTCAGTTCACCGGCACCGCGCATCTGGCCAATGAAGGAGTCGTCCCGCTCCTCTGGAAAACCGCCCCCGACCTCCCAGACCAGAACACCTCCGTCGACGGTGACGGTCTCCTCCAGCT
>Ga0070728_10001770_pt1 | contig 30097 bp, 20 predicted proteins | sample tdDd471_FD_66723 | JGI IMG/M metagenome (GOLD analysis project Ga0070728, IMG submission 66723) | Marine sediment microbial communities from the Atlantic coast under amendment with organic carbon and nitrate - tdDd47.1 | ecosystem: Environmental > Aquatic > Marine > Coastal > Sediment | place...
TTGCCGAAACCATGGCCTTTCTCAGCTCGACACTATTCATCGTCAATCTCTGGAAACACAAGGACGTACCTCAAAAACGACCAGCATTGTATGCCAATGACATTTTGGCCATATCGGATCGGCTCCCCGAAGATCGTCCTTTGAAGGTCGATGTATTCCTGCCGACCTACACTGAAGATCCCGAACTCGTCAGATATAGTATCCGGGATGCCAAGCGCATGCGTTGTCCATCACCAGTCAAAGTCTCAATCCATGTATTGGATGACGGAAAACGCAGTGAGATGCAGTCCGTGGCCGAAGACGAGAACGTCAACTACATCACACGAGAGGACAATCGAGGATTCAAAGCAGGCAACCTTCGAAACGCCATGGAAATAACTTCAGGGGATATCCTCGTAATTCTGGATGCAGATACACGCCCATTCCCGAATTTCCTGAAAAACACTCTGGGCTATTTCCGCGATCCCGATATTGCCTGGGTACAAACACCGCAGTGGTTCTATGACACCATTGAAGGCACGCCTCTCACCGACTGGTACAGACGCAAACTCGGCAGAGTTGGTGGTTGGTTCGGCAGGCTCATAGAAAGGCTCATTGGTCCGGTACGTATCAATCAGGACCTCTTCGGGAGCGACCCCAGAATGTTTTATGACTGCATCCTCAGAAGGCGAATGAATTACAATGCCACGTTCTGCTGCGGAGCAGGTTCACTGCATAGGCGTGAAGCGGTACAACGCGCTGCATTGATCCGCTACGGCAGCGAGATGGAAGACCACATCAATAACGTGACACCGGACATGGAATCCGCAGAGCTTGAAGAAGCGCTTGGATTCGGTGCCCGTCGCGCATTCCTGGCAGACACCGAAGTCACCCCATACAAATATCATGTTTCAGAGGATATCTACACCTCACTGCTGCTCCACGCAGACCAAACCCACCAGTGGAAGTCCGTGTATCACCCCGAAGTCATATCCAAAATGTTGTCTCCCCAGGATGCCTTGGCATACCTGACTCAGAGCTTCAAATATGCAGGAGGAACCCTTGACCTGTTACGCCGGGACAATCCCCTCGGCAAGCCGGGGCTGTCATCAGGACAAAAGACCATGTATTTCGCTTCGATATTCTCCTATTTCGCCGCGTTTTGGATGGTCATATTTCTCATAACACCGCCTATTTTCTTCTTTACGAATATCGTGCCCGTAAACGGTTTCGATCTTGATTTTTTCATTCACATTCTCTCATTCCAGATCATCAGCCAGTTTACCTTCATGATCGGAACATGGGGAGTGAATACGTTACGGGATGTCCAATACTATGTGGCTTTCTTCCCTCTCAATCTCAAGGCGATCTGGACGGTGCTCAAAGGGGATGAGGTCAAATTCAAGGTCACGCCCAAGACGAGCGAGCAGCGTACCTATCTCAATCTGGTTATCCCCCAGCTTGCAATAATCACATTAAACGTTCTGGGAATTCTCTGGTACCTCGGCAGAATAGCCATGGGCTATGAGTATGATCTCATGGGCTTCATCATTGCGGCCTTCTGGTCATTGCTCAACATGAACTCCCTGCTCGTGATCGTCAGGGCGGCGCTGTGGTCCAATGGTGAAGGTACGAGGTAATCAAATATGCAGTTCAAGGAAGCCATACTTCAGGCACGAAGCCAAATCGCAATCATTCTGGGTCTTCTGTCCACAGGAATAATCATCTTCATGCTGACGGACCTCAGTCATCTTGGGGTGGAAACAATAGAGATCGAAACCGATACCGTGATCCAGGTGGAGATGACGCAGGACATCCCCCGGTCCAAATACGGCCCACTGACCGAAGAAGAGCGAATGATCGCTGAAAAAGCATGGCAGTACTTCGAGAATAACACCAATGCTCAGACAGGCCTCGCCGATTCGGTCAAGGGCTTCAACTTCACCACACTCTGGGATACGTCGAGCTACCTGCTCGCAGTTATTGCTGCGTACAGACTCGAAGTCATAACCAAAAAAGATTTTACAGAACGTATTGATACAGCTCTCGATTCTCTGATTCGAATACCGCTGTACAACGACGAGTTGCCAAACAAATCGTACGACACCAAAACGCTCTCAATGACGGATTACCAAAACCGTCCGACCGATGAAGGTATCGGCTGGAGTGCCATTGATATCGGCAGGCTCTGTGTGCCGCTCAATGTGCTGCTCTACGAATACAACGAATTCACACCCGAGGTTCGTGCGATAGTCTCCCGATGGAAATTCGAACGCATGTTCCATGACGGCGTCATGTATGGCACCAGTCGGAATGGTGGCAGGGAGGAAGTCCATCAGGAAGGACGCCTTGGATATGAAGAGTACGTCTCCAAATCCTTCGCCCTTCTCGGCTTCGACATCAGTCAAGCATACAGCTATTTGGACTATACTGGATTTGCCGACGTGGAAGGAGTCGAGGTCCCCGTCGATCTCCGTTTGCCAAGCCAATTCGGTGCTCACACATACACCCTGAGTGAACCATACATCCTCGACGGTTTGGAATTCGGGTGGGATCATTACTCTCGAGAGTTTTCCTATCGCGTTTATCTGGCGCAAAAAAGCCGGTTTGAACGAACCGGTACTATCACGGCGGTGACGGAAACCGCTCTCGATGAGGACCCATATTTTGTCTACAATACAGTTTTTGGCGATGGCATCCCCTGGGCTAGCCTGACAAGTAACGGGCTTCGTTCGGAATCATGGCGAACCATAAGCACCAAGGCCGCCCTTGGATGGGCATACCTCTACGATACAGACTACAGCTCAACACTGTTGGGAAAAATTCAGCCGCTTCAAACTGAAGAGGATGGATTTTACGCAGGTATTTATGAAGAAGACAACCGTATCAACAAGGCTATAACCTGCAACACCAATGGCATCATTCTCGAAATCCTTCACTACAAGGTTTTCGGGCCGTATCTGAAAATCCAGGGCAAGAAGTAGGAAGCCGCATCAATGATGACCAAAACAACAATACCAGTACTCATCCTGAGCCTACTCTGGTGGTCATCATGCTTTGCGACCGATGATGCCCCCTACATCAAGCACATACCCCAGCCAGGATTGGACACCGCAGTTGAAAGCGATCCGAGCTGGAACCTTTTCGAGATGCTTTCGCGCTCGTTCAGCATCGACAAGAGCCGATATGAGGAACCGGCCACCTCTCTCGGAGATGCCTTGGCCAGAGAAATATCCGTTAATGTAGGGTACACAACCGCCGTAGCCCCATCATCCCAGGCCCACAAAAGCGGTTCAGGGAAAAAGGATATTTATAAACAAGCTTTCAACGAGACAATTTCCTTCAATGGGATATCGCCGTATTACGCCCGCTTCACGTTCTATCAGTATATGGAGCCTTCATATCAACAAGGATTCGAACCGGACTTCAGTTACAGTTTCGGAGTTGCCAATTATGCACCAGACACCTTGAGCCTGGAATACTCCAATTATTCCGGCAATCGCCTCAACCCCGACACAGGTGAGGAGTTCACTGATATCAATGCCGGCACCATCACCACCACTTATCGATATGAAATGCCCAAATCAGTCGTGGAATTTCTTCATCCGTCAGAGGATGCGAGCATTCTGGGCTGGGCATCCCATAACCTGACGCCGGAATATGAATCGGGCAAATGGTGGAAGCAGTGGTTCGGGCTGGGACTATCCGTGCCCATATGGGGAAAAATCAGTTTTTGGGGACAGGCAAACATCTACCCGGATTCATCGAAACATTCCATAAGCGACCCAGACTTCATCTATGGATTCGGCTACTATGACTGGGCACCCGGCGGATTCATCCTTGCCTACAGCAGCTATGCGCCCAATGCATTCCCCTGGAGTCCGGACAAGGGTGGCAATTTCACCGATGGCAGTGTTTTCTTTGGATACAACCTGGATGTCGAAGCTATAACCGACTTCATCACTGGAGAAAAAAAAAGGAAAAAGAAGCCAAGCAGAACCCGTGCTCCATGGGGGCCCAACCAAAAGGACTGGGGGGGCTAAAGACATGACCTTCACCATCTTCATGCGAAAAAGCATCCTTTTCGGACTGGCACTCGTGGTTCTTCAGGTGTCATGCCATTATCACGCTCAAAATCACTCACCCCGGTTCGTCTCGGAACCAGCTACAATGGATATTCCCGTCCGGCACGGCCCACTTCTGGAATCCGAGCTACTGACGGCCAGCAGGGCGTGGGCATATTTTGACCGAACCCTTTTCCCTGAGACAGGCCTGCCGCAAGGTGCTGTTGGAAGCGACACTGTGACCATGTGGGATATAGGCAGTTATCTTGCCGCGCTGGTTGCTGCAAAGCGGGTAGGCGTACTGGACGAAGTGACCTTCGACCGTCGAATGACCTCGGTCATCTATTGGTTGAACACGATGCAACTCAACGACTACGGCCTGCCAAACAAATTCTACAATGCGCGAACAGGTGAGATGATTCGGGGAGACGGACAACCCGGCCAGGCCGGATTTTCCGCTCTGGACATTGGACGCCTGTTGATATGGCTGCGCATAATCCGAAATGAGTTCATCACCCACGCCACGCCCGTCGACAAAGCCGTTCTACGGTTCAATTTCCGGCATGTACTAGATAGCGACGGTCTGATCCACGGAGCATCACCCGTTTCTGACGGCACCATGACTCTTTATCGGGAAGGTCGCCTCGGAATGCGGCAATACGCTGCAACGGGATTCGGCTTATGGGGCTTCAATGTCGATAAATCCATGGAGATGGATCATGTTTCAGCCGTCACCATCCTTGGCCAATGGTTACCTTTTGATAACCGCCCTAAAGGAAATCCGGTCCAGCTTGGTGCCGTGACAACCCGCACGGGCATGTTGGCTGGATTGGAATTCGGCTTTGTCGATTTCCGCAATGACGCATCAGCCCCCCTTTCTTCCTCCATGAGAGAATTGGCCGATGCCATCTATCTTGTTCAGGAAGCCCGCTTCTCGCAGCAAGGAAAGCTGACGGCCCGAGACCCGCACGTCATGGACCGTTCCCCATACTACCTTATAGATTCACTGTATGCACAGGGAGTTCCCTTTGCCTCGCTGGACGGAAGCGGAAACCCGATCCCCGAAGCCGCCGTTGTTTCAACCAAGGCCGCATACACCTTATGGGCTCTCTATGACAGCCCGTTTACTGATGCCCTCATCAATGCACTCGCCCCCATATACGATCAATACGGAGGATGGTTTGCCGGAATCTATGAAGAAGACGGCACGGTCAATCGCGCCATTTCTCTGGACTGTAATGCAATAATCCTTGAAGCCCTCGCCTTCAAGGCCACTGGAATCCTGTACCACCCAGTAGAACGCACAGGCTTCTGGGAAAAGACATTGGAAAACGAGAATTTTGAAGAACTGGGGCTCCCACCAGTCATATATCAAAAGGAATTCCAACCGTTACTGGAGCAGGATAAAGCGAGGCCGACACCATGATAAAAACTCACGGCATCCTCGCAGTCTTGCTGATCACAATGATTCTGGCGGTCAACTCACCAGCCCCTTGTGCTCCTATTGAACCTGCAAGGAAGCAAATTCCCAGACAAGGCCCTCTGACCCCACAAGAACAACAGTGGGCAGAAATCGCGTGGAGCTATTTCCTCAACAATGTCAATCCCGAAACAGGGTTGGCCGGAGCCCAACCGAACTACGCCCCGTTCACCATGTGGGATTTATCCGCTCATATCGCGGCCATCATTTCCGCCCACCAACTCAACCTGATTGACAAGAAGGAATTCGACTCGCGCATTCGCAAGATATTGAAATGGTTCACTTCAATGGGGTTATTCCGCGGGGACCTGCCAAACCAGTTTTACAGTGCCGATAATGGCCGAATGGTGGATTGGGCCAATGAACCGGGCGAACTCGGATGGTCGGCACTTGATCTGGGGAGACTGCTGACGTGGCTCAAGATCCTCAAGGAACGACATCCGGCCTACGGAGAACTGGTGGACAAGGGTATCATGCGTTGGAACTGGTCGAAACTCCTTGATCGGGACGGCTCCATGTTCGGGGCCAGCTACTATCAACGAGACAAGAACAACCTGATCCATTACGCGGAAGGCAGACTGGGGTACGAAGAGTATGCAGCACGCGGCTTCCTCCTGTGGGGCGCCAATACCGATGCAGCTTCGGCTGTCGATCCATACTCGACCATTACCGTCTATGGTTTTCCAGTCCCCTTTGATGCACGGGAACCGGAAAACCTTCACGCCCCGAACTTCGTTGTTTCAGAAAGTTATGTCCTTGACGGCATTGAACACAACTGGGATCTGCCTGGCGATACCAACACCAACGTCAATACACACAGTGATCCCATTCAGGCAGAATTCGCGTGGCGGATATACAAAGCCCAGGAAGCAAGATTCCTGAACACCGGCATTCTCACCGCCCGGACTGAAGATGCCGTGGATAAGCCGCCCTACTTCGTCTACGGCACCATCCTCGGATACGGTACGCCATGGGCGACACTCAGCCATGAAGGAAAGCCCATGCCCGAGTTGGCCTGCCTGAACACCAAGGCAGCCTTGGGATTATGGGTCTTATTCAAATCCGACTACACAGATCTTCTGGCAGAGGCCGTCACCGCACTTTATGAACCGGAAAAAGGATTCTATGTTGGTCGTTTCGAAGAGACTGGCGTTCTGAATAAAGCCATCACTCTCAATGGCAACGGAGTCATCATGGAAATACTGCTCTACAAGGCCACAGGCAAATTGCTGACATACAGCGGCCAGGCGAGCCACTGGGATAAATTTTTCGAACAGAACACACTACCACGAAAGGCCCTGCCTCCGTGGAAGTATCAACCATTCATAACCATACACAAATTTGACCCTTGATGGAGTCGGCATGACGCGTCTCAACCCTATACTGCGAATCACAATCCTTGGCCTTATCCTGCTGACAGCCGGTGGGTGCGGAGCTCTGTACCGTGGTATTGATTGCGGTACTCAGCAACCCCAGTCCGGTGATGCGCCCCAACTGGTTGCCTGCTACGATTTGACCGAAGAAGGACGACTCTTCTCAGAAACGGCATGGACATATTTCGAAAACAACTATCATCCGAATACGGGGCTGGTAAACGCTGCCGAAAACTATCCATACACCTCCATCGGTGAAATTGCCGCCTATTTATCAGCACTGATGGCTGCCCACCAGATGGAAATCGTCGATGAAAAGATTTTCTGCCAACGGGTGGGCAAATTGATTGAATGGCTTAACGCCATGGAACTCTATGCCGGAGAACTCCCCAACCTCATCTACAACACGTCAACAGGACGCATGGTCGGCTTTGACATGCAACCCGGCTCGGCAGGATTCTCCGGGCTCGATATCGGCCGACTGCTTATCTGGCTCAAGGCGCTCAAGGAAGAATACCCACTCTTTGCCGAAGGCGTCGACCGTGCCGTGCTCAGGTGGAATTTCTGTCTGGCCCTCGGCAAGGATGGACACTTGCAAAGTGGACTGAAAGCAGACGGACAAACCAAACTACGAGTCGAAGGTCGTTTGGGATGGGAAGCATATGCAGCCCGAGGGTATCGCCTCTGGGGCTTGCCGGTAAAATCTTCAGTTGCTTCACCGCTCCGCTACATCGATATCTATGGAAAACAGATTCCTTATGATCCTCGCACGTCAGTTGAGACAGGAGGGCCAATATATCTGACAAGTACTCCTTTCCTATTGGAAGGTTTGGAATTTGACTGGAATGAAGAGTCTCTCCCGGAACAACACGCCAAAGGAGACGATGCCCTTGACCGTCGAGAAATCGCCAAGAGCATCTACGCAGTCCAGGAAGAACGGTACCGACGTGAGGGCATAATGACAGCCCGCAGTGAAAACGGCGTTGACCGACCGCCCTATGCGGTCATCGGAACAATCACTGCAGAAGGCCGTCTCTGGCCCACAATATCCCGATCAGGTCAACTGCGTTACGACCTATCCGTCCTTTCGACTCGAGCGATCTTCGGCATGTGGTCACTCTGGGATACGCCATACAGCCGTTTCCTGCTCGCAGCCGCCTCATGTTGTTTCTACGAAGAAGGAAGAGGCTGGTTTGAAGGACGGTACGAAAAGAACTGGCGCATAAACAAAGTCATCTCGCTGGAAACGAATGCAATGGTTCTCGAAGCAACCCTGCACAAACTCAAGGGACAACTGGTTCGCCTACGAGACGAACCAAGCTACATTGACTTCTATGTACGAAAGCAGCTTCCCATGAGTGACTATCCCCGATGCCTACCTCAAAGGAAAAGGGAGGATTAGCATATGACCTGCAAACGAATGCTCCCTATTCTTCTGTTTGCCATCATGGCTTTCTCGGTTCCTGCACCAGCGGCCGAAACCAAGGATCTTGTTTCCCTGGCGACAAACAAACGTTTCGCAGAGGCCGTCGCGCTCTACAAAAACAAGGACTATAATCCGGCAGCCATCATCCTTGAGGATATTGCGGAAAACATGCATGGGCTGTCCACGAGAATGCGCGGTGTGATATATGTCATGGCCTCTAAAGCGGCTGAAGAAGGTGGCAATGCCAGAGCTTATGAATTTTGGGGAATGGCCACGGCCAAATTCGCACGTGCCGGGACCACATGGTCATCAGTAAAGAAATCACTGGGCCAAAAACTGAAACTCGCCAGCTTGGGAGCATCCACCCCTGTCGCAGCCGGAGTCGGCGAAGTTTCCTCTGGAGTCAGCCTGCCACCGGAGGCAGGAAGAATACAAATCGCCTGGAATCTGTTTGCTCTCTCCGACTACACGCGACCCGCAACAGGACTCAAACGGGACGATTCAACAGCCCAATTATGGAATTTCGTCGAGCAAAAGGACGAACGGGCCACTGTCATTCCATATTCTGAAGGAGGGCTCGCAGGGACAGCGACCAGTCAAGCCGGGGCACCTCAAAGAAACTCCTATGGTCGCCCGCCGGCAGTCCCCATGGACAGGACGATCTCCATGACCGGTCCGGCCCAAGTCAAAGCAAGCCAGGTCGCCACACAACGGATGCCCGGCAGTTTCCGCGGGGCCGCCGATCTCGCATGGGCCTTTTTCCAACGAAATCATCAGCCCTCCACCGGCCTGTTCAACGGATTGGATTTATATCCTGTAACCACAGTATGGGAAATCGGCTCTTCTCTGGCAGCTCTCGTCAGCGCCGAAGGTCTTTCCATTATCACCAAGGACGACTTTTTCAGAAGGACACGGCTCCTTCTGCAAACGCTGGCAAGCATGGACCTCTATAACAATGAGCTTCCCAACAAACTGTACTTCACCGACACGGCACGAATGGTAGGAGAAAATCAAGCCCCATCCTCTGTAGGTCTTGGCTGGTCTGCAATAGATGTGTCCCGACTGCTGCTTTGGCTCAAGATTATTGAAACACGACATCCCGGCCTTAAGTCGGCAACACAAACCGTATTTAAGAGGTTCCGCACTGAACGTCTGGTGCTGGATGGCCATCTGGCCGGAGTCAACCTCTGGGCAGGCAAGGAAAATGTCTCCATTGAAGGTTTCTTCGGATATGGCTCGTATGGTTCTCGTGCCCTCGAACTTTGGGGACTCAACGCGTGGGCGAGCAAAGACTACCGCCCCTACCTCAAAAAGAAAAAACTCTTGGGCATAACCGTACCCTACGATTCTCGTCCGGGAGCATCCCTTTCGTCGAAGCCATTCGTCCTCTCTCTTATGGAATTCGGACGCACCGCTCAAGATGAAGAGCGTCTTGCCCGCGCCATATATGAAGTTCAAGCCAAACGATTCGAACGGACAAAAACACCCACGGCCTCGGGAGACGGACGGATTGACCGGGCACCATGGTTTGGAACGAGCGCCATCATTGCCGATGGAGGAAAAACCGAATGGCAGTGCCTGAGTCCATATTCAAACCAGCCATTGGATCTTTTCTGGGCCTCTACGGGAATCGCTTTTGCCTGGGACGCGCTTTACAACACCGCGTACACACGCAAACTCGTCGACATGTTCATGCCCTTGTCGGAAAAAGGTAAAGGATTCCAAGCGGGAAAATATGATAACGATGGAGTGAATACCGCCCTTACGCTCGACACCAACGCTCTGATTCTCGAAGCCGCGTTCTATCGTCATATTGGTAGTGCATTACTGAACAGTAATAATAAACAATAGCAGCACCGGGAGGTGCGCCATGATCGTTATTCGTTTTCTGGCCTTATCCATATTGCTCTGTTCATTCCTTGGTTGTGCGACAAAATCAGCCCAGGACACGCCTGTCACTCTCAAGGTATTCGGTGACGTCAACCGAGTGCTCAATTCAGAAAAAACCGGACCAGGTTCCCTGGCCGAATTCCACTCCCTCTACCCTGGAATTCGAGTGGAAGTAACCGCAGAACACAACGAATGGCGTATCCTGCATCAATCCATTGAGATGCTCGGTACCCAATCCGCAGATGCACCGGATATCATCGAGATGCCGGGCAGTTGGGTAGCGGAATTCGCTTCCAAGAAACAGTTACTCCCACTTGACGACTGGTTCGCCAAGTTCCCTGTCCCTGAACGAAAAGACTTTGTGGCCGCACTTCTCAAGTCATATTCATATGAGGAAAGCCTCTATGGACTTCCCTCCTTGATAGGCATTCAATATCTCTATGGTCGCAAGGAACTGCTTCCCAAATCTGGACTTCCCACAACCCTCGAAGGCCTCATCGCATTGTCACGCACCATTCAAAAAGATCATGGAATTCAAGGAATAATCTTCCCTTCACAAGGGATTCATATGGCGAAGTTCTACCACACTCTGCTCATGATCGAACTGGCAAACACAACGGATAATGACAGGTTGCTGGCTCATACCCGTGCATATCAAACCTTCTCGATCCTGATCAGGGAAAACCAACCTGATTACGAAAAGTTCAGCCACGCCGTTGCCGAAGGAGAATTCCGATCAGGAAGAGCGGGATTATCCATCAACGGCAACTATGTCTGGTACCTGTTGAGTAGAAGCAAGAAGGCGGGCTTCCCCATCGTGCCCGAGGATGTGGCCGTCGGGTATCTTCCTGTTGCAGACATCGACATTGAACCCGTGAACTATATCTGGACACGTGGGTATGTGATCAATGCCAGAACCAAACACCCAAATAAAGCGCGCCTCCTGCTGGAATATTTGACTTCGACACAGTCGCAATTCAGGCGGTTAAACGATCGCTACATTCTCCCGGCCCGAACCTCCGCAGCATTCTACGGAGCGTCTCTGCCCGGCATGCGTCCGCCCCCTGCCAAAGCGCTCTACAAGGCGGGCGAAGACGCCCCATCCTTCACACGATTGAATGAATCGCCCCCCGGCTGGAAACACTCGACCGAATCAATACAACGGCTTCTTGAAACCGCTCTGGCGTCCGGCATGACACCGGCAGAGGTCGCGGGAAGAATGACCATCATTGAAACAATGGCACAGTAAAAAAGACAAGGGGGAGACCATGTCCACCCAACGCGCACGCTTCGACCTGAAACTCTGGTCCATAATTCTGCTGGCAACAGCACTCCGTCTTTATGACATTGGAGGCGAAAGCCTCTGGATCGATGAAGGGCAGACCGTGACATACGCCGTCAAATCCTTCGAAGAAATCGTGAAGTACTGCGCCCGAGATGTGCACCCGCCGCTCTATCTGTTCATATTGCATGCCTGGACCGAACTCTTCGGTATATCCGAGGCGGCTCTTCGCTTCCCCTCCGCCTTACTCGGAATAGCCTCTGTCTGGCTCACCTATGCCCTCGGACATCGCCTCATCGGTCGTACCGGAGCCTTATGGGGAACACTCTTCATGGCGGTTTCGTACATGGGAATCAACTTCTCACAGGAAGGCCGCAGCTATACGATGCTCCTCGCCGCCATCCTCATGTCCTGCCACGCTCTCCTGCTGTACCTCGACAAACGGACCAAAGGTCACACGCTTTATTACGCAGCTTCTGTAGCCTTGATGCTCTACACCCACACCTTCACAGTCTTCATCATCTTCTTCCACCAATTGTTCTTCCTTTGCTCGCTCGACTGGCGTTCAAGTAACCTCTGGCGGACAATCGGTGCCTGGATAGGAGTCAATGTGCTGGCCCTCCTTATATTCAGTCCGTGGATGTATTTCCTGTTGGCACAGGTCCTGGCAAAACTGGGCGGGGAAGGACCGGGGTCCTGGGTCCCCATACCGGATATCGACGTCGCATACAGGACCTTCATCCAGTTAGCTGGTGGATTCATACCACTCATTGTCACCGGTCTTGCTGTCATCGGTTTCCTTGTTGTTCGCCTCATACCTTCCCTCAAGGCAAAACAGGTTCCGCTAGACAACTCAATGCAGGCCTCTATTTTTCTGGGACTCTGGTTTTTCGGGGCTGTCATCACGCCATTCGTCCTCTCGCTGTTACTGACACCCATCTATGTCGAACGATATGCCATCCAGTTTCTGCCGGGCTTCTGCCTCTTTCTGGGGATGATCATCGCCGGTTTGTCACCCGCCATGTTGGGATATGCGGTTGCGATACTCTTCATGGCTGGCACAGCTCATGGTCTGTGGAACTATTACACCATGCTCGACAAGGAGCAGTGGCGAGATGTCGCCCGCTTCGTCGAAGAAAATATCCGCCCAGGACAGGCCATTGTTCTCAGTGCACCCTGGATTTATGAACCATTCACATACTACTTTAAAGATGACGGAAAGCCTCGCATCATCCAGGCGTTCGATTTCGTAGACATAAAACAGGAAGTTGAGGGCGTAGACGGCATCTGGCTGATTCAGGCCCACGAATATTTTTCGGACCCAAACGGGACAATCCCCGTGCAACTCGCCGAAGACCGATTGATCAAAAAGCACAAGGATTTCAAGGAAGGGGTCAAAACCAACCCCGTTCTTGTTCACTTCCAGTCCATAAGAGCGACTTTCTACGACTCCGGACAAGCCTCGGAATTCCTGAAAATCGGCCTTTCCAAGGAAGAAAACACATCCTTGATCTCCGGGCTGCCTGACGCCTGGATCACAGAAAGATCCGGCTTCGAAATCGGACAGGATGAAGGTCGAACCATATTGAGAACCAACTCTGACACACGCCTGAAGTACCGTCTCCAAAGCGGAGGCAGGCTGGGCGAAGGAGCCTTATCCTTGTGGTTCAAGCCTAAATGGAAAAATGAAAAAAAAGATAAACGCATGCTTGTCATGGCCAAAGGCCCCAAGTGGGATAAGAACACCTTGTTTGTCGAAACAACACAAGACAATGGAATACGAGCTATCCTGTTTGGTAATGACGGTTTTTTAAGTATGGTTGAAGGAACTCCTCTTCCGCTGACAACAGACCGCTGGCACCAGATAATCATCAGTTGGGACAGAAAGGATCTGACCCTGTTCATTGACGGTCAATCGTATGCTTCAGCCGAACTCCCTCGCCCCTTCCAGTCGGATTTCAAGACTCTTCATTTGGGCGCAGACCACCAAAACAGTTTTCCCGCTCCCGGGATATACGATGACCTCGCCATATACTCCGGTCCTATTGATCTCAAAGCAGCCAAGAATATCCATACCGGAACCAACAGCCTCTCATCGGTCGCCTATTGGTATGACCTTGATCAATCCGGTATTCGAAACACAACAACGGACGGAGACAAAGGGGTACTTTCGGGTGCCGATAGTTTCTTCCTGACAACGGTTCCCGAACTCGCGGACAATGGTTTCAAGAAAGGCAACGCATCCTTTGCTTTTGTCCCGCACTGGAGTGGGAATGATGGAAAACAACGGGTCTTGCTGGCCCTGCTCGGGAAAGACTGGAACAAGGGGTCGATCTTTCTGGAAAAGACGCCATCCGGCTTTCTTCAGGCCATCCGCTGGGAACATGGAGCCATATCCGCCGTCACAGGACAGGATATCACCTCATGGGAAAAAGGCAGTGAGCACACTTTGCAATTGTCATGGACAGCATCGACCATAGAGCTTGCCATTGATGGCAACCGACATGCCAAGAAATGCGATCCGCCTGCAACTGGTTCCTTCAAGGCAATCAGCATAGCCAACGACGCAGGTTTCTCTTTGCCTGCCTATGGAGAATTCGGAGGAACAACGTTCGCTCAGTAATCACTGATGGCGGAAAAAGATTTTCTTCCCGGGGTGTTCCATGCTGTTAGCCGGTTCAGGAACACCTGTGGGGAGCGAGATGTAAGGGATAACCTTTTCCGGCTCAACGGTATGTGTTGTCTCAAGAAAAACATCGTCAACCAACAGACGCCCACTGGACAGATTGGTGAATTGCAAACCACTGATATGGATTTGCTCAAAACGCTTGCCATATTTCCACAAGAGTCCCTGCTCAATTTCTTCCCGACTGATCCTGATGGTCTTCCACCCTTTTCCTGCATCCCGATAAAGGTACGGTGTGATGGAAAACGGGACATCACCCTGATCAGTCAAAACACTCACCCAACAGTGAGCACTCTCAACGAGATCTCCTTTAAATCGAAGAACGAGAGCATCTCCTACCTGAATGAATAACGGTTTATTCAGCGACATCGAAAATGCCATTCCCCCCATGGAGTCAAACCAATCTAATTGAATTGCTCGTAAACCCGAATAGACTTTGGATGCTCGCTGAATAAAGGAAGAAGAAGCCAAGAATTCCGACGCCCTTCCCTCCGAGAAGAGGACCTTCCGATGCGCTGACGCCAAGCCGGTAACCGACAACTCACACCCTGCAACATGACGCAATGCTGGACCGTCTGATCGCCCGGTAATAACGGATAAATCAACGAGACACGCCTCTGCTGTAAATCGCCCTTTATCAGCGTCCCCCTCCCATTGCACACGAACCGTACGGCTGAACCCCTGATACGTTCTCAAGGCACCGGATTCTTGTCCCCGAATCATCAACTTCCAGAATCTTGGACGGCGGAATTCATAGGTCAATTCCAAGGGCGTTTCTCGTGATGGACTCACCGGGGAAAGACATGCCAACGAAGGCCCTTCACCGGCTAAATCGACCTCTTCATTCATGAGTATTTGGGCATTGGTTGAATACACACTCCACGCTGGTTTTCGAACGCCTTCAGAGTCAACTATGCCGAACAGACGCTCTGCCGGTCCGAACCAACCAGACTTGTTCGGATCATCCACGTAAGAAAAATAGACCATTCCAAAAACACCCATATGCATGAGATCATACCTATGGCGAAAAAAAGATTCGAGGCATTCGGCCTGAACTTGCGCCCACCCATCAAGGCTGGATATCCCCAGGTAGCCGATGAGCAGCGGTCTATTGAATGTCTTGCTCAAGTAATCGGCAAAATCGAGTACTCTGTCCAGCAACTGCCCCGAAGGGTCCTGAACCCACGCTTCCTCAATGGAAGAAATCATGAATTGATATCCGAGAAAATCGCAATGCGGAGCAACCTCTCCCATGGATTCTTTCAGCCTCTCGCGCCCCGTGAAATTCCAATCACCAACAGTCAAACCTATTTTCGCAGATGGAAGCTCATCACGAATAATACGGATTGCCTTTATTGCCACAGCGTTCCACCCTGCCCAATTTTCTACGCCACCCCGGTTGAACTCTGCTTCCAGCAAAATATACGGTTCATGAATTCCCCGAAGCAGGGGAGCAAGTCTTTCTCTAATAAATGAATAATATTTTTCGGCATTCTGTCTCACAAAATCAGGACTCAAATCTTCATCGAAATATTGAAAAATCACCACGGGCGCATAGCCAAGGCTCGCAGCGGAAAGGATCTCCTGCCGATTGTCCCATGTCACTCTCACCTTACTGTTCAGGGTAAACTCGATAAAACGAACTGGCACCTTGTCCTGCTCCAGCAACTTCCAAAGCCGATGAAATTTCGAACTGCCAGCAGGACTCTCCGCGACCAGCCTGTCACCAAATCCAGTCAGAAAGAAATCGGCTCCTTCGCCCTTCCCAGGCTTTACCGAAACCGCCTCCAGACGGTTCAATCCGAGTGAAGCACGACGGTGCCAAACACGAGAATATTCATTCAGAGCAGGTATGGAGTAACCACCAATCTCGGTTCCGAGGGCTGCATGCCTTTTTTTCAGACTGAGATAATACTCTCGTGCGGCCTGCTTTCGACCGAGAAGCTCCATACTCCGTCCAAGTCCGTAAATGGCATTATCGGTATAGGAGTCATCTGGATGCGTTTCTCTGAGCTTCTCGTAGGCTTTGGCTGCCTCCCCATAATCTTTCAGACTCACGAGATAGACATACGCAAGACTGTTGAGTGCGTCAGCCGCAATTCCGGCATTGGGATATTCCGCAAGACATTGCTTGAGCAGACGCAGTGATTTGAGTGAACGACTCTCTTCCAAGCACCTTTCACTCTCTAAATACAAAGTCAGAGGCCTACCGCCATAATCGTCTTTGACGAGAAGTCGAAGAAGCCGTTTAGCCCGGACGTGATACGTCGTAAGACCACCCCTCTCCACATATTCGCCCAAAAATCTCCGAGCTTCCCCGAATTGCCCTTTCCTGCTGGCGACAACACCGAGTACGTAAAGGGCCTCACTGCCCTCCCTTGATTGCGGATATCTGTAGACGAGTTCAGAAGCGATGGCTGCCGCGTCCTGTATCTGGTCGTCAGTCAGGAACTGCAACATGTTTGTAGCCATGTCCTTGGGCTGAATCGGTCGCACTTGGGCATATGCCGGGGAAATATCTCCGCCCCAAAATATGCACAGGAAAAGCACCCACGCCATGAAGATGTGGGACTCCTTACGAGTCGTTACGCGAGTCATCGTCTTTCGGGTGAAGGAGCGATGCCAATTCCTTGCGTGCATCTTGGGGATTGTCATCATCCAATTCGCTCATGACCCGCTGAAGACAATCCACCATGGCCCGATAGCGCATTTTGACCCCATTCACTTCTTCATAGAGGTTTTCAAACTCATCGCCTTCCCGTAACGAAATATCAGGCCTCGGATCTCCCACCAAAAGGTGCTTCAACTCCTGCCGTAACCGATATAAAGGGCCTGCCATTCGATGAGAAAGAATCATCCCGTAGACGAACGTAATCAATAAGATGGCGCAAAGAGTGACAGCCATGACCGGCCAGAGAATGTCAAAAACGGTTCCATGTCCCGAGAGTGCATCCATAGTGCTCTTTGAAGCATCGTAGAGAGGGTCAACGCCGGGCACTGAAACCTCACCGTACATGTGGTATGTCAAAGCAAAGGCAATGAGGGAAAACACAACATAGACGACTACCAGAATTGATATCTTTTTAATGAATCCCAACTGAAACGGTTTGTCTACAATGTAACTCTTCCGCTGCTTTCGTGCGCTACTCATGAACATTCTCCTGACATGGCCCACTGAGACTTATGGCTGATGTTCAAACCTGAGAAGATCATTGACGGTCTTGACCGGTGAAAATGTGCTCAACGGGACCTCGACAAAAACGGTAATCCAGTCAGCCATGGAGCCATTCCAAAGACCGGGGAGTTCCATTGCCTTCAACTCCTGCCCGTCTTTTGACTTGAATGAAATGAATCCGGTCTCCTGATCAATACATTCCATCAGGTTAAAGGGGGCTCCATCACAATCACGGACACCGCAAACAATATCCACCGGATTGAAATGCGTTGCCGATGCAAGGCAGTCGGCCTGCGTTGAGTCATCAAGGTCCACCTGACTTTTTTCTACGATCTGAGGTGACGGTAATCCCCCCGGTCCGGGTACCCAAAAGGGACCGCCTCCCGGTTCTCCCTGATTCTTTACCATGCCACAGACCCTCATCGGCCGATTGAATGCTGCAAGCAGACTCCCGGCCTTATCGCCCTCGAACATCGTGTCGAAATTTCCAGGCAATGACACACAAAGTCGTGACACTGTGAATTCGGCCATTGCCGACAGTGTTTCCGGGTCAACCACTCCGGCCTTCAATAAACGCACGTAGTCGAAAACTTCGCTTTGGAGCTTCACCAGCAATCCTCCAAGTACCTGCTTGTACTCGAAAGTATCTCCTTTCAATCGATCCGGGGCGACATTGTCGATGTTCTTCAAAAATACCAAGTCTCCCTGTAATTCATTGAAATTCACCAAAAGGGCACCATGCCCGGCAGGGCGAAAAAGGAGATGCCCATCACTGGTACGGAACCCATCATTGGACAGGTCCACCGCTATGGTATTCGTCTGTTTGCTTTGCTCTGAATATGACACATTGAATCGAGTTTCCGGATACCGCTGCAACACCTCGAAAACATGACCTTCAACGGTCTGTCTATGTTCGGGACTCACAGTAAAGTGAATCCTGGCAACACCTTTTTTATCCACAGCATACTCCACGGCCTCTGCGACATGCTCGGCAAAAGGCGTTCGCGAAGAGTCCGAATACTTATGGAAATGAATCAACCCCTTGGGCAGTTGAGCATAGTTCAATCCCTTTGGGGTAAGGACATAGCCCAGAACAGTTCGGTATTCACCATCTTCAAGACATTGATTCAAACTGAGTCCGTCCGCCCTCATTCTTCGATTAAGTTCGTCATAAAAGGCAAATTTATCCAACGATGCAAAAAACTCTCGACCAAAGGAATTGTCTGCATCCTCTCCACTAAGGTCCAATGGACTCTCATCACGATTATAGAGAACGAGCAACGACTTGAACATACGGGTTGCAGCCCCTGAAGCAGGGACAAACTTGGTGACTCTTCCCTCGTCGACCGCCAACCTAAACCTGTGAATCAGTTGAGAGCGCTCCTCAGCGGGTATAAGCATGATCCCATCACCGGGAGTGCACGGACGAAGCAACCGGGTGAATGGGAAACCTGATCGGAAACGCTGCATCTGCTCGACAATGGTATCTTCGGCAACGCCACTATCAACAATCTGTTGCAACACCTTTTCAGCCTCAAGAAGAATTTGTTCCCGCGATTCCATTGGTTCATTCTTCTTCACCCCGTTCATTTCAACCTCCTTGGTCCCATGTCTATCCTCCTCACACCTTCCGCAGAATCTCTATAGTCTCGGGAAGCTGTCCCCGTCGAAAAAACTGTTTCAAATGTCCAAGAGCAGCTTCAGTCAACTCCTGTCCCTTGGCCATCAGCAAGATTGAACCATCGATGTTCATGATATTCTGATTGAGGATCATACCCTCAGCTACGGCAGGAATTTTAAGTTGTATAGGCTCGTACTCGGCAAGCTTCCCGACTTCTGCCACAGCTGTGAGGACTTCAGGATCATAACTCCCTGTTCGCCCCTGCAAAGAGAGAACAGCCGCCGCATGATCATGTCCGGCTTGACGCAAAAAATCATAATCTTGCACAGTCCTGAGAATACGGGATTCGAGAAACATATCCCCGTTGTTCTTGAAATCATCATGTTGGCGCGCAATTATTTCAGACACACCCTTGAGACGAGGGATATTTGCCACAAGCCGCTGGGCGATAGCCGGATGATTGGCAAACTCCTCGTCTTCATCTGCATCAAGCACCGTGCCCGCATTCATTTTTGAAACAATCTCCGGAGACAGTGAGACACACCCCACTTGAGAAAGCATGGCCGCCAGTTCCAGCTGCAATGGAGTATTAATGTTCATGAGCATCCCTGTCCGCACTGCGTAGCGTCTTATGCGTTCACTCCTCCCGAAGGCCGCCGGACTTGTAACCGACAGGATGTCGGTCAACATCTTGATAGCTCCACGCAAAGTGCCACGGAGGAGTTCCCTTTCTGCTGTAATGAGTTTGTATTGTTTGACGCCAGCTTCAAGCACTCGTTCCATTTCATCCATCGGAGTCGGCTTGTTGAGAAAACGAAAAATCTGCCCCCGATTGATGGCAAGAGCCGCAGCTTCGAGATCACCATGTCCAGTGAGCATGACCCTTACGGAATCCTTGGCGACTTCGGCGACCCTTGATAAAAACTCAACACCATCCATCCCCGGCATTTTAAGATCAGACACGATGACTGCGTAACCATCCTCATTTTCGACCTTATCCAAGCCCTCTTGCGGATTGTTGGCAGTATCAACCAAATATTTCTTACGAAGCCCGACGCGAAACGTGTCCAGAATTCGCTCTTCATCATCCACAAACAGGATACGTGGTTTGTTGTCAGCCATGAGGACTCTCCTCCATGCACTTCTGCCGCCAGACAGGGAGTCTGTCCAACACTCCTATTGACTCCAACAACGATTCATCGAAACCTTCAAAACGGTACTGCTTAGAAAAAGACGTCAATTCATGATCCATGATATTGGCAACATGTACGCACACCGAAAGGGAAAATCCCTTCACGGTACTATCAATATCATGATGCGCACGAACTGCTTCCACAACCTCATCGTCAATCCCCCAAATTCCAAGTAGATAAGCTCCTAGTTCGGCATGACTGACTCCGATCTTATTTCGCTCCTCCTCAAAAAGGATAAGATTGTCCTGCTGTACACTTTCAATGACTGGTCGGTATCCCTCCCAATAGGTTTCTGCCAACATCAACTTGCCCAAGTCATGCATGAATCCAGCAAGAAAACACTTCTCTAAAAAATCCTTATCCTCTGTTTCTACAGATGCGATGATTTTGGCGAGATTTCCTACTCGAAAACAGTGCTCTCCAAGCTGTTCAAGCGAAAAACCGGCAAAGAACGAATTTGTATACCGCTCCAACAACGCGGCTGTCAGCACAAGCGCCTTGAGAGTATCAGTACCAAGTAATGCAATGGCTCTTGTTGGACTCGTCACAGTATTAAAAAGTCCAAAAAAAGCAGAGTTGACAACCTTGAGCAGGGTAACACTAATACCTGGATCCAGCTCAACAATCTCTCCAATTCTATCCAGGGAAGGAACTTCATCATCCAATTCTTTAAGAACACGAACATAGATACTGGGTAGCGCCGGCAAACTATCCAGGCTGACGATAAGCTTGCGAAGACGATCATTGGTCAAAACGGAATCGAGCTTGAGGAGCCTTTCAATGGAATCTTTCAACGTGTTAGGATTACACGGCTTGGCAAGGAAACGGTGGGTGGCCTTCACCAGTCTTATTGACGTCTCATCATCATAATACCCGGACAGAACCATGCGTAAAGTTCCTGGCCAACGCTGCTGTACGGCATTCAGAAGAGCTTCTCCATCCATGCCCGGCATACGGACATCACTGACCAAGACCTGAACAGGTTGCTGCTCCATTATCACAAGAGCCTCTTCACCCGAAGAAGCAAAAAGCATATCCCACTGTTTGCGTTTTTTCCTCAAAGCGGCCTTGTAGCCATCTATAATCGGCCTCTCGTCATCAACAAATAAAATTCTCGGCTTCATATTAAATCTCCACCATGCAATTTTAATCTGACGACAAACTCCGTCCCCTCACCCTGCGTCGATTTTACATCAATGCTACCGCCATGCTTTCCAACAATAACATCATGAGCGATGGCCAACCCCTGACCAGACCCTTTACCAACATCTTTCGTCGTAAAAAAAGGATCAAAAATACGAGTTACTCTCTCTGCAGGTATGCCCACACCAGTATCGGCGACGATTAACTCTGCCATACCATCGCCCCATCGAGTCTTGACCGATATAATTCCCTTCTCTCCTGAATGAGCGACTTTTTCTTCAATGGCATGGGCTGCGTTAACCACCAAATTCAATATGACCTGATTCAACTCACCGGACATTCCTTTGATAGGAGGAAGATCAGGATCAAGTTGCTCATCCAAATTAGCGACATATTTCCACTCGTTTCGGGCGACTGTTAAAGTCGTTCGAATGGTGTCATTAAGATTTACCGGTTTAAACTCCCCCGATCCCGGATGGGAGAAAGTCCGCATAGCCTTTACTATTTCTGAAATCCGGGCCACCCCATCAGCGGCCCGTTCAAAGGCTTTTGGAAGTTCCTCAGCCAGAAACTCCATATCTCCTTCTTCGAGGGCATCATCTATGACTGTAAGGATATCGGAATGGGTATCTTGCTCTCGGCACCGTTGAGCAAGTTGCTCATAAGCTTGTATAATTCCCCCCAAATCTTTAATGGATTCCCGAGTAAACTGAATCGAATCGCCGACATATTGTGTAGGGGTATTAATCTCATGTGCAATACCTGAAGCAAGTTGCCCTATGGATTCAAGTTTCTGAGCTATCGACAACTGGCGTTCAAGAGATTTCTTTTCTGTAATGTCAAAAAGCACAACAGCCAAATGTTCCCTTCCCTGAATCTGAGTGCTCAGCACATGCCGATCGACAAAAATTGAACCGCCTGCACCAGTCTGTATGAGTATTTCATCATCAGCATTTAAAAGCCCTTTGTTGATGCAGACGCATTGCCTTGTCTTCTCATCGAAAAGAGAAAACAACTCTTCACATTGAGCCCCAATGGCCTCATCCCTAACAATGCCAAACATTTCTTCTGCAACAACATTCAAACCTACGAGCGTTCCATGTTCTGGGTCGAAAATTAAAAAAGCTGCTCCGATCCCCTTGAGAAGGGATTTAAGCAACTTTTCACCAGCACGAACGGCCATCTCCGCTTGATGACGCTCCTCAACTTCACGGGCCAAGTGTTGCGTTCGCTGCTCTATTCTACTTTCAAGCTCTTCGTTAAGCTTGCGAAGCTCTTCTTCTTGGCGCTTTCGAAGTGTTATGTCCTGCTTAACGACAATAAAGTGACTGATACTGCCATTGTCCTCAATGGGGGTAACTGTCTGGTGCTCATTGTAAAGGGTTCCATCCTTATGACGATTGATCAGATCTCCAGCCCAATACTTTCCGGCCAATACGGTCGACCATAAATCCTGATAGAATGCTTTCGACTGTTTCCCGGATTTAAGTACTCGCAACGATTCTCCATGAACGTCGCCCAATGAATATCCAGTCATTTCAACAAATGCCTGATTGACCCACTGAATTTTCCCATCACCGTCCAAAATAGCTATCGCATTGACCGTTGCCGCAAGAGCAGCACTCTGAACCCTGTACTCTTCAAATTCTTTCTCGCGGGATATATCCCGCGCGACAATAACAACGCTGTCATCAAAGTCATACCCATGAAGGAATACTGTATGAACTCGAAGCAGACGCCCATCCCGGCAACTTGAATAATCCCCTTGTTGAGTCGTCTTGCTTTCGAGAGTTTTGCTCATTGGATGCGCTGACTCGGGCAAATCTTGCCCTCTCACAGCCAGAGGCAACAACTGAGTCAAAGGCTTCCCCAACAACGCAATTCTGGGGCTGTCCAGCCAGTTTACAAAAGTATGATTACACCAGCGAAGGACCCCTTGCCCATCTGTCCATAGAATGGCTTCATCGATCGCCCCTAACGCAATTTCCATGCGTCCCATGACGTCTCGAAGTTCTTTGACGAGATGTTCGGAATCATCTGACATCGTTGACGCGCCTATATCCTTTCAATAGTGGCAGCAAAAAGGAGTTGACCATCTACTTTCCCAGAAGTGATAAAATGAAGAGCATTGGCAGCACTTCCATCAGCAAAGAGAATTTCCAACTCAAGTTCCATATTTTGGACTGTCGGTTCCGTTGTCGATAAAAATCGGGCAAAACCCATTTGATGGGCATCCCGCAACCCTTCAGGGATAATCAGTGTTAACGTCTTTCCCACCAGATCCCGGGGGTTCCACCCATATGCCTCTGTGAAGGATTCATTCACCATGTCAACGATCCCCTGTTCGTTCACAACGATCATTGGTTTTCTCTCTTCATTGAGAAAGCTCTCAAAATCCATATCAACCTCGCTTTTTTCTGAACAAGGGTAAAAACCCAAATAAAAAAGACACCTATATACTGTATCACATATTAGTAACTGGGGGCAATCATTCAATTTCATCCTGAAGCCAAATATCGAATTATGCCCGCTCGGTATTGCATAAGACCATGACGGGAAAGTCTTTTTCTTGACTCAATGAGCCAATAAAGTCTGGTTCATTAGTGTACAATCCTCATCACACACTTTTTACACTTCAACTTTCATCTCCTACCCAAAAGGACTGCGTCTTACATCGCAGCCCATATTCTTTTTCATCCCCTCCACATTCAAATACATCGACGATATCGAATCCTTCTCAGAAAGCATATTTGCCATGGCCTTCACCAATCCATCGCCACATAATTATCTGGTAAAAAAAGTTATCATCTACTATTAATAATATAGATAATCAGCCGATACTGATTAAGCTTGACTAACAGAACCATACTATGGGGATAGGATGTTTGAAAATCTCAGTTTGAAGTGGAAAGTGATGTCCCTCGCCTTGATCGGCCCCCTGCTTGTTGCCGCCATTCTTGCAGCACAGCAGGTCGTCCAGATTCAGAAGAGTGGCGAACAGGATATCATTGATCAAAGTCGCGCCGTGGTCCTCATGGCGGAGGCAGCGCGTCAGGAGATGTCCAAAAAGCTGGATATGGGAGTCATCACTCCATTTGACCAGTTAAAGCATTCCAAGAAACAGCTTATCGAGGCGATTCCGGTCATTACCGCCATCAAAATGGCAAAACGCCAATCCAAGGCACTCGATTTTCAATTCAGGGTTCCCAAAGTCGGCCCTCGCAACCCTGAGAATACACCTACCCCACTTGAAGAAGACGTTCTTGCCGAACTCAAAGCAAAAGATCTGACTGAAAAAATTATCATCGAAGATAATCAAATCCGATATTTCCGTGCCATTCGATTGACCAAGGAATGCCTGTACTGCCACGGCGACGCCAAGGGTGACGTTGACCCCACGGGCGGCATCAAGGAAGGTTGGAAAGTCGGTGAAATTCACGGTGCATTCCAAATCATCTCTTCGTTGGAAGGAGCGAAAGCGAGCATTCTCAAGGCAGAATTGTTTACTGCAGGTGAGACTCTGTTGATTCTGTTACTCATCGGCACTTTTGTCTGGCTCCTGGTTACAAAGACTATCGTCAACCCGCTGTATCGCATCCGCACCTTTGCGCAAAGTGTGGCTGCCGGCGATCTGGATGCCACCCCGCAAGGTTCCTTTTCCGCCGAACTCAGCGTCGTAAAAAAAGGCATCGAAACCATGGTTGATAATCTCAAAGTCAAAATGTTCGAGGCCGCAGAGCAAAAAGAAGAAGCCGAAGACGCCAAGAGCAAGGCCGAAGATGCCATGGAAGAAGCCAGGGAACATGAAAAGACAGCCACAGATCTGCTGACAAAAATGCAACGTATCGCGGAAGAAGCATCGCTCATCGCGGAACAAGTGACCTCGGCAGCAGACGAACTCTCCTCCCAGTCGGATCAAGTCAGCCACGGCGCGGACGTTCAACGAGACCGCACAATCCAGACCGCAACGGCCATGGAAGAAATGAACGCAACGGTTTTGGAAGTTGCCAGGAATTCAGCCAGCTCAGCAGAATCCGCCTCCAATGCCAAAACACAGGCACAGGAAGGAGCTGTTGTTGTCCGCGAAGCAACTACGGCCATTCAAGAAGTGCACGACCTTACGGGCACCCTCAAGGCTTCCATGGGCAAACTCGGTGAACAAACAACCGACATCGGCCAAATCATGAACGTCATTGAAGACATCGCGGATCAGACCAACCTGCTCGCCCTGAACGCGGCCATTGAAGCTGCCCGGGCAGGCGAGGCCGGACGTGGATTCGCTGTCGTCGCTGACGAAGTTCGCAAACTGGCAGAAAAAACAATGGCAGCCACCAAGGAAGTGGGCGACGCCATCCAGGCTATCCAGAATGGCGCGGCATCCAATATCAAGAGTGTAGACACTGCAGCCATGGCAGTGGAACAAGCCACCGAACTCGCCAACCAATCCGGCGAATCACTGGAACGAATCGTCGCATTTTCCGACGAGACTTCCGGGCAGGTCCAATCCATCGCGACAGCAGCTGAAGAACAATCTGCGGCATCTGAAGAAATCAACCGGGCTGTTGACGATATCAACCAGATCGCTTCCGAGACTGCCGAAGGCATGAACCAATCTGCCGAGGCAATCAACGAGCTGGCACGACTGTCCAACGAACTACGCCATCTCATCAAGGAAATGAACAGCTAGACACACTTAAAAACAATAAAGCGGAAGCTCTCCATGGAGCTTCCGCTTTATTTGACCAACTATACGCATCAGCACCATCTTTGCTTGAAAGCCCCTTCCATACTTGTGTTCCTTGCAATGTTTCACTACGGTTCACTATGATTCGAATTGAACCAACCATACTGGAACAATCGCCATGCCCATAGCCGATCCAACCGCGCTCATACACCGCCTGACTCACAAAAAAGGGCTTGCCGCATTGCTGGATGTCCTTCCGCTCGGCGTTGCAATCATGGACAAGCAAGGGACGCTGCTCGCAGTCAACAACACCTATGAAAGTATCACCGGCGTTGAAGCAAACCGGGTTCTCGGCATCAAATGTCTCCACGCATTGAGGTGTGACTTCTGCATGAAGGACTGTCCGGTCATGACCGAATGGAAAGACCTGACCCCGCAGACCGTGGAAGCCAACATCCTCAACAGAAGCAGGGAAAAGGTCTTCGTCAACCTGACCCTTGCTCCTCTCATGGGCGAAGACAACACCATACAAGGGGTTATCGAAACCATAACACCAAGTGGCGGCGGACCGCTTGACGAAGTCGCGGGGCATGTCTTGGGACTGGGTGAACTGGTTGGCCGAAGTCCGCAGGTGCGAAAAATCTTTTCCATGACACCGTCCATTGCCCAGACAGACTCCCCAGTACTCATCACTGGCGAAACGGGCACCGGCAAAGACATGTTGGCCGAAGAAATACACAATGAATCAGATCGTGACGGTCCTTTCGTCAAGGTCAATTGCGGCGCCCTGCCCGACCCACTCCTTGAATCCGAACTCTTCGGGCACAACAAGAACGCCTTTCCCGGCGCGGATCAAGCCAAGCAGGGACGGCTGCGGATGGCCCATGGTGGCACCCTGTTCATCACCGAAATCGGCGACCTTCCCATGCGACTGCAAACCAAACTCCTCGCCTACATGGACAACCACGTGGTGCGCCCCATGGGGTCCACCAAAGGAGTACGGACGGATGTCCGTGTCATGGCGGCCAGCAACACCGACCTCGAAGAGGCCGTCCGCAATAAAACCTTTCGCCAGGATCTTCTCTATCGACTCAACGTAATCCGACTCCACCTTCCACCTCTGCGAGAACGAGGCGAAGACCTACTGCTGCTTCAGGATCATTTTCTGAAGATGTTCCAAGTTCGCTACAAGAAAAAAGTGGAACGGTTCTCGAAGAATGTAGACAACCTCCTCAAGTCATACGCATTCCCCGGCAACATCCGAGAGTTGCGAAACCTTATCGAGTATGCCGTCAACTTCTGCGACACCCCGGTCATACGCATGCGGCACCTGCCGGGCTACATCCTGCATGGCCACGGTCTACCGGAAAATCTGGTGGCAACACCCGATCAACGCCCACACAGCCCGGGCGAAGTCAGGACCGCACGACCGGAACGTTGGGAAGACGTGCAACGCAAAATGATATTGGAAGCCTTGGTCAAAACCGGAGGACGCAAACAGCAGGCTGCGGAACTCCTCGGCTGGGGGCGTAGTACCTTGTGGCGCAAGATGAAACATTTCGGAATAGAGTAAACGACCATGGAAAAAATTCTTATCCCCCTCATAGGCAACGAACTAGCTCCCAGATTCGACATTGCCCTCGAAGTACTCATTGTTTCGGTAACCAGAGAAACAAGCGCCATGGGTAAAATCGATGAAAAAGTTGTCATCCTCGACACGCCTTCCAGCGAAGCCATGTACCGAATGGTCATGTCAGAAAACATAAAAACCATCATCTGCTCAGGCATTGAAAAAGAGATATTCGACTTCTTACGACGCAAGAGAATCAGGATCATAGACAATGTCTGCGGTCCGGTGGACGCTGTTCTTGAAGCCTATCTCATGGGAAACCTCTCCCAAGGACAAAGCTACTATTAATCCGGAAATTGTCCCAAAACGTTTCACATTGAAACAACTTAGTTAACCGCTCGTGTCTCAAAATGTTTCATTGCGTCCTTGAACTTTTATTCACATAAGAGTCTTGACGCAAACAATGATTTAATATTTATAGGAATGCGAACCCTCTTAGATGCTTGGCCCACGTAATGTTGCGCAATGTGAAATTGGGGGCAATTTCAGGACTGGCCTAAAAGGTTTCGTATGACACAGACGATACGCACGAAGTTTTCCACGACAAGGGAGGCGAGAGTGCGTCAATGTGCAAACAATACTTCTCGGGAGGAAGGATTACATGAAAATCAAAGACCTGATGACTCCGGTAGGGGATTACCAGACCCTTGGTCTGGAAGCCTCTTTGAGCGACGTCGTGAGTGCCTTGCACAGCAGCAAACACCGCGACATCCTCATTGTGGATGAAAACGGCGCTTTTGCCGGTGTGGTGACCATGGCGGACATCATCGTTGCGCTGGAACCCAACTACAAGAAGCTCAACAAAAATGACTTGGGCAGCGATATTCTGTCCAACAGATTCGTGGCTGAACAATTCAAGGAATTTAATCTCTGGACCAACACCTTGACCGACCTCTGTAGCAAGAGCCTCGATCTCGCGGCCAAGGACGTCATGCACGTCCCTGAAGACACCCATTACATAGATGAAGAGGGCAATCTGGAGCATGGTGTACACTTATATATCATTGACGCCCCCCAACCTTTGATAGTCCGCAGCAACGGCAACGTGACGGGAATTCTCCGCATGGCCGATGTCTTTGATGAAATCATTAATCGCATGAGCGCCTGTGCCAGCTAGGCCTTGGGGAATAAGGAGATAATCATGGAAACAGCTCAAGCTGCCAAACCCGCATTCGACTGGAAACGCCTGGTGTTCATGCTCCTCGGCGTTGTACTCTTCGCCGTTGTCTACTTCGCTCCGGCCTGGCCAGACGCCATTGACCCCATGGGTCAGCATTTTCCCCTGCCCACAGAAGCCAAAGGTGCCATCGCAGTTTTCCTGCTGGCCGGGACTTGGTGGGTGTTTGAAGTCGTGCCCATCGGCGTCACTTCGCTGATGATTGGTATTCTTCAGGTCATGTTCCTGATCCGTCCCGCCAAAGTGGCGTTCAAGGATTTCATGGACCCGTCCGTCCTCTTCATCTTCGCCTCCATCATGATTGGCCTGGTTTTCACCAAGACCGGCCTGACCAAACGACTTGCATACAAGATGCTTGATGTTGTGGGCGAACGCACCTCAATGATTTACCTCGGTGTCTTCGTGGTCACAGCCGCCCTGACCCACATCATGGCACACACCGCCGTGGCCGCCACCATATACCCCTTGCTGCTCGCCATCTACGCACTGTACGGCGAAGGCGATAAGCCCACCAAATTTGGTAAGGGTTTGTTCATAGGTATGGCTTACGTGGCCGGTGCCGGTTCCATCGTCACTCTGCTCGGTGCAGCCCGTGGCGCAGTTGCTCTCGGTTTCTACAAGGAAATCGTTAACGTTGATATCGGCTTCTTTGAGCTGAGCTATTACATGGCACCCATCGGTTGGGCCATGACCTTCCTGCTGTGGGGCTTCTTCATGATCGTATGCAAGCCTGAAAAGGACCGCATCCCCGGCCTGCGAGAGAAAGCCCGTGAACTCAACTCCAAAATGGGCCGCCTGACCCGTGATGAAATCATGGCTGCCGTCATCGTAGGTGGCGTTATCTGTATCATGTCACTGCGCTCCTTTGTCCCGGCTCTCCAGGCTGTTGATAAGACCGCCATTATCCTCTGTTCCTCGGTCCTCTTCTTCGTCTTCAAGATCCTTGATTTGAAAGACCTCGAAGACATTCCCTGGAACATCATCCTGCTGTTCGCCGGTGCCATGTCCATTGGTTTCTGTCTCTGGGAAACCGGTGCAGCCAAGTGGATGGCAGTCAACTGGCTGGTCATGTTCCAGGATGCAAACTGGTTCATCTTCGTCATGTCCATCGCCTTCTTTGTCATGATGATGACCAACTTCATCATGAACGTCGCAGCCATCGCGATATCACTGCCGGTTGCCCTCGTTATCGCGCCCTACCTCGGCGTGGCTCCCGAAGTCATCCTGTACGCATCCCTGGTTGTTGCCGGTATGCCCTTCCTGCTCCTCGTCGGCGCGGCTCCCAACGCCATTG
>Ga0070728_10001773_pt1 | contig 30079 bp, 29 predicted proteins | sample tdDd471_FD_66723 | JGI IMG/M metagenome (GOLD analysis project Ga0070728, IMG submission 66723) | Marine sediment microbial communities from the Atlantic coast under amendment with organic carbon and nitrate - tdDd47.1 | ecosystem: Environmental > Aquatic > Marine > Coastal > Sediment | place...
TTATATCCACAACGCATGTTGAACAGGGCCTGCGTCTGTTCGATCAATGGCATCTGCCGGAGGTCTACAGGACCGTGGTTTCGGAGTATCATACCGAGGAGCCGGATACCCGGAACATTATAGTTGCCCTGGTCAAACTGGCGAACAAAGGGTGCCACAAGATTGGCCTGGGACTGGAGAAGAACCCGGACATTGTCCTGCCGACAACCGGAGAAGCGCAATTCCTCGGTATCGATGAAATTGCCCTGGCTGAATTTGAAATCATGCTGGAAGACAGGTTTCTCTGGAGTGGGGCCGTAACACCGGGAGAAATGGCCAATTTTTCGAACTCTGCACAAGCCATGTCGTTTCGATTTTAATTCGGGCGGTTTTTTGCTAAACTACTTCAATAAATCCACTTGGTCAACAGGGGGCCGCTATGACGAAATTTATAGCACAGATATTAAAACTGAAAGGCCGGGAAGTTTACAGCATCGCCCCGGACGCGACGATTTACGATGCTCTGAAGGTGATGGCCGACGCTGGCATCGGCGCCCTGGTCGTTCTGGACCAGGACCAGGTGATCGGGGTTTTTACCGAACGGGATCATGTGCGCAAGGTTGATCTCAAAGGTCGTTGTTCCCAAAAGGATTTTGTTCGTCAGGTCATGTCGGAGGATGTCTGTTATGTTACGCCGGAAGTGTCTGTTGATGAGGCCATGGCGATCATGACGGAAAACCGCTGTCGACATTTGCCGGTCATGGAAAAAGGCCAACTGGTTGGCCTGGTGTCAATTGGTGACCTGGTCAAGGCTTCCCTGGAAGAAAAGGATTTCGTCATCACGCAGCTCAAGAAGTACATCAAGGGTGATCAGTGATCGGCTGGCTGCTGCCAGATGATGAAAGAGCCGACCCCCCCACCTGAGCATGGGCAGACACCCCGCGAAAGGCTATTACACGCCCTCTCCGCAAAGCCGCTGTCTGCCAGGGAGCTTTCACAACGGGTCAGCTTGGCCGAACGTGAAGTCTTCGATCACTTGCAGTTTCTGCAGAAAACTCTGAAAACCCGTGGCCAGAAACTGGTTTTGACACCGGCGACCTGCCTCGATTGTCAATTTGTTTTTCGCAAGCGTGAACGCCTGACCCGACCGGGACGCTGCCCGGTTTGCCGTAGTACCCACCTGAGCGAACCGCTTTTTTCCCTGGAACCCTGACTCTGGACAGCTTGTCCCTGGGAGGTCTCTCCGTTCTTGCCGGCGGTAAGGTTATTGTTCCCGGTCAAGCAGATACTGTCCCAGCCAGTGTCTGGCAAACTGCAGCGCGGTGCGTCCACAGCGCTTGCTCTTGTCGTGCGACCACTTGATCGCCGCCCGGGCCAACTCGTCATTCCATTGCGGCTTTATGCCGTGCTCGACGCAGAGCCTGGCGATGGTTTTTTCGACAATTTCCAGGTAAAGGCTCTGCTTGAATACGTAAAAAGACAACCAGAGGCCGAAACGGTCGGACAGGGATATTTTCTCTTCGACCGCTTCACCGTGGTGGATCTCGTTGTGGACCATCTTGGCGCCGAGGTTGTCGGTATGAAACTCCGGAAGCAGATGGCGCCGGTTGGAGGTTACGTAAATCAGGACATTCTTCGGCGAGGCGTAGACCGAGCCATCGAGGACGCTTTTCAGAATCTTGTAGCCCGGATCGTCCGGCTCAAAGGAGAGGTCGTCACAGAGAATGATGTAGCGGTAAGGCTGCTTGCCGATCTGGGTTAAAATGTCGGACAGGAAATTCAGGTCATGTTTATCGATCTGGATGATGCGTAATCCTTTATTGGCGTACTTGTTCAGCAGCGCTCGTACCAGTGAGGCTTTGCCGGTCGATGCCGACCAGCTCCGCCAGGTCGGTACTCTCGATATTTTCAACCGGTTCCAGGTAGCCGGCAAACGAGTGGCGACGCCAGTTGGCTGCGGTTGTCTTGGCCCAGTCGATCGGTTCAACGGCTTGCGGCAGAAGCTGCTCCACCGCAGAAAGGACTCGCTCGAGTTGCTCAACGACTTCAGGTTTCAGATTCATGGTTTAGCCTTCTGGTCCGGGAGAATGTCAGGTTTGCGGTGGACTGCTCGACCCGTTGCCGCGCCTGAGAGAAATCATCCGGCGTAGTCGGGTCAACTGGCCCTTCTCATCTTCGTCATCACGCAACAGGTTGCGCACCCGCTTGGTGGCGGCAATCTCTCTGCTGGTCGCATAGGTCTCGATATTCTGTTCCATTTCCTTGAGATGGTAGAGATAGTTGACCATCAGGCCGCATGATTCCTGCATCCCTTTGGCGGAAGTATCGCCGAGCCAGTTAATGCGCTCAATCCGGGCGCCGTTGCCGAGATGGAAGCGGGCGACCGGGTCGAGAGGGGCCTGATCCTTTTCGCGCTGCTCGTGTAGGTAGCGGGCGCACAATGAAAGCAGCGGCTCTTTTAAGGTTTCGGCGACCTGCTGGTTCTGCCACCAGTCCGGAGTCTTGAATATCGCATCCGGTTCCGCGGCAGTGCCGAGCAGGCGGGCAGCTCCGTTTATGGCGTTCAGGAACGGGTTCAGCTCCTCGCCCGTCGTTGCGGCTTCTGCGTAAGTTGTCAGCCAGCGTCGGAAACCCGGCAGAGGCGACAGAGTCGAAAAAGCCCTGAGATTCGATAACTCCTGGCGCAGACTGGTCACCACCTGCTTGATCAGGAACGGGCCGAAGCTGATCCCCTGTAGCCCCTTCTGGGTGTTGGAGATCGAATAGAAGATCGCAGTGTCGGCTTCCAGGGAGTCGGTATCCGGGGCGCCTTCATTGAGCAGTTCCTGGATGCTGGTCGCCAATCCCTCGACCAGTGCGACCTCGATGAAGATCAACGGCTCGTCAGACATCCCGGGATGAAAAAATGCATAACAGCGTCGATCCGATTCGAGGCGGTTATGCAGGTCGTTCCAGGAGTTGATGGCATGCACGGCTTCGTAGGCCATGAGCTTCTCCAACAGTGCCGCAGGGCTTTGCCAGGTGATACGTTCAACCGAGAGAAAACCGATATCGAACCAGGTGATCAGCAACTCCTTGAGGTCGCGATCAAGGGCGGCGAATTTTGGCTGCGTCGTGTGAAAGGACAACAGGTCGGCGCGCAGGTCGACCAGGAATTTGACGCCCTGGGGCAAGGCTGTGAATTGGCGGAGCAGCCGCTGTTGGGGTGCAACAAGTGCCTCACTCATCCGGCTGGCGGCCTGGCGGAAACTCTTTTCGTCATCCGTTGCCAGCAGGGCCTTTGCCGTGGTTTTGATCTGTTCCCGGTCGAGGTAAAAGTTGTCCGCCAGGGTTTCGAGGAAATTCCTGCGGCCCATCTCGCTCAAGGTCAGGTAGAGTTCACCCAGTATCGCGGCTCGCTGGCGGGCCGAAACTTCACCGCTGCGCCCGGTCAGGCAGTCTTCCATCAGGAGTCTGACTCTGTCTGAATCGCCCTGTGGCAGGTCAGCATTCACCTTGGGCAGACTGTTCTTGCCGGAACCGAGGATTTCGCCCCAGATCCTTCTGATATGCCCCCAATCGAATTGAAAACGTGAATTCATTGCATGGACTCCATGGTTCAGGTCAGCCACCAGACGGCGAGATTGAGCAGGCCGATCAGGAAGCCGAGGATGGCGCCGAACAGGTTGATGTACTTGAACTGTTCCTTCATGACCCCCATAAGAAGGCCTTCGACCTGAAGTATATCAAGCTGGTTGACCTTGTCTTCCACCATCCGGGCTATGTTGAGCGTTTCGATCAGCGGCGGAACTTCTTTCTGCAGGACCTCACCGACCTGGCGATACAGGCTTTCCTCAAGCTCTTCGAGTGCGTCGGCCGGAAGTCGCTCTGCCAGGCGGCCCAGTGGATGACGATACACCAGCTCATCGATCTTGTCCTCGAGAAGCGTGTCGATCGCCACTGCCGCTTCGGCGGACCTAGCCAGTTTCAGGACCTGGTCGCCGAGTTCGGTCTGCAGTTTCTCAACCCCGTTTTCCGGGAGATTCTCGTCGAGCAGACTGCGGAATGACCTGTCCTTGACACGCTGCACCCCCTGCTCGGCAAAACCGAGCAGCAGCTCGGTGGTCCGTCGGCTCCGCACCGCGGCGACGGAACGCTCGCTCAGGTAGCGTCTGGCCCCGGCAATTTTTTCATAGGGGGCTTTTTCGAGAAAACTGCTCAATGGTTTATCCAGCAGGTTTTCCAGGCGTTCACGCAGCATGCTGGCGACTTGCTGTTGGGTCTTCTTTTCACGCAGCCAGCGGGAAATCTCTTCGCCGGCCTTGTCAAGAAATTCGGGGATCTTGTTGTAAACCTGGTCGAGATTGATAAAACCACTCAGCAGGCCGGCCAGCCCGCCAAGGGAGTCGAGAAAGGCATCGATCGCTTGTTTAGCCCTCTCGGCCAGGCGTTGCCGAAACTCAGGGTCATACAGGAGTCCGCCGAATCGTTCGAGGAGTGGGGGGATTTCCCGTTCAACCTGCTGCAGGAGGACTTCGACCAAGTCTGCTGGCAGCATATCGCGCAGGGCGCGGTCACTCAATAGCAGCCGTTCGATCCGTTGATCAACGAATCTCTCTACCGCCTGGGCGGTATCGACAGAATGCAGTACCGTGGTCAGGCGGTTGTCGAGGTGGCTCTGCAACTCCTGGTAACGGGCGGGTGTCAGAAAGCTTTCCAGGTCGCGTGCCAGCAGGACATCACCCTTTTCGATGATGAAGCGACGCAGCTGAGTTTCGAATTGTTCGCTGGCGAGGTGGCCGGTGATCAGCCGGAGGGCCTTCGAGCGCAGAGTCGAGACCAGCTCACGAAAACGGCGCTGGTAGCTGTCCGGCACCAGGGTGTCGAGGGCGCCCAGGTCACGATCGAGAAATGTACCGAGTTTGACGTTGACGGCGCTTTTCAACTCCCGATTGAAAGCCGGTTTCTCCAGGGCCTGGCGGACATCGTCGGCGGTCAGCAGGTGTGAACCGACCATTTCGCCCATGCGCTGTGCCAGTTCGCCACGCTTGGCTGGAATAATGCCGGGGGTCAATGGCAGGCGCATGCCGAGCAGGCGCCAGGGGTACAATGGCCGGAACAGCATGCGGATGGCTATGTAGTTGGTGACATAGCCGATCAGCGCACCGAGCAGGGGTGGCACCAGGTAGGGGAGCCATGGCAGGTTGTCTAGCATGATTTTCTCTCTGCACGGGTCATCGGCGTCTGATATGATCCTTTACCGGCATCCTGCTTTCGGTTAATATCCTGTTCGTTTCGGGGAGAATTACTCATGACTGACCATATGATTCGTGTCTTGACTCTAGACGGCGCAATTCGTGTCAGTGTTGCAGCAACCACCTCGCTGGTCGAAGAAGTGCGTCGCCGGCAGCAGACCGATCCGACCGCCACTGTCGCCGTGGGTCGACTGGCGACCGCGGCCGCCCTGATGGGCAGCCTCCTTAAAGGCGAGCAAAGGATCGGTCTCACAGTTGAGGGCAACGGGCCGCTACAGAGGGTCCAGGCCGAAACGGATGCCCTCGGTCACGTCCGGGCTACTCTCAAGGTGGCGCATGCCGGTCTGCCGCCCCGTGATGGCCGCTTCGATGTCGCCGGGGCAATCGGTAATGCCGGGTTCTTACATGTCATCAAGGACCTGGACCTGAAGGAACCTTACCGCGGCATGGTGCAACTGGTCAGCAGTGAAATTGCCGAAGACCTAGCGTATTATTTCACCACCTCAGAGCAGACCCCGTCAAGTGTCGCACTCGGCGTAGAACTGGGCCAACAGGCCGAGGTCGTTGCCGCGGGAGGATTCCTGCTGCAGTTGATGCCCGATGCCGATGACACGGTCGTCGAGCGTCTCAGCGAGCGTCTCGCCACGCTACCACCTACCACCACTATGCTTCGCCAAGGGCTTTCTCCTGAAGCGATCGCAGAGCGGCTTCTCGAGAGCGACCCTTATCGAATCCTTGGCAGCACGGAACTGGGGTTTACCTGCAACTGCAGCCAGCGGCAAACGCTTAATCTGCTGCGTACTCTCGGTGGCAATGAACTGGACCGCTTGATCGAGGAAGATGGCGGGGCCTCGGTGACCTGCGAATACTGCAAGGAGGTCTACACGGTAACGGCTGACGCTTTAGGCGAACTCAGGGCAAGTCTTTAGAGTTCCAGAAGCTGCAACAGCACGTCCTGAACGGCCATGCCTCGCATTGCCAGGCCGTCTCCCGTCAATCCTTGCCCGCCTGTCCATCGAAAACCACGCCGGCCGTCTGAAAGGCCGGGTGCTGTCCAAGTCTTTGCAGAAGAACCGTTGCCAGCCACCCGGTCAGAACCCCAGAGAACACAGTGAAGAACAAAAACAGCGGGGCGATCTGCCAGATTGCCTCATGTTGTATGATCAGCAGCCTCGCAGCCAAAACCTGCCCCAAAGCATGCCCCGCCGCGCCGGCCGCCGAAACACCTACGGGACTTAAATGCCGTCCACAGATTCGATGCACGATTATCATAACAGATGTGGCGATGATTGTGCCGGTCAATGCGAGCCAGAACCCCGGGCTGAACAGTCTGCCGAGCAACAGCGCCCCGATTCCGACCCGGGCCAGACTGACGGTCCATGCCGCCCTGCCGTCATACAGGTAGAGGGCTGACAGGGTCATGATATTTGCCAGTCCGAGGCGTAGCCATGGGATCGGAGATGGCAGGAGCGACTCGAGAATGTGCAGGCTCACGGCCAGTGCGATGAACAGGGCGAGAAAAACCTGGCGCCGTGCCCGAGCCAGTTTTTCCGCATCAGCGGCTGAGCAGGTCATAAGGCGCATTCTCGTCGGCCGGGCTCTCGATCCGGACCATGATCCGGTTTGGCACACAGGCTAAAAGGTCTCCTGAATGCTTGGCCGGGCCCATAGAGATACAGACTTTTCGGGGACAGGGTGAACTGGTTACATGGGCCCCTGTTTCATCGATCACGAGATGTGTTTTGCCGAGCGGGCCATCCAGGTCAACCGAGTGGGACTGATCGAGCTCGGCGACGAAGCAGGTCTGGTTGCCAGAGGTCACCACCACGCGCGTGCCTTTCGGTGCAGCCGCCAGCCAGGCAATCCCGGCAACGGCGATGCCGAGTAGCATGAGGACGATCAACCAGTCTCCTTTGGTCATGACCTGCCATGGTGTTTTCATGGCGAGTCCGCGTAGCTCGCCCAGCCTGTACTGGGATGCAACGTCCCGTCGGCAGCGACAATCAAGCCTTCCGAACCTGGGTATTCTGCCAGCAGTTCGAGCCCTTTCTGCGGACCGAGGACAAAGAGTGCCGTAGCCAGGGCATCGCCGAGGGCAACGCTTTTGGTAATCACTGTGGCGCTTTGGCAGCCGCGGGCTGACGATCCGGTTTCCGGATCAAATATGTGATGATAGCGGTGACCATCCTGCTCGAAGAAGCGCTCGTAATCGCCGGAGGTTACTACGGCCTTGTCTCGAACCTGTACAGTTGCCAAGATGCCGTCCTGTTCGCGGGGGTGCTGGATGCCGATCCGCCAGGGGTGTTCCGGGTGTTGGCCGAGCAGGTACATGTCGCCACCAGCATTAACGGCACCATTGTTGATGCCATGCTTTTTCAGCACGATGATCGCCCGGTCGACGATATAGCCTTTGGCAATCCCGCCGAGGTCCACCATCAGCTGCGGGCTTTGTTTGAAGAGATTGAGTCCTTCCAGGCTGAGGGCCCGGGGGCCTATCCCTTCCATAGCCTCGGCAATGGCCTCCTGCTTCGGAATCACCGGGTTCTCCTGGCTGATGTCCCAGAGAGCTTTCAGGCGGCCGAGCGTCATATCGAAGGCCCCTTTGCTGTGCCTGGCCACGTCGAGGCCCAATGCAATAACTTCGGCGGTTTCCGGGGCGACTTTGCCGCCCTTGCGACTCTGTGACAGGCGGCTTACATCGCTGTCCTGGTAATGCCTGCTGAGCAGCCGGTCAAGCCGTGCCATTTCGGCAAAGGCTTCATCGATGGCGGCTTCAAGCTGGTCAGGGTCCTGTCCCGTGGCCACAATCTCAACGATCGTGCCCATCATCAGCTGGCTGCGGCGGACCTGTTCCGTCTCTCCAGAGTTTGTGCGTAACCACCCCAACGTCAGCAGGAGAAGGATGATGCCTATGATCAGAGGTCGATTCCAGGGCAAGGTCAGCTCTCGCAGATTTCGCCGATCAAATCGTATTCGGACGAGTCGGTGATCTTAAGGTTGACGATATCGCCGACGTTGGCCTGGCCGGAGGTGATGTAGACTTGGCCGTCCACATCCGGGGCCTGGCGAACGCTGCGACCGCGCAGCAGCAGTTCGGTTTCCTCACTGTAACCTTCTACGAGAGTCGGTTCGATGCGGCCTTTAAGGGCCAGGTTTTTTTTGAAGGAAACCCTCGCTTGGGCCTTCATCAGGCGCTTGACACGCGCCTGCTTGGTGCGTTCCGGCACCTGGTTGTCAAGTTGTGCGGCGGGCGTGCCATCTTCGCGGGAATACCGGAATGCGCCGAGCCGTTCAAAGTGGCCCTCCTCGACAAAAGCCAGCAGCTTGCGAAACTGGGCGTCGGATTCACCGGGGAAGCCGACGATCAGTGAAGTGCGCAGGGTCATCTCAGGAATCCGTGTGCGGATGCGTTGCAGCAGGGAGCGGATGTCGGATTCATCAACTCGACGGTTCATGGCCGCCAGGATCCGATCGTCAATATGCTGGATCGGCAGGTCGAGATAGTTGCAGACCTTCTCTTCTGCGGCGATCAGGTCGAGCAGCTCATCGGTGATACCGTCCGGGTAGGCATACAGCAGTCGCAGCCAGACCAGTCCCTCGATCTTGACCAGTTCTCGCAGCAGGGCAGGCAGCTCTGGACCGTTGCCGCACTCGGCGCCGAATGCAGTGACATCCTGGGCAATCAGGTTTATTTCCTTGACGCCGTTGTCAACCAGCCGCTTTGTTTCGGCGACAACCGATTCAATGGTTCGTGAACGCAGGGTTCCGCGGATGCTCGGGATGACGCAGTAAGAGCAGTGGTTGGCGCAGCCCTCGGCGATCTTGACATAAGCCGAGTAGTAGGGCGACGAAGTTACTCTGGGGGTGGTGTGATCATAGAGGTAGTCGGGCAGGCCGATCTCGTGCTGCGGCCCTCCTTCAAGGTGTTTGTCAAGTAGCTCGACGATGCGTGGCGCGTCGGCGGTGCCCATGAAGAAGTCGACCTCGGGCAGTTCCTTCTCCAGCTCCTCCTGGTAGCGTTGCGGCATGCAGCCGCTGACGATCAGCAGCTTGCAGTGGCCGTTTTTTTTGTAGTCGGCGACTTCGAGGATCGTTTCGACCGATTCCTCCTGGGCGTCGCGAATAAAAGCACAGGTGTTGACGACAATGATATCCGCCGCGCTCTCATCGGTGATGATCGAAAAGCGCTCGGCGGGCAGGTGGCCGAGCATGACCTCGGCATCGACCAGATTTTTCGGGCAACCCAGACTGACCAGGCTGACATTGTATTTAGACAAAATGGTTCCTCCGGTTTTCTTCCAAGTTTCGGGGAGTTATAGCACAAAACAGCTTGCGGAGAAAAGTATTCCTGTGGCAGGGGCACTCAAAAGGGACACTCTTTTTTGCGTGCTCCCACGGGCGATTCCTCAATCGGCAAACAATGCCGGTACGCCGCCGGTATGCCAGAACAGCACACGGTCCGTTTTGTCGAGTTCTCCGGTTCGGGTCATGTCGATCAGTCCCCCCATGGCTCTGCCGGTATACACGGGATCAAGCAGGATTCCTTCTGTCCGGGCGGTGATTTCGATGGCCTCTTTTTCCCGCGCTCCCATCACGCCGTAGCCCGCGCCCAGGTAATGCTCGTTGAGGATAAAATCCTCTGCGCCGAACTCGTGGTTCAATCCGGTCAATGCTGCGGTTTGATTGGCAAGGGACAGCACGTGCCGGTCGAAAGACATGTCGCCTGTCTCCTCTTTGTCGATCCTGATGCCGACGACCTGGTAGGTTTTGCTATAGGTCTGTTTGCCGAGCATAAGGCCGGCCTGGGTGCCGCCGGAGCTCGATGCAAAAACGATATGGGTAAACGACAGGCCATTGCCCTGCTCATCAAGCTCTCCGGTTGCCTCTGCGAAAGCGAGGGTGCCAAGCTCGTTCGATCCTCCATAAGGGACGTGGTAAGGTTTCTTTCCGCTGGCCTTCAAACGTTCATAAAGCTCCGGGATATCCTCCCCCTTGCGGTGATCCCCCGACCAGTGGATGTGACTACCGAAAATCCGGTCCAGGAGTAAATTGCCGCTCGGCTCGGTGGGTTCTTCTCCTCCAAGTACCAGGTGACATTCCATGTTGAGCTTCGCTGCGGCTGCGGCGGTCTGGCGGCAGTGATTCGATTGTGCTGCACCCGCTGTGATAATCGCATCACATCCTTGGCTGATCGCATCACCCAGCAGGTATTCGAGTTTTCTGGTCTTGTTGCCGCCCAGGGCCAGGCCGGTCTGGTCGTCGCGCTTCATGAAGATCTTCGGGCCGCCGAGAACCTTGCTCAACCGGGGGAGCTCAACGAGCGGGGTCGGGAAAAACCCGAGTGATACTTTGGGAAACTGCTGAAGATTCATAATCATCTTTTCGTGACCCTCAATGCCAGTGGTTTATCATATCATGGGGCAACAACGGAAACAGCCATCCGCTGATCCGCTGGATGGCTGTTTCTGGATTCGCTTGTCTCCTTCTGTGGAAACGTGCCAAAAAACAGCAGGCGAACAGAAGAGGGTGTCGATCAGAATCCCATTTCCTTGCCGGTCGGTCGAACCACCTGGGCACCTGCCGGAATGGTGAAATCGAAAGTTGTGTCCGGGATGCCGTAATTGACACGCAGGTTGCTGAATTGGATGATGGTGCTGTTGCCGTTGGGATCGTAGACTGCGGTTGACAGGATCGGAAACCAAAGGGCGCCGGACTCTTGATCGTCGCCCGGTAAAGCGAAGTTTTCCCCGGAGGCGTAATTTTCACGGGAAGGCGGGGCAATCGCCGGATCTCCAAAAGGCACCTCTTTGCCACGATTCTGGTAACTTTCCACGGCGTAGCGGTCGACGACGATAACCAATTTGTTGATCAGAGAGGAGGTCCGGTGCGGGGTCATCTCGAGCACATAGTTGCTGTCGAGATCCTGGTTCGGTACGGCCCAGTTGACCGCAAAGTCACGGGACAGGTTGCCAAGACCGGTGAGAAAAGCCATCGGATCGTTCTGCTCGGTCTTGTTGAGCTGTTCGATGTCCGACTGGATGACCTGGCTGTTCTCCGGCAGGTAAACCCACATGGTTTCGCCGTTAGAGACGATTTTCTGGGTAGAGGGAGAGTTATACTGCCAGTGGAACTTGACCGTCGGGACGGTTCGCCCGATCCGTCCGGGTCGGTAGTCGAAGGCGACTTCTATGCTGCCATTGGCCCGCTGCAATCGATCTAGTGAAGCGATTCTTGATTCCTGGAAAAAGTCGGCCGAATAATCAAAAATCCGGTACTCGGCAGCGGTCCCGGGCTGGAAGGGCGTCTCAAGGGTGTCGATAACGTCGCTGAGAGCGATAGCCCAGGCGGAAGGCACCGTGACCGCCAAGCCGATACCGAGGCATAGAGCGGTTAAAAGGCCCCTTTTGATCATTAGCTGTTCCTTTTGGAATAGGTGTCTACAGGGATACGGGGTTTTCAGTATGGGCACAGTAAACCAACATTTTGCCCGTGGCAAGGTCAAACTCAACGGTGCGGCCGCGATTGCCACCAACTTCCTCGCCCACTACCGGGATGTCCAGGGTGTCGAGAGTCCGTCGGGCACTTTTGGCGTTGCGTGCGCCGACGCTGTTGATCAACGTCTGGTATGAAGTTTCAAACATATTGGCGCCGCCGGCGATTTTCGCGACCAGCGTCTCCCGGTTCGCTCCGGCCTGTACCAGCTCATCAACGATCTGACAAATCCCGATGTCGACGTACTTGCTCTCCGAACCGGGAGGGCTACTGCTCGGTCGGTCGGGCAGGAGCATGTGCCCCATACCGCCGAGCCTGGTTTCCGGATCATACAGAGCAACAGCGACGCAGGACCCGAGCCCGTAAGCCTTCAGGACCATCGGTGCCCGGTCGATTCGGGCTTCGGCAATACTGACTTGCTCACTCATTGATATTCTCCGGCCGCGTCGAGGAACATATCAAGTGTCGACGGATCGGGGATCAGGAAGAAATGTCCCTTGATAGCCAGGTCGCTGGATGACTCACCGATAAAATCAGTTTCCACGAGCATGGCCAGGTCACTGGATTTACTCAGATCGATCAAAACGTAGTCAACGACCGCTCCCGCCATATCGTATGCGAGCAGCGGGACCGAGGGGATCAGGGTTTTGTGCAACATGCTGCCGAGCGCGCTGAGGTAGGCTGAAGCAAGGATGTTGCCGACCTCTTTCAAGGCTGATATCGTCACTTCGTTCATGATCAGAACCTTGCCCTGGTCACCGATCAGGTTACAAAGGAGCCGATGGGCACTCTCCTGAGGAAACAGCAGCATGATGCTGCCCCGCGCATCACCAAGGATCTGCAAGGTGATGCCGACCATCATTTTTTCCGCCCCACCGAGGTATTCAGGGACCTGGCTGATCTCGGTAATCGTGACGTGCGGAACCCGCAGCTTCACGGGATGGCCGATCATCTGCGACAGGGCCGTCGCGGCGTGTCCCATGCCGATGTTACTGGTCTCCTTAAGGATATCCATCTGGACGTCGTTTAACTTGAGAAAGGGCATCAATTGCTCCGGTTATTGATTTGCCGTCATTTGGTGCTTTTCCAGCAAGGCCTGCGGATCGACCACAAAGGTGACGTGGCCGTCGCCTTCCACGGTTGCGCCACTCAGTCCGGTCAGCAGGTTGAGGGGGAACCCGGTTGGTTTGATAAAGGCGTCTCGCTGGCCGAGAAAGCCATCCACCTGCAGACCGACCCGTTGGCCGCGAACTTCGGTGAGGATTGTCCAGGTGGTGTCGCCAACCGCAGCTTGCGGCAGGTTGAGCGCCTCAGCCAGAGAATACAGACAGAGCTCTTCTTCATCGAGACGAAACAGCCTATGCTGACCGGAAGTCTCTATCTCTGAAGTTGGCAGATCAAGGGTCCTCTGTACACGCGTGATCGGAATGGCAAGAGTGCGGCCTGCACAGCTGACCAGCAGGATCTTGATAATAGCGATGGAGAGCGGCAGACGCATCTGGAACCGGGACCCCGTGCCGACTTCGGAAACGATGTCCAAGGTGCCACCAAGATTGCGCACCGCAGCCTTGACCACATCCATCCCTACGCCGCGCCCAGAAGTTTCAGTTACTTCTTCCGCGGTTGAGAACCCGGGCGCGCAGACCAGCATCAGGGCGTCGCGGTCGCTCATACTGTGAGCCTGGGCCTGGTTGACCACGCCGCTATCAACCGCTTTCTGACGTAACCTTTGCGGATCCATGCCTTTGCCGTTATCTGCGACTTCGATCAGAATCAGGCCTTTTTCACGGGCGGCGGAGACGGTGACGATCCCCTGTTCTTCGATACCATGGTCTACGGCGTTGCGTACCAGGTGTATGAGAGGGTCGGTAATTTCTTCGAGAATGACGCGGTCGATTCCAACATCGGTGCCATTTAACAGCAGAGTGACCTGCTTGCCGGACTCCCGGCCCAAGTCACGTACGATGCGCGGCAGGCGTCCAGTGATGCTTTGCAATGGCATCAGGCGAACCTGGAGAACGTTGTGATGCAGGTCATCGATCAGCCGGCCGGCGCGGTCAAGAGCGTTGTTCAGTTCATCCCAGTTACGGCTACTGCCGGCGGTGTTCAGGATGTTGCGGTGTGTCATCAACTCACCGGTCAGGTTGACGAATTGGTCAAGCAGGTCAGTGCGCACTCGAACCGTGCGGCCCACCGCGCGGCGTTGCCGCCGGTCATTCTTGCGTCGATCCTCGATGAACTGGACGTTTGCTACTCCGCTGATTTGCAGCAGGGTCTCTTTGATCTGTTCTTTTTCCACAAGGGAGCTCAACCAGGCCTGGATCTGCTCGCAGCCCCCCCCCTCGCGTAACTCGTCGATCTCCGGCTTAGAGGTCTTCAGCTTGCCGACTTTCTCCAGTTCACGCAGGATCAATATGCCGCGAGCGGTAGCGGCCGGGGTCCCTTTTTCCAGTTCGATCAAGACCTGGAAGGTGTCGGGCTCTTCCGGAGGCGCTTTTCTGCTTTCGTCGTCGTCGACGGCGGCCACGGGGCTCTCGGGGCTTTTTCTCTCCTTGTCTGCGGCAGGAACCGACTGTTTCGCCAGAAAAGTTTCGGTGCTGCGTTCCGGTTGGTCGGCCTGCAGGTCATCCAGCAGGCCGTCGAGGAGGTCAATGCCTTCGAGCAGGTAATCGATCGTAGCCGATGGGATATCGCCGGAAGTGCGGAATCCGTCGAGCAAGTCTTCGAGGTGGTGCGACAGTTGGGCGGTGTTGTTGAAGCCCATGGTTGCAGCCATCCCCTTGATCGAATGTGCCTCGCGAAACAGGGCATCAATTGTCTCCCGGTTGCCCGGCTCCTGTTCGAGAGTGACGACCAGCTGGTTCAGGGTGTTGATATGTTCCCGGGTTTCGCTTAAGAAAAGCTCCCGGTATTTGGACATGTCCATAGTCGGTCCCGGCGGCTGTCAGTCTTGCCCGACAATCCGCCTGATGGTTTCAAGAACCTTCTCTTCCCTGAAGGGTTTGACGATAAAGTCTTTGGCGCCGGCCTCGACGGCCTCGAGAACCAGTGAGTCCTGCCCGAGTGCGCTGACCATGACGACACGGGCCTGCGGATCAGTGGCGATGATTTCCTGCAATGCCTCGATACCACTCTTTTTTGGCATAACGATGTCCATGGTCACCAGGTCGGGCTTGGTGTCCTGGTAGAGTTGTGGGGCAGCCTCACCGTTGTCCGCTTCAGCGACAACCTCGTAGCCGGCACGGACGAAGATGTCCTTGAGCATGTTGCGCATGAAAAGGGCGTCGTCGACAACCATCACCCGTAGAGCCATATTTGCCTCCTATTCTACAAAAATAACTTCAAGTTGTTTGATTACTTCATCGGTGTCAAGCAGATTAATTGTCGTCTCGTCAAAATCGATTACGCCACGCACCGCAGGACGATCATGCTCCTCAGGCGGTGGCTGGAGAAGTTCCATTTCGAGGTTGACGATCCGTTCTACGCCACTGGTTGTGAGCACCAGCGATCTGTGTTCCGAAGTCAGGACCAGGTGACGATGGTCACGCTGGTCCCCGGCAAAACCGAGCAGTGTCGGCAGATCAATGACTGCGAGAATCTGGCCGTGGAAATTGATTGAGCCGATGAGTACACCCTCGGCGCGCGGAACATAGTGCAACACCGGGTTCTCGGTGATCTCCTGGATGGCATCTATCTCAAGGCCGTAGAGGTCATCGCCAAGGCTGTAGGTCAGGATCAGGGACATGGATTTAGTCTTGATCTTTGACAAGCTTGAACTGTTTGACTATCTGGAGCATCGACTCGGACATGTTGGAGAGTTCTTTGGCAGATTGGGCCATCTCCTCCATAGCGGCTGACTGTTCCTGGGTAGCAGCCGAAACCTGCTCGGTGGCGGCGGCGTTGTCAGAAACAACCCGGTCAATTTCATCGATCGCTCTGGTGATTTGTTCGGCGCTGCTGGTTTGCTGCTCCGCCAACTCGGCGATGCTGCTGGCCTTGGATCGGGTCCCTTCGGCATTCCGGGTGATTTCCGAAAAGGCCTGGTTGGTGCGATCGGCCGCTTCGCGGCCGCTTTCCATTTCATCTATCACCTGGGCCATTGAAGACTGCACCTGCTCTCCTTCTTTGCAGATCAATTCCACCAGGCTGGTGATTTCGTCGGCCGAGGTTGTCGTCGAGTCTGCGAGTTTGCGGATCTCTTCCGCAACCACGGCGAAGCCGTGCCCATATTCACCTGCCCGGGCTGCTTCAATGGTCGCATTCAAGGCCAGCAGATTGGTTTTCTGGGCAATGCCGTTAATGACTTCGACGAATTTGCTGATCTTCTGCAGCTGGGCAATAAAGTTGACCATCTGCTGGCCGCTGCTCTCTGCCTCGCTCAGGACTTGGCGGATACTGTCGAGGCTGGAGCCGGCCATGTCGTTGCCGCTTCGTGCCGTTTCCAGGGTCAGGTCGGCTGAGTCGGCTACCGTCTTGGCCGAACTGGCCACCAGCTTGATTGATATCGCCACTTCCTTGAAGAGACGAGTTGATTCTTCGACCATCTCGGCCTGGGTCTCGGCGCCTTTGCTCATCTGGTCGGTAGTCTTGGCGACTTCCTGGGCAGAGGCGGACATCTCCTGAGACGTTCCGGAGAGGTTCTGCGATGAACCAGCGACCCGGAAAGCGATGCTGCGGATATCGCCGACCAGGCTGCGCAGGCTGGCCTGGAACTGGTTCATGGCCTTGGCCAGGTCGCTGGTTTCGTCCGGGAAGCGGTTGCCGTCGACCTTGACATCCTCGGACAGGTCTCCCCGGCGGATCCGGTCTCCGGCCGAAGTCAGGCGGCGGATGTTCCCAGCGAAAGCACGAGAGAAAACCGAGCCGATGATCAGTCCGACGACCAAAGAACAGAGAATCGAAAAAACTTGTCTGAATTCAGGCTCTATCCCTTCGATATAAGGAACAACGAGATTGACGAGAATCCCTGATACGACCACGACAATAAAGCCGATGATAAATTTGTAGCTGATTTCAATGCGCATGATTCTGCTCCTTACCGGGTAGTCATTAATCGCGAGCCTGGTTTCGCTGCCGGGTTTTCAAAATCAGGCAGTTCAATGGGCTCTTCGGTGCGGCGGTAGATCCGCTCCATCGGGAATTCAGATTTAAAGTACTGGCGAATTTCGCCGTTTATGGTCTCCGATCGGCCAAGAATCAGAACACCATGCGTTGGCAGGGCTGCTGCAAAGCGCCGCAGGATTCGTTCCTGCTCGGGCCGGCTGAAATAGATCAGAACATTGCGACAGAGGATCAGGTCCGCCGCAGGATAATCGGTGTCAGTCATGATGTTGTGTTGTTGAAATTCAACCAGATTCCGGACCGGTTCGATCAGATGGTAGCGTTGCTCCTCCGCACGAAAATATTTATCCAGTACAGGTGATGGGACTTCCTTGATGCGGGAGATATCAAAAAGACCGGTTCGGGCCGTTTCCAGGACCGGTTCGCTGATGTCGGTCGCCAGGATGCGGATCTCAAGGTTGTCAGCCGCCAGGTCGTCAACCAGAAGGGCCAAAGAATAGGGCTCCTCCCCCGCGGCGCAGCCGGCACTCCACAGGGTCAGCTTGCTGTGACCGGCTGCTCGTGCCCGACGACAAAGGTCCGGCAGGATTTTCTGCTCGATAACCCTGAAGGTGTCTGGGTTGCGGAAAAACTGGGAAACATGAATCGATATGGTTGCCAGGAGAGTGTCCAGTTCTTGCTGGTCGATCTCCAGGCGCTTAAGGTAGGAGGCAAAATCCGATACTTTGCAGGCCCGCAATCGTTTGGCGATCCGGCGCCTGACGCAACGATCCTTGTACTGGTCAAGGTCGAACTGGCGCAAGTTGCGCAATCTCACGATGATGGCCGAAAATTCGGCATCGGTGAGACCGTCTCCCGTCCATATTCGCGTGGATGATTCAGTCATGTCGTCTCAGTTTCTCTTCAGGGGCGACAAAAATGGTCATAACTCCTGACAAGGATGGGCCGTAACGCGCCCTTTCCGTTCCGGAGTGAAACAGTTCCTGAGCCGCCTTGTACTACTCCGATGCGGGTAACCGGAAGATCCAGCTCGGTACCCAGCACCAGCGCTGTGGCCTCGTTTTCAGGGGCCACGGTAAAGAGCAGTTCGTAATCTTCGCCACCAAAAAGCGCCAGATCCCACAGTGCCGGTTCTTGGTCCGCGTGGTGTTTAAACGCGGCCGAGACGGGTAGCCTCTGCTCTTCAATCAAACCATCTACCCGGGATGCCTGCAGGATATGCTCCAAGTCTCCGGCCAAACCATCGGAAATATCGATCATAGCGTGGGCGAGGTGCTCTTTGCCAAGCTGGCGGCCGAATTCGACTCTGGGGGTCGGCCGGTGATGTCTGGCCAGTAACTCCGCACCGGGGGAGCGGTTCTCTTGCAATAAACGCAGAGCCATGGCGCTGTCTCCGAGGGTACCGGAAACCATGATCACGTCACCGGGTTGGGAGCCTTCGCGGCCGATCGCGCGACCGGCCTCCGTGCTGCCTTCTACGGTTACTGCAATGATCCATGGCCCGGGACTGCGGCAGGTGTCTCCGCCGACCAGGGTGACGTTGTAGCGCTCCGCTTCTTCCAGGGCGCCTTTGAGGAATGCATTGATGTCTTCCAGGGTGGTTGTGCCTGGACAGGCAAATCCCAGGTAGAGATAGCGCGGTGTTCCACCCATGGCAGCGATATCGCTGAGGTTGACAGCCACGGCCTTGTGGCCAAGATCTTCGGGGCTGGTCCAGTCATGGCGGAAATGAATGCCCTCAATCAACATGTCTGTCGAGGTCAGCAGCTGGTGGCCTTCGGGCAGGGTGACTACGGCGGCGTCATCACCGATGCCGCGCTGGACGCCTTCGCCAACGGGCGCCCGTTGACGAATACGCTCTATCAATTGGAATTCGCCAAGATCTTTAAGTTCCAAAAGGGTTGCTCCCGTTGTTCTCTTAAATAGGATGAGCAGCCATTTTTCTTCAAGAGATTTAATCTGTCAAGTAAACATCTTTATGCTGTCCAGGAGAAGCTGCTCTCTTCCCAGCTCTCGGGAGAGGCGGCAAAGCGTCGTTCTACGAGGAGGTGGTTGCCGCCGCCGGTTCTCATCAGCAGGGTTGAGCACCGTGTACCGTAGTCGCGCTCGCTGATAAAGGCCGCAGACAGGGCGCGCTCCCACTCGAGCGGGACGCCTGTATCAGGCAGATCGGCATCGGCGGCACGCGTCGTGTCGGCAAGGATTGCAAAGGTCCGGTCGAGGTCGACCTGTGAACGACTCATCAGCGCCTGCAAAGCGACTTTGCCACGCTTGACCTTTGGCCAGGGTTTGTCGAGGAGGTGGTTGCTCAGTCCGTAAATCCCTGGTCCAAGCTTTTGTGCGACGGGGCCACGGTTTGAGGAGTACCAGAGCTCTTTGTCATCGCCCAGCAACAGGTTGAACCCGGCATATTTCGTAATTTGGTTGGCATTTTTTTCCAGGAAGTCCTGCGGCGAATCTTCTGACAAGAGGTAATCACGCACCAGCCAGCCACGTGACCGGTGACTGTGGCTGTGTTCTACACCCTCCCGAACGTTGGTAACGCTCGCCCATCGCAGTCCCCTTACGCCGAACCAGCTGCCGCCGGAGGCCAGATCCCGGCCGGCAATCAGCTCGCGGCATTCGTTCCAGGGGGCGGCTGCCGCAGTCGGCCGATCGTAGAACTCATCACGGTTTGCCAGCACCAGAAGTGGCGTCTGCTCGGTCAGATGATGGGCGATCAGGATCAGGCACATGTCTGGGGTCCTTGCCAGTCTGGGGTGTCTAACAGTTTGGCAGATTTGGCCCGTTTAGACAATCCAGTTGCGATAACTATTATGCGGCGGCGCTTGCTGCGGCAGGATTAAACAGGCTGGTGCCGAAAACAGGTTCGAAAACATTTTTGGCCTGTCCTTTTTCCGATCATACAAGGGGGTTATTATCGTCTTTGGTCGAGAATGCTTTTAATCCGCCTGATGCGCGGGTTGTTCTGCCACCACATATTGACAGTTGCAAAATACAAAGTATATTTGATTCTCTGTAGTTATAACTTTTCCATGCATCCAGAAGGATGTAGTTAATCAACCTTAAAAAATGAGGAGACAGCAGATGAAAATGAGCAAACTGACAGTATTGGTGATGATTCTTTCGTTGCTGACAGCAGGGTTCGCCTTTGCAGGAAAGGACCTTGATGCCGTAAAGAAAAAAGGCTTTATTCAGGCCGGGGTCAATGGTGGCGTTTTTGGTTTCGGTATGCCTGATTCGAAAGGTGTCTGGAAAGGTCTCGACGTCGAGACCGCCCGCGCCGTAGCTGTTGCTATCTTCGGCGATGCCAGCAAGGTCAAGTTTACCCCTCTGACCGCCCAGCAACGCTTCACCGCCCTGCAGTCGGGTGAGATTGATGTGCTGACCCGTAATGCGACGCGGACTCTGAGCCGTGACACCCAACTGGGCCTGAACTTTGTTACCGTCAACTATTATGACGGTCAGGGCTTCATGGTTCCAAACAAGCTTGGTGTGAAGAGCGCCAAAGAGCTGGATGGAGCAACCGTCTGCGTCCTGCCGGGAACGACGACTGAGCAGAATGCAGCCGATTATTTCCGTTCTAACAGCATGGGTTGGAAGCCGGTTGTTATCGAGTCGACCTCCGAACTAGCCAAGACCTTCTTTGCCGGTCGTTGTGACGTGCTGACGTCAGACGCTTCTCAGTTGGCCGGAACCCGTGCCGTTGCTCCGAACCCAAAAGACTACTCCATTCTTCCTGAGATTATCTCCAAAGAGCCTTTGGCTCCTGCCGTTCGTCATGGCGATGATCAGTTCCGCGACATCGTTGACTTCGCCGTGCTGGCGATGATCAACGCCGAAGAACTGGGCATCACCTCCAAGAATGTCGATGAGAAGATGAAGAGCAAGGACCCGATGGTACAGCGTTTTCTGGGTGTGATCGAAGGTAACGGCAAGTCCCTCGGCCTCGACGAGAAATGGGCTTACAACATCATCAAGCAGATTGGTAACTACGGTGAGGTTTTTGAGCGCAATGTTGGTGTCAACACAACACTTGGTCTGGAGCGTGGATTGAACGCCCTGTGGACTAACGGCGGCCTGATGTACTCGCCTCCATTTAAATAATTATTTGCAGTTGTGCCGGGGGGGTGTCGTATAATGAGACCTCCCCGGTATTTTAATGCCCTCGCTACACTTTGAAAAATTGTTTAATTGCCGATACAGGACCACCTGTGAAGAAAGTCCCAAACAATACAACTGATGATGTGCTGGCCCCGAGTCCTGTGCCCTTCTTGCGAGACCCCGCTAAAAGGGCGATTGTTTTTCAGGTTGTGGCCCTGTTACTGGTCGCATTTGTCAGCTACTATCTCTACTCCAATACGCAGGCCAATCTGGAGCGGCAATCGATCGCGACCGGTTTCGGCTTCCTCGATAAGGAAGCAAGCTTTGAGATCGGTGAGTCGGTAATAGAATATTCAGCCGCTGACAGTTATGCCGACGCCCTGCTGGTTGGTGCTCTAAACACACTGAAAGTGTCCTTTATCGGGGTTCTTTTTACCATCATCCTCGGCACAGTGATTGGTGTTGCCAGACTCTCCAGCAACTGGCTGGTAGCAAAGTTGGCTGGTGGCTACATAGAGGTGATGCAGAACATCCCGGTGCTGCTGCAACTCTTTTTCTGGTACGCAATTTTTTACGAATCTTTCCCTTCGCCACGACAGGCGCTCAACCCCTTCAACGGTGTTTTCCTCTGCAACCGCGGTCTCATCTTCGGGGTTCCGGAATCACACGCTGCACATGGTGCGATGCTCTGGGCTTTTGTTGCGGCATTGGCGATTGGCTGGTTTCTGAATCGCTGGGGAAAGCAACGCCAGGCGCAAACCGGGCAGATTTTTCCATCGATCCGCGTGACTCTGGCGCTCAGCATTATATTGCCATTGCTGGTCTGGGCTTTTGCCGGTGCGCCAACTGCGATGGATATCCCAGAACTAAGGGGATTCAACTTTAGAGGCGGGGTCACAGTCAGTCCTGAATTCAGTGCTCTGTTACTTGGTCTGGTCTTTTATACAGCGGCGTTCGTTGCTGAAATCGTAAGAGCCGGCATTCAGTCGGTCGGCCATGGTCAGGTTGAAGCCGCGAAAGCTGTTGGCTTGCGTTCCGGACAAGTTCTGCACCTGGTGATTCTGCCCCAAGCGCTGCGCGTGATCATTCCGCCGCTGACCAGCCAGATGCTCAACCTGACCAAGAACAGCTCTTTGGCAATTGCCATTGGCTATGCTGATTTTGTCGCTGTGACTAATACGACGATCAACCAGACAGGGCAGGCGATTGAAGGTGTTGCGCTGATCATGCTCATTTATCTCTTCTTCAGCTTGTCGACATCACTGTTTATGAACTGGTACAACAAAAAAATGGCTCTGGTGGAGAGGTGATCATATGAGTGCGCCGAACACAGCTCCTACCCGAGAATATCTCAAGCCGCCGGTCACCGAAGTTGGTGTCATTGGCTGGTTGCATGGCAACCTGTTCAACACCTGGTACAACTCGCTTTTGACGATTGTGTTCGCGGTGATTCTCTGGCAGGTCGTGCCGCCATTTTTCAGCTGGGCGTTTGTCGATAGTGTCTGGAACGGGCCGTCCGAAGCTTGTCGAGATATCGATGGCGCCTGTTGGTCAATCATCCCGCAGAACATCAGCTTTATCATTTTCGGGTTTTTTCCTGAGGGCGAACATTGGCGCCCCGGCAGTGCCATGCTCATCCTGCTTGGTTTGGTGTTTTTCTCCAAAAGCAGTAAGCATTGGAAAAAGTCTTTGGGGTTTTACTGGTTGATTGGCCTGATTGTCATGGGCACCTTGATGTATGGCGGCGTATTTGGCATGCCGGTCGTAGAAACCGCTCAATGGAGCGGCCTGCCACTGACGTTCATGCTCTCTTTCTTCGGCATGGTCGCAGCCTATCCTCTCGGTGTCATGTTGGCCCTTGGTCGTCAATCAAAAATGCCTGCAATCAAAACCCTTTGTGTTGTTTATATCGAAATGATTCGTGGTGTGCCGCTCATTAGCCTGCTCTTCATGTCCTCGATCCTGTTCCCTCTTTTCCTCCCCGAAGGGGTCACCTTCGACAAGGTATTAAGGGCTCAGGTCGCCATCATCCTCTTTACGGCAGCCTATATCGCCGAAGTGGTCCGTGGTGGCTTGCAGGCGATGTCGCGTGGACAATTCGAGGCGGCTGATTCTCTTGGTCTGAACTACAACCAGACGATGCGGCTGATTATTTTGCCACAGGCGCTGAAGATCGTGATTCCACCAACGGTTGGAATTCTGCTGTCAGCTTTCAAAGACACCTCACTGGTGGTCATTATTGCCCTTTATGATGTTTTGAAGACGACGAAAGTTACGTTGTCGAATCCCAAGTGGACCGGCTACTCAACTGAGGCATACATCTTTTTGGCGGTCCTCTACTTTATCTGTTGTTACGCCATGTCGAGCTATAGTCGCAAACTGGAAAAAACCCTGCACACAGGACGATGAGACAGTCGGGCCGCTGAATTTTCGGCAGGCCAAACCTTGCGAGAGATTTATGAACGAAAATAATGCTCAGGCTGCTGCCGAAACCACAGACACACCGATCATTGAAGTCAACAGTATGCACAAATGGTACGGCGATTTCCACGTGCTCAGTGACATCAATCTGCAGGTGAAGGAGAAAGAACGGATCGTTATCTGTGGCCCGTCAGGCTCTGGAAAATCAACTCTGATTCGTTGCATCAATCGGCTCGAAGAACATCAACGTGGCCAGATCATCGTCAATGGCACCGAGTTGACCAACGATATCAAGAACATTGAAAAAGTTCGTGCCGAAGTCGGTATGGTTTTTCAGCACTTCAATCTGTTTCCCCACCTGACGATTGTTGAAAATCTGACCCTGGGGCCGATCTGGGTGCGTAAAACGCCGAAGAAGGAAGCGGAGGAGATGGCGATGGCGTACCTGGAGAAGGTACACATTGCCGAGCAGGCTGAGAAGTTTCCCGGACAGCTTTCCGGCGGTCAGCAGCAGCGTGTAGCCATTGCTCGCAGTCTCTGTATGAAGCCTAAGGTGATGTTGTTTGACGAGCCGACCTCGGCGCTTGATCCGGAGATGATCAAGGAGGTCCTTGACGTCATGATCGATCTGGCAGAAGAAGGCATGACGATGCTTGTTGTTACTCATGAGATGGGTTTTGCCAAGAGTGTTGCCGACCGGGTGATGTTCATGGATGAAGGTCAGGTCGTTGAAGAAAACAATCCCAATGATTTCTTTGATAATCCGCAGCACGAACGAACCAAGCTGTTCTTAAGTCAAATCCTATAAACGTTTAAGGGACATGTACTCGTTACGTGTCCCCTGAATAGATAGTTGTAAATCAACAAGGCCACCCTGAAGCAGGGTGGCCTTGTTCGTCTCCGGATTATATCGCTTGAATCGCCTGGTATTCATCAGAGAGCTTCGAAGCGGTTGAGCTCAACGTTCTTGCGCGAAGCATGCGGATCAAAGATCTGCCCGTTCATAGCGATATAGACACCGTGAGGCAGAGTCTGTGCCGCCATCATGGCGCTTGCGATATTGAAGACCGCATCGGTGAGGCGAAAGCGTGCCGGTTGCATGGCGCCGGTCAGGACAATGGTTTTGTCAGGAATCCCGGCCAGGGCCATGGCGGTGTCGATCATGGTGTCGGTTCCGTGGGTGATGACGATATGGGCAGTGCAGGAGTTCAGGATCGCCTGCCGAATGGTTGCGCGATCCTCTTCGGTGAGTTCAAGGCTGTCTTTACGCATCAGCGATGTAACCAGGTAATCGACGGTCAGGTTGGCTTCGCGCAGGACTTCAACAATCTGGGGTTCACCGACTTCAAAAGTGCTCTTCGAATCAAAGTAGACCTTGTCGATGGTGCCGCCGGTCGTGAATATTTCAAGCTGCATCTTTTCCCCCTTAATGTAACAAAGCTTAGTTAAATCTATACAGCATGGGTTGCTTGTCAATCCGATTTTCTCAAGATAATGTGGTGACAGGTCCTTCATTTATGTTGCGTAGGGAAGAATGAGGTAACTCTTCCACATTCTTAAATAAAAAGGGCGCCCGAAAGGGGCGCCCTTTTTATGATTTATGTCGAACGGGATCAGACCTGCGGACCGGCCTGGGTGTAATCGAAATCGTCGTTGTCGCTGGTGTACTTCTTGAAATTCTCAATGAACATGCCGGCCAGCTTGTTGGCTGTGTTATCGAAGTTCTCCTTGTCGGTCCAAGCGTTGCGCGGGTTGAGCAGGTTGGTGTCGACGCCCGGCAGGGTCTTGGGAATACTGAGGCGGAACCAGCGGGTCTGGTCGAACTCAACGCTGTTGATGCTGCCGTCGAGGATTGCATCGATGCAGGCGCGGGTGGCCTTGATGCTCATCCGTTTGCCGACGCCATAGCCGCCGCCGACCCAGCCGGTGTTAACCAGGTAGGCGTTGACGTTGTGCTTCTCCATCTTCTCGCCGAGCAGCTTGGCGTATGCTGTGGGGTGCAGCGGCAGGAAGGCTTCACCGAAACAGGAAGAAAAAGTCGCCTGCGGCTCCGTGACGCCACGCTCGGTGCCGGCGACCTTGGCGGTGTAGCCGGAGAGGAAGTAGTACATCGCCTGCTCTTTGGTCAGCTTGGAGACCGGAGGCAGCACGCCAAAGGCGTCACAGGTCAGGAAAATAATATTTTTCGGATGACTGCCCTTGAGGCTCGGGTCATGATTGTCGATATGCTCGATCGGGTAGGAGACCCTGGTGTTCTCGGTCTTGGCATCGCTGTCAAAGTCGATCACGCCGTTACCATCGGCAACCACGTTTTCGAGCAGCGCGTTGCGCTGGATGGCCTTGTAGATCTCCGGTTCATTTTCAGCGCTCAGGTTGATGGTTTTGGCGTAGCAGCCGCCTTCGAAGTTGAAAATGCCGTCGTCATCCCAACCGTGTTCATCATCACCGATCAGCTTGCGATGGGGGTCAGTGGAAAGAGTTGTCTTGCCGGTTCCCGAAAGACCGAAGAAGAGGGCCACATCACCATCTTTGCTGACGTTGGCCGAGCAATGCATGGAGAGGATCTCCTGCATCGGCAGCCAGTAGTTCATCATGGTGAAGATGCCCTTTTTCATCTCGCCGCCGTACCAGGTGCCGCCGATGATGGCAATGTTCTTTTCGATGTTGAATACCACAAACACCTCTGAATTGAGGCCATGCTGTTCCCACTTCTCGTTGGTCAGGCTGCAGGCATTGTATACGGTAAACTGTGGCGCGAAGTTGTCGAGGTCACTTTGACCCGGGCGGATGAACATGTTCTTGACAAAGTGGGACTGCCATGCGAACTCGGTGACGAAGCGAACTGAAGTGCGGGTCTTTTGGTTGGCTCCGCAGAATCCGTCAGTCACATAAAGGTCCTTGCCGGAGAGATATTCGATAACCTCGCCATACAGTTCGTCGAAAACTTCGGGAGCCATCGACTGGTTGATCTTGCCCCAGGCAATGTTCTCGAAGGATGGTTTCTGATGGACAAAATACTTGTCCTTGGGAGAGCGGCCGGTAAATTTCCCAGTGTCCACCATCATGGTACCGTTTTCAGAAATGGCTCCTTCGCTGTTTTTCTTTTCCTGTTCGAAAAGCTCATCGTAAGACAGATTGTGCTGGATCTTGCCGATACTTTTCAGTCCGAGGTCCTGGGCGCTGAGGTTTGACATTGTGTGACTCCCTGAGTTTGGAAGCTCTTAACTTCCTCTTAAATTTTTGTTCCTGCGTTTATAAAAGAATAGGCCTGTCACAATAACAACCTGGGTGACAAGCCGGCATTTAGTTAACTTCTGACAAGACTTAATTTAGACCAATATGGTAAACTATAAGGCAAAATTCCAAGTGAAATCAAGTATTTTTCGCTGCTGTCGAGCGAATAGTACTGCCCATTATCCTTGTCATCATAAATAGCTGCGGCACTTTAACAAATTTAGCGAGGATAAAAAAGTAAAAATGTCGCCTGCTTCGAAATATCGTAGAATCATGTGGCTTCAAAGTATTTACTGGTAAAGGTTTTGTTATTGTGAAAAGGAAAACTCGCCGAGTATATTCCAGTTTTAATTTCAAGAAAAATGCGCTCGATTCGGGATTGTGTCGTCATCACTTTGTTGCATTTTTAAAATATCATCTCGGGACACTGCCAACAGAGAATAACATGGTAGGATATTATTCATTGGACTTATAGGAAACCATCTGACGGGAGGCCAGGAAAATGAGTTTTGAAATTCCCAAGAACGACAAACTGCTGAAATGGGTCGAAGAGGTTGCGGGAATGTGTGAGCCGGAACGCATCCACTGGTGCGACGGCTCCCAGGATGAATATGACGAAATGTGCGAACTGCTGGTCAAGGCGGGAACCTTCCGCAAGCTTAACCAGGAGAAACGGCCCAACAGCTACCTCGCCTGGTCCGATCCGATTGACGTTGCACGCGTCGAAGACCGCACTTTTATCTGCAGCATTTCCAAAAATGACGCTGGCCCCACCAACAACTGGATGCCGCCGAAAGAAATGAAGGAAAAGCTGCAGGGCCTCTTCAATGGATGTATGAAGGGCCGCACCATGTATGTCATCCCTTTCAGCATGGGCCCACTCGGTTCACCGATTGCGAAGATCGGCGTCGAGATCACCGACTCGCCCTACGTGGTCGTCAACATGCGCATCATGACCCGCATGGGCAAGGCGGTGCTCGACGTGCTTGGCGACGGGGATTTCATCCCCTGCCTGCACTCAATCGGTGCCCCACTGCAAACGGGAGAGCAGGATGTCTCCTGGCCCTGTAACAAGGAGAAATACATCGTCCATTTCCCGGATGAACGTTCGATCTGGTCCTTTGGCAGTGGCTACGGGGGCAATGCCCTGCTCGGCAAGAAGTGTCTGGCCCTGCGGATCGCCTCCAAGATTGGTTATGACGAGGGCTGGCTGGCCGAGCACATGCTGATTCTCGGTGTCGAAACACCTGACGGCCAGAAATCATACGTCGGTGCGGCCTTCCCGAGCGCCTGCGGTAAGACCAACTTCGCCATGCTCATCCCCCCGAAAACATTTTCAGACAAGGGGTATAAAGTAACCACCATCGGCGATGATATCGCCTGGATCAAGCCCGGCACAGATGGCCGACTGCATGCCATTAATCCCGAGTACGGTTACTTCGGCGTAGCCCCGGGGACCTCGGTAGATACCAATCCGAACGCCATGGCCTCCTGCGCCGCCAACACCATTTTCACCAACGTGGCGTTGACCGAAGACGGCGACGTCTGGTGGGAGGGGATGACCGACGAGCCGCCATCCAGGTTGACGGACTGGCAAGGCAACGAGTGGACACCGGACTGTGGCCGTCCTGCGGCCCATCCTAATGCACGTTTTACCTCTCCGGCTAGTCAGTGCCCGTCGATTGATGAGGACTGGGAGAACCCGAAAGGAGTGCCTCTGAGCGCGATGATCTTTGGCGGCCGACGTAAGGACACCATCCCTCTGGTCTACCAGGCCTTCAACTGGAATTTCGGTGTGTACCTGGCAGCGACCCTCGGCTCGGAAACGACCGCCGCTGCGGTTGGTGCAACCGGTAACGTGCGCCGCGATCCATTTGCCATGCTGCCCTTCTGCGGCTACCACATGGCCGACTATTTTGGCCACTGGCTGTCGGTCGGTCGCTCCGTGGCCAAGCCGCCGCGCATATTCAGCGTTAACTGGTTCCTTAAGGACGAAGATGGCAATTTCGCCTGGCCTGGTTACGGCGAAAACATGCGTGTCCTCAAGTGGATCATCGATAGAGTCCAGGGAAGGACGGGAGCCATCGAGAGCCCCCTGGGGTGGATGCCGCGCTTCGTGGACATGGACTGGGATGGAATGGATATGTCGCGTGAACAGTTCAATGCCCTGACCTCAGTCGATCGTGACGTTTGGCAGACCGAGGTTCTCTCCCACGAGGAGCTGTTCCTGAAGATGTTCGACAAGCTGCCCAAGGAACTCCTGCGTATGCGCGAACTGATCATCTCCAGCCTGTGGCGTTCTCCCGAGCATTGGGAGCAGATCGGCGATGTGCATCCGGAGGGTTGGAACGAGTAGCCTTTTGTAGTAATCCAATACAAAAAAGGCCGGATAACACTGGTCCTCAGGCTGCTGACAACGTCAGTCTGCCTTCATGATAGAGAGGGCAACAGGGGGTTAATCTGTTGCCCTCTTTTATTGGGCTCTAAAAAACAAAAGTCAGAACCGGCGGGTCGCGTCCCGCCAGACGCCATACTTTTGTCCGGCAACAAAAGTATGCAAAAGTGCCTTCTCCTTGCGGAGGGCAATTCCTATGCCGGATTTCTGAGACATCCAATTACGACAGAGCTTAATAAGCCGGCCCGTTACAGGGGGGCCTTCCTTTCAGTGTGACCTATAGGGGAAAAGCCTGAAAACGAATGACATTCGTTACAATCTTCCACAAAAGGAGAGGTTCTCAAGAGCCTCGGAGCCTGCGGGGGAAGCGTAGACATTTAGTCGGACAGTTCTGTCTGAGTTGAGGTTGCCACCTTGACGAGCCAGACATGCCCAGCGCAGCGCCAAGCTTTCTTCGTTTTCTTTGTCGCTACAAAGAAAATGAAGTTGCTGTCGGGCAACCCCGACGGTTTTGTCTTTGAATTTGAATCCAAGAACACAACAAAAAAGGGCAACAGATCATCCATCTGTTGCCCTAAGCTTCATTGACACTCCACCTACCAACTAAGATGAAACCCTCTTCACTTGCGGGACTAGTTAACAATCTGAGGGCCCGATAACACCGGTCCTTTTTTTGTCACAGGAAACGTCTCGTTCTTATTCTGCGCGTGTTTTCAAATAGGCCACCAGCTGCCAGATCTCCTGATCTGTCAACCCGCGCCAGGAAGGCATAACCGAACCGCTAGAAAGGTAAGGTTCGACGGTCTTGCCGACTTCAATCCTCCAGAACAGGTAAGCAGGATCGCTGTTGCGAAAATGAGCTTCGGTGAAATCCGGCGCCGGAGGCTGGAAAAACACCGCTCGGCTGGAAAGCCCTTCGCTTGGCTTGCCGTGGCAGCTGGCGCACTTGTCAATGAACAAAGCGTGGCCGGTCGCAAGTTGTGTGCTGTCCTCCATCAGTCCTTGCGGCATTTGTCGCTGGGGATAGCCTGGTCGCTCCTGGCCGCAGCCATGCAGTAGCACTGACAAGATAACGATTTGCAGCGTTTGGCGACCTGCTTGCCGCACCACCCTCATCACTCTCCACCTCGTGCTTTGAATGTAACCCCCCAGGCCTGTA
>Ga0070728_10001776_pt1 | contig 30038 bp, 16 predicted proteins | sample tdDd471_FD_66723 | JGI IMG/M metagenome (GOLD analysis project Ga0070728, IMG submission 66723) | Marine sediment microbial communities from the Atlantic coast under amendment with organic carbon and nitrate - tdDd47.1 | ecosystem: Environmental > Aquatic > Marine > Coastal > Sediment | place...
TCATCGCAAATGCAGTCAAAGGAACGCTGTTCAGACCGGCCAGCTCGACCCGTTGCTGGGGAACGATGAACTCGACGCCCTCGTGTCCGGCCAGAGCGTCGACGGCCGGCTCGACGAAGTAGATCTGGCGCTGGTCGGTCTTGTTCTGCAGGTGCATCGTGTACAGATTGCGGATCTGTTCGCCGTCGATCTGGTAGGGCAAGCCCTGGGAGCGGGTCACCGTGACCTGGAATGTCTGACGCCGGGTTGCCTGCACCACGAACAGGGCGGTCAGGCCCAGTAGAACCACGCCATAGAGCAGCAGGCGTGGCCGCCAGAAACGACTCCGTCCCGTCTCGAAGCCCCGGGAAGAGTCGAAGCGGACCAACCCCTTGGGTTTACCGATCTTGGTCATGATGTCGTCGCAGGCATCGATGCAGTTGGTGCAGCCTATACACTCCATCTGGAGTCCGTTGCGGATGTCGATACCCGTGGGACAAACATCCACACAGCGCCGGCAATCCACACAATCGCCCCCGGTACTGGCCCCCTTGCTGCGCGGCTCACCCCGCCCCTCGTCGTAGCCGATGATCACCGTATCGTAGTCCACGAGGGTGGACTGCAATCGGCCGTAGGGGCAGATGATCAGGCAGGTCTGCTCCCGGAACCAGCTGTAGTCGAAATACAGGAGACCGGCCCAGAAGAGGCTCCAGAGCAGGGCCGTGAGGTGGCCGTCGAAAAACGGGATCAGGTGCAGCATCTCCCGGGTCGGGATGAAGTAGCACATGAAGGCGATGGCCAGGTTCCAGGACAAGAAAACGAAAATGGCGTGCTTCAAGAGCTTGCGCCAGACCATGTCGGCGCCGCCCTTCTTGTTGCGGCGAATGCGCTCGATCCGGCGGCCCTCGATCAATCGTTCGATGGGGCGAAAGACCCCTTCCATGAACACGGTCTGGGGACAGGCGAATCCGCACCACACCCGGCCGAAGAGGGAGGTGACCACGAACAGTCCCAGGCCCACGGCGATGAGGATGAAGAACATCAGGTGGAAATCCTGATTGGTGAAGGTCGTGCCGAAGAGGGCGGCGGTCCGGCCGGGGATGTCGATGTTGATCATGGGGTGATTGTTGATGGTGATCCAGGGTGCGGCAATGTAGACGACGATCAGCAACGCGTACATCAGGTACTTGCGCGTGGTCCACGGTCCCTTGACCTCCGCTACCTGCAGAAAATTGCGGGAGCCGTCCTCGTTGATGGTGTAGACGGTGTTGAGGTCCGGCTTGCGCTTGTCGCGGGCCGCGTCGCGGGTTTCCCGTTTCGCCTCGTCCTGCATCCTGTTTCCCTTCTGACCGGCCTGTGGCACAATGCCGGGCATGAGCAGGCGGCCGCCCCGGGGCGACCGCCTGGTCGCATCATCGTGATCCCTTCACATCCACCCAGCCCATCAGTCAGTCACGCGTTGATCCCACGTCGGATCACGGAAACAGCCTGCTAGTACTCACACGGCTCGCCCTCCGGAGCCTTGCCCGCCACGTCGGTGCCACGGATGGTCAGCACGTAGGCCGTGACGGCCTGGACCCGGGTGGGCCCCAGCTGGTTCATCCAGGCGGGCATGCCCTTGGCAGCCACGCCGGTGGTCACGGTCTCGAGGATTTCCATGGGCGTGCAGCCACGGACCCAGACGCCGTCGGTGAGATTCGGGCCCACGCTGCCCTGTCCCTGGTCCAGGTGACAGGCCACGCAGTGCTTGACGAAGATTTCTCGTCCTTCGGCCACCCGGTTGGGCATGCCGGCCATCATCATCAACGAATCGTCATCGATACCGGCTTCGGCGGCCCGGGCCAGTTGCGCTTCCTGGGCCACCAGCATCTCCTGGGCGAACTCGTCCCGAGGCAGATCCCGGATCTCCAGGGTATGAAAGACGATCCAGTACAGCAGCGCGAAAACCATGCTGCCGTACATGATCCACAACCACCAGTTGGGCAACCGGTTGTCAAACTCCTGGATGCCGTCGAACTCGTGTTCCTTGACGGTGTCGTGAACGTAGTTCACCTGATTGTCGCGGGACTGATCCTGGGTGTTCTCAGACATTTAAAGGGCCCTCCCCTCGGCACTACGGTCGTCGTGGTCGAATTCGTCGGCTTCCAGCGGCAAGGCCGCGATCTCATCGAGCTTCTTCTGGTCGCGCAGGCCCAGGAAGACGAAGGCCAGCACGCCCAGGAAAACCGTGATGAAGATGAACAGTCCGGCCAGAGGCCAGGAGAGAAGCTCGCTCCGGCTGTAGAATTCCTGGAACATCGTTACTCCCCTCCATTTTCGACCACCGGCTGGGGTCCGCGCCCCAGTCGCTGCAGGTAGGCGATCATGGCGGCCATCTCGCTGTCCGGCTCGATGTTGACGTCCTTGCTCTCCAGATCCGCGGCGATCAGCCGTCCCTGGCTGGCGAAGCGCTGTTCAGCCAGGGTCAGGTCCTCGTCGCTGTAGGGCACACCCAGCAGGGCCAGGGCCTTCATCCGACCGGCGATCATCGCCGGGTTCATCGTCTTGGTCTTGAAGTGGGGATACATCGGCATGTTCGACGCCGGCGAGGTGGAACGCGGATCCATCAGGTGCAAGTAGTGCCACAGGTTATCGTACTTGCCGCCGACGCGGGCCAGATCCAGGCCAGTGCGCTTGGAGCCCCACTGGAAGGGGTGATCCAGTACCGATTCTTCCATCCGCGAGTATTCGCCGTAGCGCAGCACCTCGTGGCGGAAGGGCCGGATCATCTGGCTGTGGCAGGTGTAGCATCCCTCGGCGATGTAGACATCGCGACCTGCCAGCTCCAGCGGACTGTAGGGCTTCTGCACCCACTTGGCGGTCTCGGCCAGGGCCGGATCCTCGGCGATCTGCTCGGCCGTCAGATCCATGGGGACCTTGTTGCTGACGATGATCGTGGGAATGATCTCCACGGCGCCACCGATGAGGATAGCCAGCAGTACCAGCACCGTGAACACGAAGGCGTGGCGTTCGACCAGGCCGTACCAGTGTCCCCAGCGCTTCTGGTGCAGACCGTATGAGATGATACAGGCCACGCCGATGACCACCAGCAGGGCCAGCAGAATCGGGCTGACCATCTTGCCCGCGGCTCCGAACCAGATCGAGAGCACCAGGATGGCCACGATGAACAGCATGGGAGCACTGGTCAACAGGGCCAACACGCCGGGTCCGTCGGGAGCAGGCTTGCGTGCCGGGACCTGGACGCTGACGGTAGAGGGCTTACCCTGCTTGGCCGTCATGATCATGTTGTAGACCATCAGGAATGAACTGACCAGGTACAGCAGGCCGCCCAGCAGACGGGTGTGGTACATGGCCCGGCTGTTGGTCAGGCCCTCGATGAAGTCGGGATACTTCAGGAAGCCCTCGGCATCCAGCGCGCGCCAGAACAGGCCCTGGCTCACGCCGCTGACCCACATGGAGACCACGTAGAGCAGGATGCCGATGGTCGAGACCCAGAAGTGGGTTTCGGCCAGCTTGACCGAATACAACTTCGTGCCGTAGAGGCGCGGCCACATCCAGTAGAGCAGGCCGAAGGCCATGAAGCCGTTCCAGCCCAGGGTGCCGCCGTGGACGTGTCCGATGATCCAGTCGGTGTAGTGGCCCAGGGCGCTGACGCTCTTGATCGACAGCAGCGGTCCCTCGAAGGTGGACATGCCGTAGAAGGTCACTGCGACCACGAAGAACTTGATGACCGGGTCGGTTCGCAGCTTGTCCCACGAACCGCGCAGGGTCAGCAGGCCGTTGAGCATGCCGCCCCAGGAGGGGGCCCACAACATCACGCTGAAGATCATGCCCAGGGTCTGTACCCAGTCGGGCAGGGCGGTGTACAGCAGGTGATGGGGACCGGCCCAGATGTAGATGAAGATCAGGGACCAGAAGTGCACCACCGACAGTCGGTAGGAGTACACCGGCCGCTCTGCCGCCTTGACCATGAAGTAGTACATGTGGCCCAGGATGGGCGTGGTCAGGAAGAAGGCCACGGCATTGTGCCCGTACCACCACTGAACCAGGGCGTCCTGGACGCCTCCAAAGATCGTGTAACTGTGGGTGAGGCTGGTCGGCAGTTGCAGGTTGTTGACGATGTACAGCACTGCGATGGTGATGATCGTCGCGATGTAGAACCACAACGCCACATAGAGGTTCTTCTCGTTCCGCTTGGCCACGGTCCAGAAGAAGTTGATGGCGAAGGCGACCCAGACCACGACCACCAGCAAATCGATGGGCCAGATGAGCTCGGCGTATTCCTTACCCTGGGTCAGGCCCAGCGGCAGGGTGATCGCCGCGCCGAGGATGATCAACTGGTAGCCCCAGAAGTTCACCCAGCTCAGCAGGTCATTGGCCATACGCGCTTTCAGGAGCCGCTGCGTGGAGTAGTAGATGCCCGCGAACATGGCATTGCCGACAAAGGCGAAGATGGCTGCGTTGGTGTGCAGGGGACGCAATCGTCCGAAACTCAACCACTCCAGACCCAGGTTCGCCTGCCAGAACGACAGCTGGGCGGCGACAATGACGCCGACCAGAAAAGCGACCACGCCCCAGACAATCGTGACGATCGAAAAAGCGCGGACGATGCCGTCATCGTAGACGACCGTCTTCATCTGATTGTTCGTGGCTTCCATAGGGAGCACCTTCCTCCTTTGCGCATTCAGTCCAGCTCACAACCCACGCAGACGCCGTCAATCACCGTTTCCAGGCGGTGTGGCGCGCTGCCCCTCAGCATTAGAATCGATTTTGTCCGATTTGTCATCAGTCATCGCCGGGCCTTTTTCGCCCATGCCGTCGTCGTCTTCCAGAGGCAGCAAGGACAGGCGCTCGCCGTGTTCGAAGTCCCCCTCGAAGAGCCGGGAAAAAAAGAAAACCAGGGCCGCGATTACCAGGGTCAGGCTGATGAATATCAGGGCGATTATGATATCCACGGCAACCTCCTGCCCGATAGCCGGACCGCAGTCAGGCTGACCACCGCAATGGAGCTGATGGGCATCAGGATCGCAGCGACCACCGGTGTGACCAGGGCGCCCAGGCACAGACCCACCGCCACCGCGTTGTAGCCGATGGCGATCAGCAGATTGCCCCGCACCACCCGGCGTAGAATCCGCGCCGCCTGCAGGGAACGGCCGATGGCCGCGATGCCGTCACCGAGGAAGTAGAAGTCGGCCTTGCCCGGCAATACCGGGCGATCCACCGCGGGGGTCGCCGCGCAAAGCGCCACTTCGAAACTGGGACTGTCGTTCAGGCCGTCGCCCACCATCAACGTGTCGCGATCGTCGAGTTTCCGCACCCGTGCGGCCTTGGCTTCCGGAGTCAGGCCGCCCTGGGCCCGTTCCAGTTCGATGTCCAGGGCCCGGGCCGCCACCGCGACCTTTTCCTGGGCGTCACCGCTGAGCAGGTGGACCTCGTAGCCGGCGTCGCGTAGGGCCGCCACCTCGCTGGCGGCATCGGCCTTGATCTCCTCGTCCAGTCGGAAAGTCGCCAGTCGTTTCCCATCACGGGAGAAGACGGTGGCGGGGATGGCCGGGTCTCCGGAGGTGGCATCCACCTTGCCGTTGCCGGCGAATTCGGACCGGCCCAGGCGCCAGATGCCATCGGCCAGAGTCAGTTCCAGGCCGGAGCCCGGAATCTCGAGCAGGTCTTCGGCGTCGGCGGCCAAATGCCTCTTCCCGCTGGCTCCCGCGGGCAAGGCAGCCATCAGGCAGCGGCTCACCGGATGGTTGCTGCGGGAGGTCATGTGGGCCAGCACGGCCTGCTCATCGTCGGTCAGTTCAGCCAGGGTCGATCGGGACGCCTCCGCCAGCTGCAGGTGACCCAGGGTCAGAGTGCCCGTCTTGTCCAGCAGCACCTTGCGCACCGCCAAGGCCTTCTCCATGAAGCTTTGCTTGCGCAGGAAGACGCCGCTGCGCCGCAGCGCAACGTGAATCAGCTCTTCGGCCAGGGGAGTGGCCAGTCCCAGGGCGCAGGGACAGGTCACCACGAGAATGGAAATCGTGACCTTCAAGGCGGTCGTCACATCGACTGTGGCCCAGCCGACGAATCCGGCACTGGCGACCAGCAGGACCAGCGTCACGTACCAGCTGCTGATCCGGTGCCACCACTGGGGCCGGAACTCTTCGTCGCTGAGGGTCGTGCTGCGCAGCAGGTCCTGCAGTCGGCTGTCAGCGAAGTCCTCGGTCGCCGTCACGCTGAAACCCTGGTTGCTGGCATTGAACGCTCCGGCGGCGATGGTCTCGCCGGGCTGAAACGCCACCTGTTCGGACTCGCCGGTGATCCAGTCCAGCGAGACCTCGGTGGGGCGCCGCATCAGGATACCCGCTACGGGTAACAGGTCACCCGGGGCGATCCACAACTCGTCTTGCCGGCAGACCTCGGCCGCCGACACCGCCAGCGGTACTCCATCGACGAGCTTCTTGACCGTGAGATTTTCGGCGCCGGAGGAATCGAGCAGGGTGTTGCGATTGCGCTCCAGGATATGCTCCTGGGCCCAACGCCCCACCAGCATCAGGGCGATGAAGATGGTCAGGCTGTCGAAATAGGTGTGCTCGGGGCCGCCGGTCAGAAAGCCGTAGGTAGACCCGGCGTAGGCCAGGATCATACCCAGGGAGATGGGCAGATCCAGATGGGCCACGCGCCGCCGCAGGCCGGCGATGGCGCCCTTGAAGAAGACCCCGCCTCCGGCGATCAGGGAGACGGTCGCCAGCGCCAGGCTGAGCCAGCCGAAGAACGAATAGAGATTACCGTCTCGAGGAGCCAGCCCGAAATAGTAGCTGAGACTGAACATCATCACATTCATGGCCATGGAGATGGAAATGGCCATGCGCATCAATAGACCGCGGGAGTGCTTGTGGGCGCCCTTGCGGCTCGGTCCCAGCCGGTAGCCGAAATTTTCCACCTCGGCCAGGAAGTCCTTCAACTCTCCCTGGGCCGGATTCCAGCTCAGGTCCACCTTGCCCAGGGTGGGATTGATGCGCAGCTGGATGCCCGCCGCCTGCCGCTTGAACAGTTCCTCGATCAGCCACACGCAGGCTGCGCAGTGTACCCCCTGGATATCCAGTTCGAGATGCAGGATCCCGGTGGCAGCGGTGGTCGACGCCTCGCGTTCGGCGAGCAATCGATCCAGCCAGCCGAAGCTGTCGGGGCGCAGGTGAGCAGCGGGGGAGTGGGAGTCGGGTTTGAGGTCGTAGAAACGCTCCAGATTGGCCTGGTGGATCATGTCGTAGACATTGCGACAGCCGCGGCAACAGAAAGGTCCGTCGTCCTGTTTCCAGAACCGTCCCAGTTCATTGCCGCAATGCAGACATTTACCGCTTTCGGCGGCGTGATGCCATTCTTCCGGCCAGCCCATGTCGATGGTTGAGGAAGCCACGGAAGACCCCGAGATTCGCTATAGTCACCGGCAATACAAGGCCGGTTAAAAAAACGACAACTCCCTGCCGCGACGAATACTAGACATTTTTGATCCTGGAGTCAATTTACACCCATCAAAAACGGCACTTCGTACCGGATTATCCGCTGGCGGTCACCAGATGGGGATGAATCCCCACTTGATCTCCTGGATCAAGCCGAACAGTTTACCCGCCCGGAACAGGAACTCGAGCCCCACGATCAGCACCAGGATCGCCGCCACGATGTTGAAACGTCGCTGCAACGCCGGCGCTATGCGTCCGGCGCCGAGCCCCACGGCCACGAGCACAGGAACGGTTCCCAGTCCGAAGGCTGCCATGGTCCCGGCTCCGTGCAGGGGCGTCGGGGCGGTCAAAGCAGCGGCCGCCACGGCATAGACCGGCCCACAGGGCAGAAATCCGTTGGCAACTCCCAGCAGATAGCGACCGGCCCAGCTGCGGGTGCCCACCAGGGACAGGAACTTCTCGGCGGTGAAGCGGCCCAGTCGATTGCTCTCTACCAGGCGGGTCGTGGGCAGCCAGCCGTTGAGGCCCAGGCCCAGCAGGATCATCAACGAGCCCGAGACGAGAAAAAGGGCGCCGCGCACCTGGGCGCTGGGGCCGGTGGCCTGGGCCGCGGTGGCCAGCAGGCCGAAAAGCAGGCCGATGATGGCGTAGGAGTTGACCCGCCCCAGGTGATACAGCAGCAGGGACGGAAGCAAGGCCCGGATCCGGCCGTCGACCTTGCCCTGGGCCAGGGAGAACGTACTGATCAGAGGTCCGCACATGCCGATGCAATGGCCCAGGCTGGTCGTCAGGCCAATGCCCAGTGCAGCCCAAACCGTCAGAACGACCGCGTCCACTTCAGGGACGGGTCCACAACAGCTTTCCATGAATCCTCCTGGCGCCGGTGCACCATGGAAGCGGGAGCGAGGTGGTGATGAGTTCAAGAGTAACGCAGTTGTCCGGTTCGGGCAACGGCGGCGACGTCGGATTCGAGTGAAGAGGTCATCGTATGGGAACGCGGGAGATTCAGGACCCGACAGTCTCGGGTTCCTGCTCCGCCGACGCGGGCTCTGACTCCGCAGGTCCAGCCTCTGCGTTCTTCGGTTCGTCGTACTGGAAGTGATCCTGGTAGCGCTCGAATATGGCCAGGAAACGGTTCAGCTGGGTCGTGAACAGATCCACTAGCCGCGGTTCGAACTGGGTGCCGCGGCCCTCCTTGATGATCTCGAGAACCTTTTCCAGTTTCATGGCCCGCCGGTAGACCCGGTCGCTGAACAGAGCGTCGAACACATCCACCAGGCTGGTGATCCTGCCGTAGATGTGAATGTCCTCGCCCGCCAGGCCCCGCGGATATCCCTTGCCGTCCCAGCGTTCGTGGTGCTGGTGGGCAATGACCGCCGCCGCTTTCAGAATGGGGCGCTCGGACTTGGACATCAGCGTATGTCCGATGATGGTATGTGATTTCATCATCTCGTACTCGTCGTCAGTCAAAGCTCCCGGCTTGTTGAGAATACTGTCCGGAATGCCGATCTTGCCCACGTCATGCATGGGTGATGCCAGCCACAGCAGGTCGGCGCGCTCGTCGTCCATACCCACCAGGGAGGCCAGTTCGCGACACATGGCACCCACGCGGCGGGTGTGGTTGGCGGTCTCCGAGGATCGGCTTTCCACCACGTCGCCCAGAGTGGTGATGACTTCCTTCTGCGTGGCGACAATCTCCTCTTCCCGGGCTTTGGCCAGGGCACGGGAGGCTTTCAACTGGGTGGCCATCTCATTGACCGTCTCGCCCAGAGCCCCCAGCTCGGTCAGGTCGCTGATTCGCATGGGCGAATCCAGGTCGCCCCGGCCGATGCGGGTCAACCCGGCCTTCAGGGCTCCTATGGGCTGGAACAGAATCGACATCAGGATTCCGGCGACGAGCATCGAGCCCGCGAGCAAGACCAGGGCCATCTGAACCGATTGGCGGCGGGCTTCCAGGATACGATCGGCGATGAACGAACGGTCCAGGGTCAGGACCACTTCACCGAGGGTTCCCTCATTCTGGTGGGCTACCGGTGCTCTGGCCAGGATCAGCTCTTCACTGGCTTGGAGTACCTCGTTCATCCGCAATGGGGGGGCGTCCGCGAGTGATCTCATGTCGGTCGGGAAAGCGAACCGGTTGCCGACGACTCGCGGATCCGGCGCGCCTTGAATCTGCCCCTGATGATCCAGGATCACCACGGTGCGGATCTCCGGACGGTCTCCCTTGATGTCGCCGGTCAGCGGCACGAGGGTCAGTTCCGGAAACTCGCTGAGCAGCGCATCTCGACTGAGCATGGCCAGGTTGCGGGCCTCCAAGAGCAACTGGGACTCGGCTTCGCGTTCCAGCGTGCTTTGCAGATGGCGTTCGTTCACTCTCGAGATCGCCAGGGAAGTCGCCGCAACCAGACCGGCGGCGGCCAGCGACGCGATCAAGCGGAAGCTCAGCACACAACGACCGTTCCTGCGGGGACACCACCATTTCCTTGCCGGATGTGACATCACGAACTTCCTCGGATCTGCTGGATCTTCGTGCGGTGCTCGTAGGCCCGGGCCAGATAGCCTTGGGTCCGGGGATCATCCGGATCGATGACCTGGGCCTGTTCCCAGATCTCGATGGCGCGGTCCAGGCGGCCGGCAGCGAAGGCTTCCATACCTCGAGCCAGGTATTCCTGTTTCAGGTGATCGCTCACCTTCTGGTAGTCGGGTGCTACGTCGTAAACCAGTTCCCAGTACCGAATGGCCTCGTCCCTGCGGCCAGCGGCGGCGGCGGTAGCGCCTCGCTGGTAAAGATCCTCTATCTCGGCTCGACGGCTGGCCGGCAACTGGGCGAAGGTCGGTCGGGCCGGGGCCTCATAAGGAATTTCGACTTGTTCGGACTCAGGCTCCGACTCGGGCTCAGGCGTTGCCGCGACCATCACCGGAGGCGTGGTTTCCCGGGAGCGAGCCGCCGCCAGGGCGCGTTCCTGCTCGGCCTGCGCCTCGGCGCGCAAGGCCAATGTTTGCTGCGTGCTCTCCAGCAGTTGCTGAGCTTCCGTATCTCCGGGGTTCAGGTCCAGCACGCGCATGAAGGCTTGCTGGGCAGCTTGTAGGTCGCCGGCTGCGTAGTGTTCGAGTCCTGCAGCAAACAGGGATTCGATTTCCTGGGACCGTTGGGCCAGTTGCGCACTCTCGGCTGTAACGCGTCGCAGCCCCGTGTCGGCTTCGGCGTTCCCGGGGTCCAGGCCGAGGCAGCGACGGTAACTGATACCTGCGGCGATCAGATCATGGGCGTCTTCCTCGGCCCGAGCCTGGCCCAGATACGCAGCTGCGTCGATGGCATCTACCGTCGGGTCGTCGGGGTCGATCACCCGCAACGTATTGGTCAGTGTGCGGGCCAGGGCGTAATTTCCCTGATCCAGGGCAGCCTGGGCGCGAGCGGATAGATCATCGATACGTCGTTGCCGGTCCTGAGCGAAAGCCTGTCCCAGCCGGGCGTTCAGTTCTTCTTCCTGTCGATCCAGGGATGCCTGGCGACGTTCACTCACGGTGGCTCCGAACGACATGCCCAGGCCGAAGCGGTGCACCGTTTCCAGGGTGTTGTCCTCGAGGGCGTAGTCCACGGCCACACTCTTCCAGCGTACGCCCGCCCCGGCGGACAGTGTTCCGGCGTTGGTGCCGCCTCGCAGAGCGAGCAGCTCCATGATCCGCAGCTCGCAGCCGGCGTGCAGTCGGGTGTCCATGGACTTGGTCTTGTCGACATCGGCTGTCAGCATTGCGTCGAGATGGCGGCCCAGGGATAGATCCAGGGCAGCGCCCAGGCGCAAGGCCCCGGGATCCCGCACTTCGTCGTCGATCAGCACGATCGTCGGCTCGATGACGTTGCGGAAGGTCACACCCAGACTCAGGGCTTGAGCCAGTGGAGAATGATGACCCGCGGCCTCCAGCGGTTTGACCAGCAGCCCCAGGTCCAGGCCGGTGCCGCTGCCGCTATGTCCGGCCAGTTTCTGGTTCTGCACCTTGAGGGCCAGACCGAAGCTCCAGGCCGTACCCAATGCACGGCCGTAGCCGAGCATCATCTCGGTCTCGGCGTTCTCGAGGTTCTCATCCAGCAGGCTGCCGCGGTCGTCGCGGCCCTCGATACCGTCGACACCGAAACGACGATAGGTCAGAGCGAAGGTACCCAGACGCCAGTTGGGCACGGCCAGCGCACCGAACTGCTCGTAGAATCCCAGTCCGATCAAATCGGTGTGGGCGGCCTGCAGGCCGGTGCGTTCGAGGCGGCCGAGTCCTGCCGGATTCCAGAACAGGGCACTGGGACCATCGGCCACTGCGCCGTAGGCACCGCCGAGGGCCAGGGCCCTCTCGCCGGCGCCCCGCGCGAAGACTGACCGGGCGCCGCCATCCTCATCGGCTGCTCGAACGACCGAGCTGGTGATCAGACAGGAGAGGCTCACGGCCAGAATGATGGTTGCGTGGCGTCGGTTCATCGGACCACCGCCACTTTCCGCAGTTCCCGCTGCCGGGTGCCGTCTGCGAACTCAACGGTGATCTCCGCCAGATAGACGCCGTTGCGCACGACGTCACCGCGGCCGTTGAGACCCGACCAGACATCCTGTTGGTGCAGGCCCGCGTCGCGAACGGCCTGGTCCAGCAACGTGGCGACCGTTTCCCCGTGAGGAGTCATCACCCGTAGCGTTACCTTGCCCGAAGCCGGCAGCGAGTAGGCGAAGGTCGTGGCTTCCCGACCTGCGGCGAAGGGGTTGGGGAAGTTGATGTAGCTGTCCGTCAGGCTCGTCGGTCCCACGTTGCCCGGCGCGGTGGCAAAGGGGAGCTGGAAGCCTTCGGCCGGCAGAATGCGCACGAATGTGCCCTCGCCGCCCGGTTGTCCGGCTGAGATGCCGTCGCCGTCCAGTTGTAACACGAGCTGCCCCGGTGGTGCGGTCGGTTTGATCAGGGCCTCGATCTGTACTGTCAGTTCAGCGCCGGCATTGACCAGCAGCGGCTCAACCGGAGTCAGGATTACGCTGGTGGCTGCGGGATCGATCTCTGTCGCACTGGCCCACACTTCACCGGCGACCAGGGCGCGAACCTCGGCGAGTAGGGTGCCCAGAGGAACGTCGTCGGCCTTGCCGACCGTTTGGCCAAATACCAGTTCATTGATGGCGATGCCTCCGGCCGACGGAGGGGCTGGATTGTGGAACTGCAGTTGAAGTATCGGATAGGGGATAGGTTGCGGGGCCAGGACCGGCGGCATCAGATCCTCGGCTCGGACCACCACGGCGTCTGCAGGCACCACGATGCGCGCCAATCCCGAGGACAGCGGCCAGACGAAGCCATCTGCAGCCACGGCGGCGACAGCTTCACCGGAGATCTCGTCCCGGGCGGCAACGCCCGTTCCTTCGAGTATCAGTTCAAGCGCCTGCGGAGGTGCATCGGGCTCGACATCCAGGGTTACGACGACGTCCAGCGATGAGGATGGATCCATGACGAGTCCGACCACGGGGATGCTGATCAGACCTGTCTGTCCCTGCGGCTGATCAACGGCGCCGACGACCGCTTCACCGGCGGTGATGCGGATCCGGTCGATCCACGGGCCCGGGTCCAGGGGTTGTCGCGCTGCATCGAGCAGCTGGAAGGTCAACCCATCGATGGCGATGGATGTCTGTCCGTCGACACCAGGGTGGTCCAAGCGAAGCGCCAGAGCGTCAACGTTGCGGGTGCCCCGGGCCAGATCCGTCGGTAGGGATCCGGATCCGGAAACGTCCAGCCCCGTGGCAGGAGCCAGGATCGTCACTTGTCCACCGGCGGCATCGCCCACCAGTAGCACCGGTACCGCTTCACCGGTATTGGAGTCCTTGGCAGGCAGGTTGTCCGGATTACCCAGTTCGGCATTGAACCGCCCCAGCGGAACGTTCACAGCCAGATCGGAACTCAGATTCAGGGTGATGGCGGAGTTGGCCGGGATCGTTATGGGCGTGGACAGAATCAGCGTTACGAGGGAATCCTCGCAGACCGGGACGTCACGGTAATGGAGCTGGTAGGCGCTCTCCAGGTTCAGCCCGGCGAGGTAGACAGCAGGATCGTTGACAGGTGCTCCGGCGCCATCGCGCACCAGAAAGGTCAGTGCACCGATCTCGACCGCCGACGCCTGGTTGTCGCTGGATTCGTTCTGGATGTTGATCTCCAGCAGCGGAACCGAGCTCTGGCCGGGACTGGCCTCGAAAGCCGGTGGTCCGGTCACCGCAACGGTCACTCCGGTTGCCGGCGCGACGATGGTGCCCTGGGCCGACCGTACAGGAAAGGTTCCTTCACCCAGCACCATCGGCACGGTCTGGCCGTTGACCGCATCGTGGATCGTGAGCCAGCCCGCGTTCTCGATGGACACCAGGAATGATGGAACGGTCGTGTTGACTCTCAGGTCCAGGCGGATACCCAGAGTCGCCGGTTCCGTCCCCGAGACGAGCATCGGCTCGTTGAACTGGAGTTCCAGCTCGGTTCCGCTGCCCAGCGAGTCGGACCGGTCGACGTAGACATTCGTCCCTTCGCTGATCACGACTCGATCCAGGAGCTCGGCTGCGGGAATGACGGGGCCGGCTTCCGTTTCCATGAAGCGGAGGGTCAAACTGGAGACCAGCGCGTCCGAGGCACTGGCGCCGTCGGGATTCGACAAGGTCAGCGTCATCGGCACAACGCCCTGTTGACCCTGATTGATGGAGAACGGTAGGTTGGTTGTAGGAAACAGGTCGACCTGGGATACGGGATCCAGAACGAGGTGAGGCAGAGTTGGCGTTCCCACGGAACGCCTTTCGAGACCGCTACCCTCTTCTGTACCGATGGCGCTTGCGGACAGAACCACCCGGCCTGACGCCTGGGAAACGGTCACCCAGCTGATCACCCTCTCCTGTCCGGGATAGAGATCCACACTGGCCGGTTGCGGCGAATCCAGAGAGATCAATCCCATGCCTTCGTTGAAAGCCACTTGCGGTGTCACAGCAAGTATGGGGACATCGCCGGCGTTTCGTACGGACATGCGGACAAACCCGGCTTGGCCCACGGTTGTAGCGGTCGTACTGAAGGCGACGGTGGAACGAAGCATCGACGTGCTGAGAACCAGCGTACCGGCCACCGTCACCGGTTGGTCGATAGGACCCGAGTTGCCAGACAGCAGCGTCAGACCGTCAACGGGGATCTCAAATCGGACCGACGCCGAGTCGTCGGGCGAGCCCGCGATGAGGCTCACATAGAGATGCGCTCCATCCAGGGGTATGGTTCGAGACAGCAAGGGGCTGGTCCAGTGGTCCTGCAGGAAGGTGAACTCGCCCAGTGCCGTGTCGTCGCCGCCACCGGCGTCGAAGAAACCGTCGCCGCCGTCCTCCCAGAGCATGACTTCGCTCAGGTCGGCGGGGCCCGCGCTTCCGGTGTTGCGGATCTCCATGCCGGCCATGGTATCTGCCAGATAACCGTTGGCCGGCACGACGACATCCATGGCCAGGGCTGGCCCATCACCCGGCCCCAGAGTGATGACGTTGATATCCCCAAGGACAAGCTGTTCGGCGACCAGGCCATCGACGATCCATCCCGACGACGATGTCATGGGCCAGTAGGCGACGACCGAAGCGCCGGGAATGATGATGTCCGCCCCGCTCTCGATCGCGGCACTGATGCGGTCACCGTCGGATACGGTGCCGAGTCCCAGATTGGCCGTAGCGAACAGATGCAGCGATTCGCCGGGTGTCAGGGACAGGTTCAGCCCCGCGAAGGTCAGGCGGTCGTCTACGAACGCCCCGCTCCCCAGCGTGGGGTCCACCGCGGAATCGTCCAGCAGGCCGTTTCCGTTCCCGTCGTGGACGAGAAAGACCTGTTCACAGAGGACATCGCGTTGGCCGATGTCTGCGGTCGCGACCTCCGAGGTGTTAGTCAGCGACAAGGTATTCAGTTCAAACTCGGTGGCGTAGGTATTGGTGACCACGACTTGCAGCAACTGGAGACCGGTCGCTCCGGGGTGTGTCACGCCGGCATCGATCCATTCGGGGGTCAGGATGATGCGGTCCGATACGGTGATGCCCTGACTCTGCGAGTTCTCCAGCGGCAGGTCCACGGGACCGTCATTCTCGCTGGCCATGCCGACACCTGTCTCGGGAGCAGCAGGGATCCCCAACCGGATATCCCTGCCTGGACGCGCGGTTTCGGCGATGTCGACGGTGACGAAGAAGCGTCGCCCGCCAGTCGGTATCAGGGTCGCCAATCCGGTCATTTCCCAGCGATTACCAGTAAAGACAAACGCGCCGAGTTCGGTGTCCAGGGCCGGATCGAACAGTCCGTCTCCATCGTCGGCCCACGCCGAGATCCCGGCGAGGTCGGTGCCCGATTGGGCGGAGCCGAGATTGACGACATCCAGGCGTCGCAGCTCGTCGTCCAGGAAACCGTTGCTGGGCAGGTCTACCGCCAGGGCCGGGTTGCGTTCGGATCCGACGGACAACAGTCCGTCTCCCACCGTTTGTAACGTGGCCTGGGCGGCCACGAAACCGTTCACTTGAAGAGTGTGCCCGCTGAGCAGCGGCCAGCTCTGCGGAGCGAGGACCGACACGTCCGAACCGATATCCGCCAGCGTGGCGATTCCGCCGGTCAACTCGGCGTTATCGCGAGCCTGGAGGGACGGAGACCCGAGAAAACTCACTTCAAGTGTATCGCCGGCGGGAATGCTCCAACCGAGATCGGAAAAAGCTGCCTCGCCCGCGATAAAGGTCCGGTCTCCGGGAACTGGAAGGTCGACGGGCACGCCGTTGACCCGCTGTATGCCGGTCAAGGTCAGCGGCATCCACTCGGCGTCGAGCTGGGCGATCGTACCGGTCCCCGCTGTCAGGTTGACGATGTTCAACGAGTCGATGGTCCCGGCAGCGCCGCCGATATTCACGAAACGCAGGTTCAGGAAGGCGGCCGAGTCGGCTCCAGGAAAGACCGTTTGGCTCGTTCCGGGCGTGACTTCGACCAGAAACTGACCTGTCGGCGGTACACCCACCAGTACTGAGGCGCTGTTGCTGTTGTTGCCGGAGTTGTTATCGACCGCACCGCTGGCGACGATCGCCGCGGCATTGATGAGCGTCTGGCCCTGGGTCCCTCCATCGACCAGCACCCTGAGCTGCAGGGTGGAAGTGGCTCCGTCGGGCACGAGTCCCAAATCCCAGATGTCGGTACCCGGGTCGAAGGATCCTTCAGACGGTGTCGCTGATACGAAGGTCAAGCCGACCGGTAGCGCATCCAGAACCTGGACGGCCGGAGCCTCGTCGGGGCCGGCGTTTGTTAACTGGATCGTGAAAGTGATCTCGGCACCGGAGACCGGGGCGGGATCGTCCACCTGGACATCGACGGCGAGATCCGCTTCGAGGGTCGATTCGGCAAAGGCCATCCAGTAGACGGTACTGCCACTGGGATTTGCTTCAGGCCCGCTACCTACCTGGAACGTGTCGAACCCCATGCCGGTGATACCTTCATCCAGATTTGCGAGAGCACTGTAGGCGAGCGAACTCGGGTCGGCGCCCAGGGCGCCGATGCGATGGACACCGGTCGCGTCCAGATCGGATTTCAACATCACGTACGCGGGCTCGATCCCGATCCCCGTGATGTCGCGGGGACCGGAGCCGTCGCCGATGTAGGCGCCAGTGCGGATGCGATTCCCCGTCGGGCCACAGGCAATGTAGTAGTAGTCGGCGTTGGGAGCGTTGACACTCTGGTTGTTGCCAACGACGAAGCCGTCGGGAACCAGGCTGGTGATACCGGCATCGTGGCTGGTGTCGCCGATGATCTCAAGTGAGGTCAGCAGCGGCATGGCGTCGGTGCGCCACAGCGGAGTTCGATTGGTTGCGCTGAATACGAGTACTGCCGATGGCGTAAAACCCGCACCGGCGAGGTATCGGGAGTTGCTGCCGTCGCCTTCATAGCTGCCGACGGTCATCGTGCCGGTTTCAGCCTTGAAGGCCACCCAATGGTAGGTCGTGCCGTCACCGTTGACACCGATGTTGGTGCCCAGAGCGAATCCGTCGGCCGCCAGGGTCTTGACTCCGTCGGTCACGAGATTACTGGGATTACCGAACGGCTTGGACATTCCGTCGGGCATGGCACCGGTCCGGCAGAAAGCGGCGAACAGGTCGTCTCCCTTGACGATGACGACATCCGGCGTGAATCCCAATCCGGTGATGGCACGATCGTCGACACCGTTTCCGGTGTAGGAGCCGGAGACGACGAATGACTGACCCGCGGCGGATCCGGCCCAAAGCCCCGTCGCCACGATGGTGACCAGCACCAGCCACGTATACCGCAGGCGGGAGTGCCGTCCGGGCAGTCCCTGACTCAAGGCGAGGTTTCTAGTAGATGACGACAACGACCAAGTCTCCTTGCTGGGAAAGGACCTGTCGGACATCCGTTGTATCGAACCCTCGTGGCCCTGAACGGATGTCTGCTGTCGGTATCGTCTTACTGCGGACTTACTTTAAAAATAGTTTGCCGATCCACGGCACTATGGTGATCGTAACCTAAGAGATAGCAAAATACTGTGAGAACGTTGGTAAAGGATCGTCGTATGACCGGTGAAGGATCTATTTTTCGAATTCATTCCGCAATCAGGGGGGTGATGGCTCTGCTGTTGTGCGTGGGATCGCTGGTCCGAGCAGATGCCGGGAGCGCTGCCGCGACAGCCCGTGCCCGCCACGTCCCGTGGGTAGAAGATGTCACCTGGTCCACCATCCTGGCCGAAGCGGCTCTCCGGGACGCCCCGGTATTCATCGATTTCTACGCCACCTGGTGCAAACCCTGTAAACTGCTCGACGCCATGGTCTACAACGAGAAGGAAGTCATCGCGGAGCTGGCGGACGTGGTGACGTTCAAGGTAGATGTGGACAAACCCGAGTACTTCTCCCTGAAGAAGCGCTTCGGTATCGATGTACTGCCGACACTGATCTGGTGTGACAGCAACGGTCGCGAGATCGACCGCTTCACCGGCTATCGCTCGTCCACGGAGTTCCTGGAGCTGGTGCGGGCCTTCCGCTCCGGAGCCGATACCTTCCTGGCGGTCCAGCGCGGTTACGCTGCGGATCCCGGCAACGCTGAGTTGATGCTGGACCTGGCCCGGCGCTACCGGATTCGGGGCAGCGATACTCAGGCCCGGGTGCTCTACATGAGGCTGATGAATCTGCGGGAGCAGGTGGATCCACTCACCACGGCCGCTGGCATGCTGGAACTGGCCGAGATGGAGCTCGAAGAAGGACGCCGAGACCAGACCCTGGAGCTGGCGCATCGGGCCGGCGGGCTCTTTTCCGAACGGGATCCCGGTTTTGTGGTCGGCATGTGCCGGGTCGCCGATTTCCAGGGCGCTGCCGGCGATACCCTGGGCATGCTCGAAACCTATCGGAATCTGGTGGCCCTGGACGATCAGAACGTCGACGCCCTGGTGGGCTTTGCCCGGGCGGCTCTGCTGGCCAACCGCGAGTTCGAGGAGGCGACTCGACTGGCCCTGCGGGCTGTGCTGATCAGTGAGATGGATCCCGCCATCACCGAGACCCTGGCCGAGACCTACTACCGCCGCGGACTCTATCGCCGGGCCATACGCTGGATCGACCAGTCCATCGAGCGTGATCCGCAGGTTGCCTACTACCGCGAACAGCGGGTTCGATTTCAGGACGCCTTGACCGCCGACCCATACGGATTTCACGGAGCACGGCGCTAGAATTCTGACAGATGAAATGACTGGGGTTCGGCGACTCCCATTGAACCGGAGTACAAAAAAGGACCGATCCCGTATAACGGGACCGGTCCAACGGCGTGCCGGTGGGGGATTGGAGGGAGATACCGACAGGCCGCGTTGTTGTTTCGAGCCGAGATCCAACCGGCTCGATAGGATCAATAATAAACCAAAATCCGACCTCGATCAATTTATAATTCCGTCAACGGCCTCGAAAATTCCTCCAATTATGATCTAAAACCCGAGGCGCTTGATTGTTCGTCCCTTGAAATTGTCACATTTACGGGACAATTACTCGAAAGGGCGTTTTCAGTCACTGTTTTCTTCCAGCAGCTGTACCATGCATTCGCTGCAAGGATTTCTTTATACTGCTAACTCACGATGAAGTTCCCACTTTTAGTTTGTAGAGGTAGTAGGCCAGCGGAATGACCACCACCGTGAGCACCGTCGAGAGTATTGAACCCATCATCAACGAGATGGCCAACCCCTGAAAAATGGGATCGAAAACCATGACGAACGAACCGGTGACCACCGTACCGGCGGTCAAGGCGATGGGCAGGAAGCGCACGGCTCCCGCTTCGATCACCGCCTCCTTCAATTCCAACCCGTCTCTTAAGCGGGCCTCGATGAAATCGATCAGCAGGACGCTGTTGCGCACCATGATTCCCGCCAGTGCGATCACCCCGATCATCGAGGTTGCGGTGAAGAATGCACCGAACATCAGGTGGCCGGGAATGATGCCCAGCAGGGTCAACGGAATCGGTATCATCATCAGGATCGGTACCGTGAAGTTCTGGAACATCCCCACAATCAGTAGATAGATGATCACCAGCACCACCGCAAAGCTGATGCCCAGATCCCGAAAGACCTCATAGGTGATGTGCCATTCGCCATCCCATTTCATGGCATAGCGATCCTCGGTAAGAGGCTGCACCGTGGAGAACTCGTTGATACGCGTACCATCGGGCATGGTCAGCTTGGCGATCTTCTTCTTCATGTCCAGAATGGCGTAGACCGGCGACTCGAGCTCACCCGCCACGTCGGCCGTGACATAGACCACCGATTTCAGATTCCGGCGGTGGCGGCTCTTGTGACCGGTCCGCTCCTCGACCTTGACCACGTCCGAAAGCGGGATCAGGGACCCGACCTGACTGTAGATGTAGAGATCACTGAGGTTGTCGGTACTCGAACGGTCCGCCAGGGGCAGTCTCACGTTGATGGGGACAGGCTCGGCGGAGGTGTCCATGTGGACCAGGCCGCCGTTGTGACCGTTGAGGGCCACGCCCAGGGTCATGCTCACCTGCTGGGTGCTGACGCCTCGTACCGCCGCGCGATCGGTGTCGACCACGAAGTCGTAGCGGGTCTGGTCGTCCTCAACATACCAGTCGATGTCCACCACTCCGGGAGTCGACTCGAAGACCTCCTTGATCTGCCGCGCCACATCCACACGGCCCTCGAAGGTGGGACCGTAGACTTCCGCAACCAGGGTCGAGAGTACCGGCGGTCCGGGGGGAACCTCGACGACCTTCACTGCGGCTCCATACTTGGCGGCGGCCGCGACGATGGGACCACGCACCCTCTTGGCCAGGGCATGGCTCTGATCGCTGCGCTCGCTCTTGTCCACCAGATTCACCTGGATGTCGGCCACGTTGGGCCCCTGGCGCATCATGTAGTGCCTGACCAGACCGCTGAAGTTCACCGGTGCGGCCACGCCCGAGTAGATCTGGTAGTCGGTGACCTCGGGCACGGTACTCAGGTAGTCGCCGATCTCCCGGGCCAGCTGGGTGGTCGTCTCGAGGGTGGTGCCCTCGGGAGTGTCGATGATGACCTGGAATTCGCTCTTGTTGTCGAACGGCAGCATCTTGACCTGCACCGTCCGGGTCACGAACAGGAAGGTCGAAGCCACCGTCAGTGCGGCGACGATCAGCAGGGCGAGCACACCCTTGCGGGGGGTCTCGACCAGGGGGCGCACCAGCTTGTTGTAGGTCTTGTAGATGGGCGTCTGGTGCAGACTGTAGCTGTCGGTGCCCTTTCCTTCGAGCGTGCCTTCACCCGGCATGTCCTCGCGCCATTGCTGCTTGGGCTTCAACAGGCGAATACCGAGCCACGGCGAGATCGTCAAGGCCACCAGCAGGGAAAAGACCATCGCCAGGGACGCGCCCACCGGCATGGGCCGCATGTAGGGGCCCATCAACCCGCGCACGAAGGCCATGGGCATCATGGACGCGATCACCGTCAGGGTGGCCAGGATCGTGGGGTTGCCCACCTCGAGTATGGATTCGAGGGCCGTCTTCAGCGAGTTACTGCCCTTCATCTGGAAGTGCCGGTGCATGTTCTCGACGATGATGATCGTCGCGTCAATGACGATACCTGTGACCAGGATCAACGCGAAGAGCGTCACCCGGTTCAGGGTGTAGCCAAAGATGTAGTAGATGAACAAGGTCAGGCTGAAGGTCGTGGGGATGGACAGGAAGATGATGGTCGCACCGCGCCAACCCATGGCCAGGAAGACCACGACCACGGCCAGAAAGATGGCCAGGCCCAGATTCGAGATCAGGTTCTGGGCCTTGTCCTTGGCGGTGGCGCCATAATTGCGCGTGACGGTGACGTTGACGTCCTCGGGAATCAACGATCCTTTCAGCTGGTCCACCTTGTGCAGAACGGATTCCGACACCCGTGTCGCGTCGCTGCCGATGCGCTTGGCGATCGACAGGGTCACTGCCGGATACTCCTCGCCGACAGGAAACTGCTCGCCGATGTTCTGCTGGCCGGCGGCCGGGCCCACGCCCAGGAAGGAGTAGCTGTCCACGTCGGCGGGGCCGTCGGTGATCGAGGCCACGTCCATCAGGCGCACAGGCCGCTCCATGAAGCTGCCGACGACGAGATTGGCCACATCGTTGGCCGAGCGCAGAAAGGTTCCGGTCTCCACGGTGAACTGGTTGTTGCCGGCGGCAAAGCTACCCGAAGGCAGATTCTGGTTCTGCATCTCCAGAGCCGGCAGGATCGACAGGGTTGTGATGTTGAAGGCTGCCATGCGCTGCGGATCCAGTTCGACCCGTACGCTGCGCTTGCGTCCGCCGATCACCTCGCTGACCGAGACGTCGGTGATGGACATGACCTCCTTCTTCAACTCGTCGGCGAGCTGACGCAGGTCGTAGCCCTCGTACCGGTCGCTCCACAGGGTCAGGGTCATCATCGGCACGTCGTCGATGCTGCGGACCTTGACCAGGGGCGGCGTGATGCCGGGGGGCCAGAGGTCGGCGTTGCCGAACATCTTGTTGTTCAGGCGGGTGATGGCCTTCTCCATGTCCGTGCCCACGAGGAAACGGGCGGTGGCCATGGAGAAGCTGGGAAAACTGGAGGTATAGACGTACTCCACATCCTCGATCTCCCAGATCTTCTGCTCCATGGGGCGCGAGACGAGGTTCTCGATTTCCTCGGGGCTGGCCCCCGGCATCATGACCATGACGTCGATCATCGGCACCACGATCTGCGGCTCCTCTTCGCGAGGAGTCAGCATCAGGGCGAAGAGCCCCAGCAGCAGGGTGGCGATGATCAACAGGGGCGTGATCTTCGAGTTGATGAAGGTTTGGGCCAGACCGGTGGCTCCGCCGTAGCGGGGCGTTTCAGGAATGTTGCTGGGTTGCTGATCCATGATCACCTCACCGCCCTATCGCCCTCGACGATGGGCTGCTCGGAGGACAGAACGATGGTTTCGTTGCCCTCCAGACCGGAGAGGACCTCCACGTCGGTACCCTGCGGCCTGCCCAGACGCACCCAGCGCAGGCCTATGCGGTCCTCGGACCCGACGACCCAGACTCCGGTCAACTGGCCACGGCGGATGATCGCGTCGTCCGGTACGAGGACCGCCCGGCGGCTGCCCACCGGAATACTGACGCGGGCAAACATGCCGCTGCGCAACCGGCCGTTGCTGTTGTCGAGATAGGTCTCGACGTCATAGGTGCGGCTGCCGGGATTGGCCGAAGGAATGACCCGGCTCACGGTGGCCTCGTAGGTGGCGTTGGCCAGGGAGGAGATATTGATCCGGGCCAGGTCGCCGACCTGCACCTCGGAGACGTCCTTCTCGCCCAGGTGGGCAACGACCTTGACGCGGCCGGTCTGCTCGAGACTGATCAACGGCATGCCCGGATTGGCCATGTCGCCTTCCTCGACCATCTTGCGGGCCACCACGCCGTCGGCCGGAGCGGTGATGTTCAGGTAACTCAGGTGAACCTTCACCTCGGCCAGCGCCGCCTTGGCCATCTTCACGCCCGCGGCCGCGCGGTCACGGCCGGTCAACACGTCGTCCAGCTGCTGCTTCGACACCGATTTCTCCGCGTAGAGGCGTTCGAACCGACTGGCCATCTGTGCCGCATTGGCGAGCACCGCCTCGGCCTCGGCAATGCCGGCCTCGGCCTGGGCCTGCTTGGCTTTCAGGTCGGTGGCATCGATGTCGACGAGGGGCTCACCCTGGGTCACGGCTTGTCCCTCGACCACATGAATTCGGCGGACCCAGCCCATCATCCGCGTCGAGACCATGATCGACTTGTCGGCCTGCAAGCTGCCCGTGGCGGTGACCATTTCGGGGATCTCTTCATGGCGAACCTTGGCCACGGTGCAGGACACGTCCTTGGATCGGGATTCGGTAGAGTCGGACTGCCCGCCGCAACCGGCCGTTAGCAATCCCGTCACCAGCAGCGAGACGGCAAACGTTGCCGCCACTGCTCTCTGGGCCCGTCCCGAGCGGACGATTCGGTTTCTTTCATTCCGGTGAACCATGAGCGGCATCCTCCTGTTGATCGCTGGCAGTTGAGTCACTGGCCCTCGGCGGCCGCGTGCTGCGATTGGTGATCGGCGTCAGCGTCGCTTCCGGGGTCGGAAGTTTCGTTGTTGATGGCGCCGCTGAACTCGAGATTGGCCAGACCCACGCTGAGGTCATGGAGGGCCTGGACCAGATTGCCTTCGGCCATGGTGGCGGCGGCCTGGGTATCCAGCAGATTGACCATGCTGGCCAGGCCTTCTCGGTACTGGTTGGTGACGATGCGCAATCCCTCGCGGGCGGCTCCCACGGCGTTCCGGGCTACCGCGACCTTCTCGCGGGCCGCACGGGCCTGCAGCCAGGCCTGGGTAGCTTCGACCTCAGCCTGACGGGTTTCGAAATCGACCATGTACTCGGCGGCGCGTTGCTGCGCATTGGCCTTCTTGATCTCGCCGATGTTCTGCATGCCCTTGAAGATGTCCCACGTGGCAAAAACGCCGAGGGACCAGCTGTTGGCGTCGTTGCCGAAGAGATTGTCCAGGCTATACCAATCCTGTTGCAGACTCAGGTTCACGTGAGGCAGCAATGAGCCGCGGGCTACTCCGGCCATCTTCCCGGCGGCTTCCGCCTCCTCGACTCGGGCCAGTAGATCGCTCCGCGCGCGTACACTCAGCAGATCGAACTCCTCGGGAACGGCCGTTTCAGAAGCTGTAGACGCTCTCGTGTCGGCGGCCAGGGGTAGCTGGGTGACCGTCGCGGTCAGCAGCTTGATCTGTTCACCTGCCACTGCCAGCATGTTGCGCACCTCGATGAGCTGCTGCTGCAGGGCGCTCAGGTAGACCTGGGCCTGGAGGAGATCTGCCTCGGTGGCCATGTCGTTGGCCACCATCGACCGCGCCTGCCGAACATGGCCCTCGGCCGAGGTGACGGCCGCGACCATGACGCCCTCGTAAGACCGAGCCAGGGTGAGCCCTTCGAAGGCCTGGATGGCATGGTATCGCACGGTCTCGGTGGCTCGCCGGTGCTTCAGCTCGGCGGCGCGGCTGGCTGCGTTGGCCGCCTGCTTGCCGTACAGACCCATGCCGCCGTTGAATATCGGCTGCAGCAGCTGTATCCGGGAAATGAAGTTGTTGGTCTCACCCGGGTTGTTCAACCGGGTGGGATCGAAATCCATCTGGGTTACCGAGCGATTCTGAAGCTTGAATCCGAAGCTGGACAGCGCGTCGTCCGAGCGGAGAAAGAAGCTGCCCAGCTGGACCTGGGGCAGAAAGCCACGCCAGGCGCCCAGAGCGTCGGCTGCGGCGGCATCCCGCATGGCACCCGAAGCGGCCAGCATCTCGTTGTAGGCCAGGGACGAGGCGATGACCTTGTCCTTGGTCACGAAGAGAGTGTCGCCGCGGACCTCGCCGATGCGGGCCAGCAGCGAATCCGGTGGAGCGTCGGCGCCCAGACCGAGGCTCGGTGCCGTCACCGCAATGGCCACCAGGACCCAGACCACGATGCCGCGGGCAATACTGGAAGACTGAGAGCGAACCATGGGATCGACCTTCCTCGAGATAGGTTGCAATTCAGCGTTTGGTTGCCGGTTGTTCGGGAACACCCATCTTGCGCAGCAGGGTGTCCAGGAGACACCAGTTGGTCCACCCACTCTGGAACAGGTTCAGGCCGACGAAGGCTGTGAACCAGAGCCAGTTGGGGTTGACTAAATGTGCCAGTGCGAGGCTCGCCAGGATGAATGCCCCGGCGATGATGTGGAGCAATCGCGTCACCGTCATTTTCCCTCTCCCTTCACCCGTGTGCCCGTTGACAGAATCGAGGTACGAGCGGGGCTAATTTCTATGTTGCGAATATTCGAATACGATTGACGAGAGATATAATAATGCATTTACCTCGACTGTCAAGACGATTAGATCCCATCAAATGAAAATGCACAACCGACAAGTTTGGATTATCCTTGGGCCAACCCGCCGGGTATTTATCCGGACTCCAACCTGAAGCGTGACACAGGCCTGGCATTCTGGGCCCTCTGAAGGAATCACCTTGAACGAATCCACAGTCAAACGCCTGCTGATCGTCAATCCCCGCGGATTCTGTGCCGGAGTCGAGCGGGCCATCGAGGTCGTCGAACGCCTGTTGACCAGCCAGGGGGCACCGATGTATGTCCGCCGGGAGATCGTACACAACAAGGCCGTCGTGGAGGACTTCAGGTCCCGAGGTGTGATTTTCGTGGATGAACTGGAGGATGTTCCCGATGGCCAGACAGTGGTATTCAGTGCCCACGGGGTGGCCCCGGAGGTAAGGCGGGACGCCGCAGAGCGCAGCCTGCGGGCCATCGATGCTACCTGCCCGCTGGTGACCAAGGTTCATCAGGAGGTGGTTCGCCACGTGGACCAGGGCCGCCAGATGGTCCTGATCGGCCACGCCGGCCATGACGAGGTCCTCGGCACCATGGGCGAGGCGCCGGGTCGCATCACACTGGTTACGGGGGTCGAGGACGTGGAGCGGCTGGATCTGCCGCCCGATGTCGAACTGGCCTATTCGGCCCAGACCACCCTGAGTGTGGACGAGACCACGGACATCATCGAGGCCCTGAATCGCAAGTATCCCCAGCTGGTGGGACCACGTAAGAGCGACATCTGCTACGCAACCCAGAATCGCCAGGATGCCGTCAAGCATCTGGTGGGAATGGGAATCGACCACTTGCTGGTCGTCGGATCGCGAACCAGTAGCAATAGTCAACGGCTTTGCGAGGTGGCGGAAAAGCTCAATGTTCCAGCCACCTTGATTGATGGTGCCCAAGATATCGATATGAGTAGATTGAGTCAGGCGCTGGTCATCGGTCTGACCGCCGGTGCGTCGGCCCCGGAGCATCTGGTCCAGGATGTGGCCAAAGTGTTGCAGGACGCAGGATGGCGAGCAGAGAACGTCGTGATCCAGACCGAAGATGTTCGATTCAGGTTGCCTGACGAGTTGATTAGTGATAAAGTAGAATAGTTGATAGTTCTTAAACTTTGCATAAATTGGATTTTGACTTCTACCAATCAGGGTGTTATCCTGTTGGCAGGTGGTTCACTAAATATGCCTTTTTAGCGTATGACGACGTTAGAAGGGCTCAAGAGGGGAAAAAGCCGAGGAATTGTAGTATGGAGAAAAAGCTGTACGAGATGCAGGCTGAGCTCTGCAAAACGCTCTCCAATCCGAAGCGTTTGGAGATTCTGGACATTCTGAAGGAACAATCCGAGATTTCTGTCAATCAGCTGGCCGAGATTCTGGAAATCCCCAAAGCCAACACGTCTCAGCACTTGGCCGTGCTGCGACAGGCGGGGGTGGTCAACACGCGGAAGGACGGCATCAACGTCTACTACAGTCTGCGTTCGGCCAAGATTTCCGAAGCTTGCTCGCTCACCCGACAGATCTTGCTGGAGCGGCTGGAGGACCACGTCAGTCTCTCGGATCTGATTCGGCAGAACGGGGAGTAACAGTTCCTGCTATTGAGCGGATTCCATGGACCCGGGTGCCTTGTTGAGCGCCCGGGTCGTTTTTTTGACCAGATTGCGCAGTTCGTTGATCATGAGTTCCTCGCTCTTCAACCGCTCGGACATCGAGCTAAGGACACGCGTCAGGATCCCATTGTCGTCCAGAATCGAGACCGTCGGCAGGATGCCCTGCTCGATCAGATCCGCTTTCAGCTGCTCACGTTTGTCTGCCCGCAAACCCTTGACCTCGCCGTTTTCGAGTCCGGACATGAATGCCTGGGCATCTCCGCGGTAGCGTTTCAGGTGATCTGCCAAGCGGGGTGCCATCGTGGACGTGATGGAATCCTTGAACGCCAGGAGGGTCTGACGATGCAGCGGCTGGCTCCGCCCGATGCGCCAGGCCTCGAGGGTCGCTCGCCAGATCTCGACCCGTATGTCCACGAAGATTTGCTCGGCACCGGAAACGAGGCCACCGTCTGCCAGGGCGGCCTTGGCGGCATCCCATCTGCCCAGGGTCGGGGCGCCGCCGGTGGCGAGGCGATGCAGAAGCGGCAACCGGTCTGACAGCAGGTAGAACAGATGCAATTCGTTGACTGCGGCCCACGGGTCCAGACGAGGTACCTGCAGGATCTGGGCATACTCCGCGGCCGAGACTCCGGTAGGTGCGGGAATCGGCGCGAGGTCCGTCGCCGCGAACTGGGCCAGGTCGATGTCAAGAGGTGCCACTGCCAGCTGCCTTGCAGCGGCGAGGTCCACCTCCCGGGCCGGGGGCAGGGCATTGGCGTTCAGGATTTGTTGCCAGGCCCGGACGTCGGCCGGATTGGCGGTCAGGTAGAAGATCTGGCGTCCTTCATCGCGAGCCAATCGGCCCAGACCGAGGGCGATCGCCGTGAACCGTTCGGGGTCACTGGAGGTCAGAGCTTCGTCCAGGAAGACCGGCGGTGCCGCACCGGTCTCCTGGCCGGTGATGAAGGCCAGTCGAACCGCCAGCAGCAACTGGGAGCGAGTCCCGTCCGATAGCTCGCTCAGCTCATGATCACGTTCGGATTCAGTGGCTCGGGCGATGAAGCGGCTGTCGGTGCCAGCGCCGGGTTCGACACCCAGGGTGTAGCGACCGCCGGTGAACCTACCGAACAGTTCGCCGGCGCGGACAAGTACCGGGGGCCTCGTACCCTGATCGTGCTGGTTGCGAACGCCGGTGATCAGAAGGCTGCCCAGAGCGGCATCCCGGGCGCGTTGCCGGGACTCCAGCAATTCGTATCTCGCTGCCGCCTCGGCCGCCAGTGCTTCGCTCAGCTCCTGACCGGCGCTGGCTGCGCGCACTTCGTGTCGGATGCCCGAGATCGTTTCCTTCAGCTCGTCCAGAGTGTCGGCCTCTTCCAAGGCTGCAGTGATCAATCCGTCCAGATCCGGTGCGCTCAAGGTCGCGATCGTGGCCGGGTCCAGGTCAACGGGATCAGCCTCGATCTTGGCCTGAACACGCGTCGCTTCGGAACGCAGCACACCAACGCGCTGGTTGGCATCCTCCCAGGCGGAGCGTTTCGCGAGCAATCGGTCGATTTGCCGGGCTAGTTCCCTCGCCGGATCCAACGCAAGGCGATCCACGATTCCGTCGAGCTGCTGCCTGGCGACCCCGTCGCGTTCCTGTGCATTGATCAGGTCACGATCAAGGTCCGCGATTCGGCGCTCCAGGCTGTCCAGCTCGGCCAGCTTGTCCTCGGCCCGATCTACCAGCGTTGTGGCTTCATCCGCAGCGACGGCGGGGCCGAATCCCACCTTGGCCAGTGATCCGTTGATCCGTCGCAGGAGATTTCCGGCTTCGGAATCGAGGTGATCGAGCTCGGCACGGTGGCGCGCGGCCTGATCCTCTGCCTCTCGGCGGAGGGCCACGTTCTTGAGAGCGCTCAACAGGTCCGGCTCCGCCAGTTCCAGATCCAGGGTGTGCTTGCGGCGAAGCGCATCCAACTCCTGCTGAACTTGCTCCAGCTTCTGCTTTTCCAGTCGCTGCTGCTCCAGCGCTCTTTCAAGCACACGCCGATGACGTCTGCCGGTCCGGGATGCTGCACCCAGCTGCCAGGCCCCGCCGACCAGCAGGGCCGCCGCCGCTGCCAGAGTCAAGGGCAGTACCCAGCTCGGCAGACCGGTGGTCCAGCGAGGTACGATCAGAAGCGCGATGGTCGTCGCTATTGCCGTGGCGCCTGCGCCGGCGAACAGAAGGCCTCGCCGCCGGGGGTGCTCGTTGTTCGCATCAGAGTCTTGATTCACCCGCTCGCTGAGCTCGTCGATGCGGGACCGGTGACCCACTGCTCGAGCATGGAGCCCGGAAAGCAGCCGGTAGGTGTCCGCGTCCACCGGTTCGATTGCTTCGTTGCCGGAAATCTCGATTGCGGCCGTAGCGCCGGCCAGTTCTCGGGCACCTCGTTCCACCTGTGTACGCAGATCCCGGAGCCTGTGAAGCCATTGGCGCAGCAACCGCGGGTCGAATCCGGATCTGGTTTCAGAGGGTAGGGAAGTGGCAGCAAGCTCGGCCTCGACTTCACGTTTTGCGACGGCGCTGGCCTCTGCTTCAGCCGCCGCATTCGACAATCGTTCGCGGCAGTTGCGCAGCTCTGCGGCGTCCTGGTCCTGGACCACGGCGCAGCCGGCAGGGAAGGCTTCCAGTCGTGCCTCCA
>Ga0070728_10001779_pt1 | contig 30033 bp, 20 predicted proteins | sample tdDd471_FD_66723 | JGI IMG/M metagenome (GOLD analysis project Ga0070728, IMG submission 66723) | Marine sediment microbial communities from the Atlantic coast under amendment with organic carbon and nitrate - tdDd47.1 | ecosystem: Environmental > Aquatic > Marine > Coastal > Sediment | place...
GGTATCCTCGGTATCCCCCTCGATGCCTACAACCCCACCGCATTGCGGCCAGCCGATCTGAAGACCGTAATCGCTCTTGGCAACGTAGAGCCACTCGCCGTCGCACACGACATCCCGAGCGGATTCCAGCGTGTTTGCGGTACCCACGAGTGTCGGCAACGACGGCAACGACACGTCGATCACGATCATTACATCGTTGTACTCCGCCAAATAGGCGAAGCTGCCTGAAACGGCGACGGCGGCTGTACCGGTGACGGCTTCAAAGGCTCCAGCAACAAACGGTGCCGACGGCTCGGAAACATCGACGACCCGGAGTCCAGACGTTCCAAACACGACGTAGACGTAGCCGTCGACAACAACGATGTCGTGAGCAACGCCCGGCAACTCCACCACACCTACGTGCACGGGCCACGAGGGATTGGATCCATCGATCACCTCGAGCCCGTGGTAGCCATAGCCGCCCCCAAGAACGGCATAGACGATCCCACCGGCGACCGCCACCTGCCGTGCTGGGGCCAAGGTCGCGAAACTGCTCACCAGGCTCGGCGAGTCCGGATCGGCCACGTCGATCACCTGCAGGCCGGCCGAGCCGTCGGCTACATAGGCATAGTGGTCCTCGATGGCGATCCCGTGGGCTTCACCCCAGGTTTCAAGTGTCCCGACGACCTGTGGAGAATCCGGCGTCGTAACGCTGACCGAAATGAACGCGCCGGGCCAGCCCGCCGTCAGGTAGACATGGTTGCCGGAAACTGCGACGTCTTTGTAGCTCCCGTAGCTCGGCGGTCCCAAGGAGCCGAGGACGGCTGGAGACATAGCGTCGGAAACATCGATAACATGCAACTCGTTCGGACCCACCGCGTACGCGAAATCGCCGGAAACCACGAACCGGTCGATGCTCCTCGGCGTGTCCACGCTACCCGCGATCGGGGGGCTCTCAGGATTTGTGACATCGAACACCTGCAAGCTGGAGCCTGTACCATAATAATCTGGTCTGTCAGTTATGTAGGCGTAACTGTCCGCGACGGCTACGCCCACGGCCGATTGCGGCGTGTCCATGCTGCCGACAAGCTGTGGACTTGCAGGATTCGTGATGTCGATCACCTGCAGGCCGGAGTCGCCGTCAGCGACGTAGGCGTAGCCGTCCGAAACCGCCACATCATACGCATAGCTCGGCGTTTCTACGCCGCCTAATAGCTGCGGGTTTGTAGGGTCCGCAATGCCGATCACGTGCAGGCCGGACGCAAAGGCCGCAACGTAGGCGTAGTTTCCCGCAACGGTGACATTATTGGGTACAGAGAATGTTTCTACCGAACCAACGAGGACCGGAGATGGGGGTTCGGAGACGTCAAAGATCATGAGACTTCTGAGACTGCCATAACCATGCCCCACGTATGCGTAGTGTCCCGCGACCGCAACGCAATATGCGGAGCCGTACATGCTTGCATAGCCAACAACGGATGGAGGCTGAAAAGGAGTGGAGATGTCGAGAATCCATAGTGCGGAATCGTATTGTCCGGTCGTGATTACGTAGGCGAAGTCGCCTGACACCTCTACCGCTACCGTTTCGTCCGGCATGGCCACTCCTCCCATGAGGAACAGCGTTGATGGCTGATAGATCCAGATGACCTGCAGACCGAACTCCCCATCAGCCACATAGACGAAATCTCCAGCGACCGCGACACTTTGGGCTGAACCGGGTGTGTCCATGCTGCCTACTACCTGGGGGTTCGATGGGTCGGTAATGTCAATCGCGTGCAGACCGGCGTAGCTGTCCGCGACGTAAGCGTAAGAACCCTCGATGGCGACGTCTTGGGCTCCGCCCGGCGTGTACACGCTGCCCACCCTGCCGAGGTAATCCCCGTAGTCGATGCAGTCCTGAGAAATCGCCTGAGAAGGAAGCACCGCGGCGACGAACACAATCAGTACAAGTGCTTTCATCATTTTACCTCCCAGTACTGGAGGCGTGCCGCGGGCAGATGTGTAGCGCGTCGTCAAGCAGCGCGGCATACTCCGAGCCCGTATTGGGAATGCGGCGCAGAACTTAAGCATTTGTCGGCGAGCCGCCTTGAGCCTCTGTTCCGCTCTCGCACAATAGGAACCTCGCTCCCATCCCAGAGACGGGATTCCGTGATCCCACCGTCATCTACCTGATCAACATCACCTTTCTCGATTCCAACCGGGACTCGGTCGCCAGACGGACGAGGTACGTCCCGGACGGCAGGGCGCGTCCCTGAGAATCGCTGCCATTCCAGATCAGTGTGTGAGCGCCGGCACTGAACGTGCGGTCGGCAAGGGTGGTCACGCGTCGGCCGGTCAGATCGTAGATGCCGATCTCGGTCCACTCGGCGCGCTTCAATGAAAACGACAAAGTCGTCCGGGGATTGCAGGGATTCGGATACGCGGACAAGTAGCCGGAAAGTCCAGGCACCGATCCATCGGAATCGGTATCCTCGGTATCCCCCTCGATGCCTACAACCCCACCGCATTGCGGCCAGCCGATCTGAAGACCGTAATCGCTCTTGGCAACGTAGATCCACTCGCCGTCGCACAGAACATCTCTAGCGGATCCCATTGAGCCCGTCGAACCAATGAGTAGAGGCCCGGACGGCAACGACACGTCGATCACAAGCAAATCATCGTTGTACTCCGCCAAATAGGCGCAGCCGCCTGAAACTCCGATGCCGGCGGTACCGGTGACCGCTTCAAAGATTCCTGCAGTAAACGGTGCCGAAGGCTCGGAGGCATCGATGATCCGGAGTCCATAGATTCCGAAAACCGCGAAGATGTAGTTGCCCACAACGACGACGTCATGGGCAACATCCGGCGTCTCGACGACACTCACGTGTACGGGCCACGAGGGATCGGATACATCGACCACCTCAATCCCGTTGTAGCCATAGCCGTCACCAAGAGCGACGTAAACGATCCCGCCGGCGACCGCCACCAGTCGTGCTGCAGCCATGGTCGCGAAACTGCCCACCAGGCTCGGCATTTCCGGGTCGGCCACGTCGATCACCTGCAAGCCGGCCGAACCGTCGGCCACGTACACGTAATGGCCTTCCAAGGCGACCCCATGGGCCTCGCCAGGTATCTCCAGAGTACCTATGACTCGGGGTAAATCCGGCGCCGCAACATCGACAGCAATCAGTGCGCCGGGCCAGCCCATGGTCAGGTATGCGTAGTCGCCGGAAACGGCCACGTCTCGGTAGTCACCGTAGCTCGGCGATTCAAGAGCACCGACAGCGATTGGGTTTGTGGCTTCGGAAGCATCAATGATGGCCAACCCCGCTGGACCTGCCGCGTACACGAAGTCACCGGAAATGGCCAACCGATCAACGCTTGCTGGTGTTTCTACTTGTCCCGCGGGCGGAACCTCAAGATAGGTGATGTAGAGCACCTGCAGCCCCGAATGCAAGTCTGCGACATAGGCGTAGCTGCCCGACACTGCCACGCCACGGGCTCGGTCTGGTGTTGCCAGATTGCCCATGAGCTGGGGCGTCTCCGGAACGGTGACGTCAACCACCTGAAGACCTCCCTCGTCGTCCGCGAGATAGGCGACGCCGCCCGATACAGTGACATCGTAGGCCACGTCTTCCAGGTCCACACTACCTGCGATCTGGGGACTTCCCGGATCGGTGATGTCGATCACCTGCAACCCGAAATGCCAATCGGCGACGTAGGCGTAGCTGCCCGAAACCATCACCCCGTTGGCCAATCCTGGCGTATTCACGGTGCCCGTGATGTGGGGGTTCTCAGGATCCGTGATATCGATCACTTGTAGTCCGTTGAGCCAGTTGGCGACATAGGCGTAGCTGCCCGAAACCGCTACGCCTGCGGCCCACACCGGCGTGTCCGCGCTGCCTATGATCTGGGGGATCTCAGGATTCGAGACGTCGACCAGCAGCAGACCGGTGTGTCGGTCCGCCACATAGGCGTAGTTGCCCGAAACAACCACGTCAAGGGCCTGGTCTGGCGTAGCCACACTGCCCACGATCAGCGGGCTCTCGGGATCCATGATGTCGATGATCTGCAGACCGGAAGATCGGTCCGCGACGTAGGCGTAGTTGCCTGAGACCGCCACACTACTGGCCCAGTCCGGAGTGTCCACACTGCCTACGATCTGGGGGTTCTCCGGATTCGCGATGTCGATCACCTGCAGACCAGACGCCCCGTCCACGACGTAGGCATGGCCGTCCGCAACGACCACGCCATGAGCCTGGCCCGGCGTATCCACACTGCTGCCCAGACTGTAATCGATGCAATCCTGGGAAAGCGCGAAAAAGGGGTACAGAACAACAATGAAAAGAACCGGTAGCAACGGCTTCATCATCTTCCCTCCCGGTAAGGAGCCGAGATGTCTGAAACGGTTGTACAGCCGGTCGTCGAGCAGTCAGGCATCCCCCGAGCCCGATCCTTCACCATAACACACATTGTGAGGTGAATGTCAGAATTTGAGCGGTTGGCGTTCCACCTCCAGTACTCACTCGTTTGACACCGTCGCCGTCGCGGTGATACAGTCCCAATCGTCCGGACTCATGGGGTATGAGCCGGCCGCGCTCGGCGATTTCCGAAGTTGATTCAGAAGGAGAACACCATGGCCACAGCGATGGAGCTGGCCCTGCTGGCCGACGCCGTTTACGACTCCGATCCGCAGGTCAAGGGTTGGGTACGATTCGGCTTCCAGCCCAGCGGTTCGGGAGCGACCAACGCGTTCCAGGGTGCGGCTTTCCGCAAGGGGGGAGACGTCGCCATCGCCTTCAAGGGCACCAGCGGCGGGCGCGACGTTGTCGCCGACCTCAAGTTGGCCTCCGGAATGAATACCTACCAGTACAGCTCGGCGCGCAAGTTCGTGAAAGAGGTCAAACCCGACAGCGGCTCCAAAGTCATCCTGTGCGGCCACTCCCTGGGCGGTGCTACGGCCCAGATCATCGGCAATCGCATGCGTTTGCCTTTTGTGACGTTCAACGCCCCCGGCGTCGGCCTGATCTCGCGGAACGTGGGAGAGATGGCCGCCACCGCGGCCACGGGATCGGCTGCGCTGCGGACCCTGGGCGCCATCGCCAGTGCTATCTGGCACCCCATGCAGGCGGCCCGCGATGCCGCCGCGTTATTCCATGTCGTCTCGGGAGTCAACTTTCGCCTGGGCAAGGACATCGTCGGTAGCACCGGTGTGCACTACGGCAAGGTCATCGAGATCCCCTATAGCGGTGGCGCCCTGGATCTGATCGCCAAGCACAAGATGGGTTCGATGATCGCGGCACTGGAAACGTCCAGCTACCGGAACTGGCAGATCGGGAAGCTCTAGTCGCCGTAACATCAGATTTCGACAATCCAGAGGCAATTACTACTATTTTAAGGTATCTTGTGCTCCGGAACGTATCGCTCTCCCCCACAGTCATTCAGGCAGGATTATGGACGCCGGCAGATCGATGGCCCAGTTCGAGATTCTCCGCCTCCTCGGCAAAGGCGGCATGGGTGAGGTCTATCGGGCCCGGGACACAATTCTCGACCGTGAAGTGGCCTTGAAGATTCTGCCCGAGGAATGGGCCCAGGACTCGGACCGCCTGGCCCGCTTCAAGCGCGAGGCCAAGGTGCTCGCGTCGCTGAATCATCCCAACATCGCTTCCATCTTCGGGCTGGACGAGGCCGAGAATCGAACGTTCCTGGTGATGGAACTGGTCGAGGGCGAGGACCTGTCGGAGATCATGAAGGCCGGCGCCCTGCCCCTGGAACGGGCCGTCGACATCGCCCTGCAGATCGCCACCGGGCTCGAGGAAGCCCACCAGAAGGGATTCATCCACCGGGACCTGAAGCCGGCCAACATCAAGTGCACTCCCGACGGAAAAGTGAAGATCCTGGACTTCGGCCTGGCCCGCGCCCTGGACGAGGATCCGGGCGAGCCCGACAATCTCGGCACCTCGCCCACCCTGACTGCGGGCATGACCCAGCAGGGCACCATCCTGGGCACCGCCGCCTACATGAGTCCCGAGCAGGCCCGCGGCCAGGAAGTGGATCAGCGGGCCGACATCTGGGCCTTCGGCTGCCTGCTCCTGGAGATGCTCACCGGCCGCAGCTTCTTCGCCGGCGACACCTTCAGCGACACCCTGGCCACCATCCTGAAGAGCGAGCCCCGGTGGGACGATCTGCCCGCCGATCTGCCGCGCGGCGTCGTGCGCGTGTTGCGGCGCTGCCTGGCCAAGGACCCTCGTGAGCGGCTGCATTCCATTGCCGATGCACGCATCGAATTGACCGAGATGTCCACGGAACCGTGGCAGGGAGCCGTCCGCACCGCCGCCGGCAGCAAGAGCCGCAAGGGGCCCTGGGTCGTGATCGCAATCACCGGCTGGCTGGTCGCGGCCGGAGCGCTGTTTCAGCAGCTGGGTTCCCGCCCTGTTGACCACACGCCGGTCCGGCTCGATACGCTGACCTTCACCACCCGCGAGTGGAGTCCCGACGTCTCACCCGACGGTGACCTGCTGGCCTTCACCTCGGATCGCGACGGCATCGCCCGCATCTGGATGAAGCAACTCTCCGGCGGTGCCGAGGTGGCCTTGACCGAGGGGCCCGATGACGGCGCCCGCTTCTCCCCCGATGGTTCACAGATCCTGTTCACCCGGGACATCGAGGGCAGCCGCCAGCTGTACCGCACGACCATCGTGGGCCATCAGCTACGCATGATCCTGGACGACGCCGTGGAGGGCGACTGGTCCCCCGACGGTAAGAGCGTGGCCTTCCTGCGCACCCGACCGGAGATCGGCGAGAACACCGTCCTGGTGGGTGTGGCCGAAGTGCAGTCGGGCACCGAGCGCATCCTGGGCACCATCCAGAAGCGAGCCTGCTACGGCGTTCGCTGGTCTCCCGATGGCCAGCGAATCGCCGTCAACACCACGGGACTGACGGGCAACATCGCCGAGTCCAGCGGCATCAATTTCTTCGACGTCGAAACCGGCGAGGCGACCACGACGAGTCCGACCGAGTGGACGGGGCCTTTCACCGCCCTCGAATGGTCGCCGGACGGCCGTGGATTCATCGTCGGACAGGCCACCGAAGTCATTGCCCACGTGTCGGGATCACCCAGCCTGGTCATGGAGTACGACCTCGACGATGGCAGCTACAAGCCCCTGTTCTGGGTTCCCTTGCGCCTGCCCAAGGGCAGCTGGGGGGCCACCACGTTGGCGGTGCTGCCCGGCGGTGAGATCATATTCGACGAACAGGTGGATTATGCGGAGTTGCTGCGGTATCCGGTACAGGAAGAAGGCATGGGCGAGGCCGAGGTATTGTATTCCGGTCTGAGCATCGATCGCCAGCCGGTGTTCTCCCCCGATGGCCAATCGCTCATGTTCTCCAGCAACCGCAGCGGCAACGTCGACATCTGGATCCGCGATCTGGCCAGCGGCCGGACCAGCCGCCTGACCGACGACGCGGCCGGCGACTGGGATCCCGCCTTCAGTCGCGACGGGAGATCGGTCATCTGGAGTAGTGACCGCGGCGGCCACATGGAGATCTGGATGGCGGCCATCGACGGCAGCGGCGCGAGGCAAGTCACCACAGACGGCGTCGACGCCGAGAACCCCACCATGACCGCAGACGAGCAATGGATCATCTATGCCAGCGGCAGTGACGACAAACGTGGCATCTGGAAGATCCGCCCCGACGGAACCGATGCCACCCAGCTGGCTGCGGGCTCATACCTGCTACCTGAGGTTTCGCCGGATGGCCGCTACGCTCTGTTCATGCAGATCCAGCAACTGAATTCCTTCGTACAGGTCGTGGAAGTCGAGACCGGGCGCATCCTGGATTACGCCCTCAGCCAACAGGTGATCGAGCGGGACGAAAACGTGGTCTTCGGTCGGGCCCGCTGGAACATCGACGGCACCGGCATCATCTACGTGGGCCAGGACGAGTACGGTACCAGCGGCGTTTATCTGACCGCTTTCGATCCCGCCGGCACGTGGGATGGTTCGCACCGCAAGATTGCCGGTTTCGAGAGCCGTTTCTCCACCGAGTCGCTGGGCTTGTCACCCGATGGCAAGTCGGTGGTCATCGCCGCACTGAATGAGCGGCGGACCTTGAAGCGGACTTCCGGAGTGAAGTTGACGATTCGATAGGGTTCGAATCGGAGTGCTCTGGTTGGACCGGCTCTAGGATTCGGCTTCTTGAGCCAGCCAGCTCCTGGCTTCTTCCAGGGTCTTGAACACGCAAAAATCGATGGGAATGGCGACATTCTCGGCAAAGACCTCGAATACCCGCATCATCCCGAACTGCAGATCCTCCGGGGCATAGATTGCCGTCCTGCCGCCGGCCCGCTTGTCGGCAACCGTTGCCATCGCGACGGTGAACGCCTGCAGTTTCGCACTGGAAACCTGTTCCAGGTTCACGCCACTGAGATCCCAGAGTACCGGACTGTCCGCCCACTCGCCGATATGCCGTTCCACGAACTCGGCCAAAGTATCGAGTTCCACCTCACCGGTGACCGTATTGGCAATGAGGGTTCCCTCGCGTCTACTGTTGATCTCCGTCATGGTCCGACCTCAGTTCGCCGATTTCTTCGGGTCATTGCCAGTATACGTCCCGGGGCACTCCCATGGCATCCAGTACCGCCAGAGCATTGATCCAACCACCCTGCACTGTCACGTAGTCTCGGTAGCGCAACCAGACCTCGTCCAGGGCGGAATCGAGGGCCGCCTGATCGCCATCCAGAAAGTAGACCAGCGGGAATCGATAGTAAAGCTCCGCCGGGTCCGGTACCGGGCCGTCGACGAACTCCGGGTAGTAGCGCAAGGTACGCGCTCCGCCGCGGGTGAACTCATCGACCCAGCCATGAGCCAGTTCCAGCTTCCCCTGCATCGCCGGATCCTGCCACAACAGCTGGGCCCACATGACGTGGAGCAACGTGACGTGGCCGTAGCGCGTGTCGTATAAACTCACGTCATCACCGCTGGCGGACAGGGGGATGCGACCGGCGGTATCCATCATGACCACGGCGGCGTCCAGTTGCTGCCGGGCCAGTCGCCCAACCTGTTCGTCCTCGTGGAAGACGGACTCCGGGGTGTGAAAAAGCAACGTCATCGCCAGGCCGATCACCGCGTTCTGGTTGGGATTCACAAAGCAGCTGGTCCAGGGTTCGAACCCCTCCTCACGGCTATAGAGGAAGCTCCAGGCGGTGAAGCACTCCTCGTTCCAGCAGGCTTCAGTGGCCGGCAGCAAAAGAAAGGCGGCCAGGGTTTCGTCGGCCCAGTCCAGATAGTTGGCCTCGCCGAGAACGTGCCAGGCGAGGTAGTAGCCCACGACCAGACGGGCCTGGGCATTGGTGCTGACCAGACCGAAGGGGGCGTCGCCGCTCAGATCCTCCGGGTACCGATGCAGGTGGTTCTCGTCCTCCAGAGATCGCGCGTACTGCAGCTGGCGGAGCGCGGCATCTCGAAACCTGGTTTCTCGGGTCACCAGATACGCAGAAAGTAGTGAGATGGCGCTTTCGGAGGGATAGACGCGCGGGTCGAAATTGCTCGAAGCCTGGTCGAACACCCGCGATGGCGACGCGTTCATGATGGAGTCCTGAGCCGACCAGAAGGTGCCGATCGCCCGATTGCGGACCGTCATCGCCTCTGCTCCCGCGGCGTCCAGCGGCGTCTGCTCGTCACTGCAACCGGTTAGAATGGCCAGCAGCAAGAGGTACGGCAAGAGGGCGACTGGTCGCGACTTCATCAGGACTCCCGCTCGGGTCAAGGGCGCCGCCCCAACCTAGGGGCTCAACCAAGGCATGGTCAACCTTGGAACGGGAATCTCCCTCTGGTCGGCTGACCGCCGAGCCGACACATCTGCCGGCCCGGCGGAGTTTCGATCTTCCTCCTATGATCCGATCTCCAAAGCGAAGGCCGCCTGATCGTATCGGTCGTACTCGTGGATCCGACGACTGCCGTTGGTGTGCTTGGCTCGGACCCGGAGATTCAGGGCAAAGGTGCACTTCGTGTGACTGTTCAGCATCGAGGCGAAGGTCTGAGGCGTCGATTCGGCCGGCGGACCCGCCGCCAACGTCGGTGGTGCGTTGTCGCCCGCGTACTCGATGGTCCGGTTGGGCCCGTTCAGACCCCGGTGATACCAGAGCGTCCGGTACCACATGAACGATTCGCCCGGAGGACCGTTGACGTGGAACGCCCGGTACCCGGCCGAGAATGTGCTGCCGGCAGTGCCGACCATGAACTGGCATTCCTGGTTGCTGGCCAGCCCGTTCTGACGCAGATCCTCGATATCTCCGTAGCAGGCCTGCTTGTCGGTCCAGAACAGGTGCTGCAACGTGGCAAACGGAACCTGGGTGGTGTTCACCGAGTCTATCCAGCGCAAGAAGTGGAAGTTCGTGTCCACTCCCTGGCCGGTCGCCCCGGTGGGACGCAGCCGGTCGCCAGAGGCATTGAAGACCTCGACGCTCAGCAGATACTGGCCGTTGGGCTTGGACAGCGTGTTCCAGCGATGGTGGAACTGGCCGTACAGCCACTGGTGACTGGAATCCCAGTAGGGAATCTTGTACAGGCCAGCCTGCACTTCACCGTCGGAGTCGACCTCGGAGTTGGGTCCCAGTCCTTCGCCGTGGACCTGCACCTGGCTGCCGACATACACGTACTTGGACCAGGTGACTCCGCCGGTCAGCGGTTGCGGTACGGCACCGCTCACCGGGTTGCCCATCCCGTCGGCCTCGACGATGCTGAAGCGGTAGTACTTCGCTCCCAGGGCCTGCATGTCCGGATGGACGTAGAGCCGCAAGGCCAGGGTCATGCTCCACGGACGGTTGCGCAGGCGACCCTCGGCCGTCTCGCCCGGTCCCGGCGGCGACAGCAGCCCGGCATTGGCCGGCAGCGCCGTGTTCAAACCGTCAGCCGCAGTCTGAGGCGGGCTGACGATCTTGTACGACCGCGTCGAGCCGATGTCCTCGAGCAGAACGAAAGGTCGGCCCTCACCCGGCACCGGCGGCGGGTTGGTCTCACAGGTGCGGGCACGTGGATCGTAGGTGCGCAGGAAGATCGAGTCCGCCTCATCGAAGAACTCCCCCTGGCCCAAGCCGTTGTAGATGTACACCCACTGGTTGTCCTGCCATTGCTTGATGGTGAAGCCATAGGTCGTCGTACATCTGGTACCAAACCGGTGGAACACGACCGGACGCCAGTAGCACATGGCGAAAGATCCATCGGGATTGATGGTCGCCTCCCCCACCTTGCGCGTGCTGCAGTGGCAGAAAGCGTGCAGCAGGTAGGGGCGTTCCATGATGTAGAGGTCGGCCTCGGCCCGGTCCGCTGCGGCATGGGCTGCGATGGCCTGGTAATCCTCCAGCATCCGCGTCGGCGGTAGCGCCATGGCGGCCGGATCAAAGGTGGCCGCCATGTACTTCACGCCCCGCTGTGATCGACGGTCGCCCACGAAAGTATCGGGTTCGGGAGGCCAGGGCCCCGCTCTGAACGGCCCGGGATCCGGGAGGATGGGCCCCGGATCGGGATCGGGGAAGGGCTCCGGCTCGCGCTCGGGTGGGCACGGAAGAATCTGGCAGATGTCCGCCCGCATTCGTTCCAACAGCTCGTCCAGGCGTGGATCCAGGATCACCCAGGGCCGGCAGCAGCAGACCCGCTCGTAGATCTCGACGACACCGTGGCACAGGGGCCGGCAAATCACCGGCGAGATGCGCTCGTCGAAGCGTATCCGTGCCAGGCGTCTGGCCTGTGGACCGGGCGCAGCCACCTGGGTGTCGGCCAGCTTCGCCTCGCCCAGATTCGATTTCAATCTGGCCGTCAAAGCCTGGGCCACCTTCTGGTCCGCATGCCGGAGTACCGGTGTGGCGACCCTCAGGTTCTCGGCCAGCCGGAGGTGGTCATTGAACTGGAGTTGCCACCGTCGGCACCAGCGGGCGCTGCCCGAGATGCAGACCCTCCGGCTGAACCAGCCTTCCCACCAGGGGCGCGGCACCAGGATCATCTCCCGCTCGGCCCATTCTTCCCACACCTGGGCGAGACGGAACTGTTGCAAGCTATCCGGTTTCAGATCCTGCGGATCCTCCACATCCGGCCCCAAGGCCACGAACCCGCCCAGTTCCAGCCAGTCGCGACTGATCTGGATCCGGTCCTTTTCCGCCCGGGCCAGTTTCCTGTCGACGTCTCCACCGGGAGAGATCCGGTACATCGCCAGTTCCGGCGCTTCTTCCCCCGGTTCCTGGTCGGTCAGGACCAGCCTCACTGTCAGCGGCTTTTGCCCTCTGCCTTTGGTCTTCTTCTCGGCCATGATTTCCCTCCTCGAACGCCGTGCAGTCCACGACGACACACATGGCTCGTCTTACCAGGATGTAAGCGAGCTCAGTCGGGTCACAGGTTGTGTGGAGACCTTCGGGCTGGTGCGCCAGGCGTGTGCGGTGCAGGATGGAACGGTCGTCGGAGTACGGATCTCCCTCCAGTTACCAACATATCATGGATCTTTTTTATCAGCAATAGACCGCGATTTGCCGGTGGCGCCGGCTGGAGCAGATGATCGCAGTCACTCAATGCGCAAGAGCGGGGATCGCCTAGCGAATCAGCGTCAAACGGCTGATTCGGTTCTCGGTAACAGTATCCAGTTTCAGCAGGTAGACCCCCGAAGACAGGGTTCGGCCGTCGTCATCACAACCGTCCCAGGACAGTATCCGCCGTCCTGCGGGCACGTGGCCGCCGAGCAATCGTCGGAGGCGCCTGCCATTGAGATCATGGATGGCGAGGTCCACTTGCGCGGATCGCGACAGCGCGAACTGGATCGTCATGCGGGGGTTCGCCGGATTGGGGAAACCGCGCAACATCAGAATTGAAGAAGCGGGTGTCGAAATTCCCACGCCCGCAGGATCGGGGCAGCCCAGGGGCAGGGCGCCGATCAATCCGCAGCCTCCGCTGTTCTCGGGCAGGCAGGGAGAATCGCCTCGCAGTGAAAAATCTCCGCCGCCGGCATCACAGAAAAACGGGTCAGCAGTGACATTGCAGTCGAGCCCGAGACGATCCGCGATGGCGCCCACCCAGTCACCGCCGGCATTGCCAAAAATATCGCAGGCTTCTATCGAGACCTCGCCGTTGTGGACGGCCAGTCCCTCTCCCTGGGGATTGAGTGCGAACAAGGAACCTGCGACGTCGACATTCGAATCCGTGGAGACGAGCAGTCCGGCACCGAACCAGGCTCTGTTATCCGCCAGTGTACAGGCGGTCAGTCCTCCCGCCGAATGGCTGAAGTAGATGCCGGCTCCGTAGCCCCCGACCTCGGGACGAGGATAATCGTTGCCGTGAATCAGGCAGTGCTCGAAGCGAATCCCGGCTCCGGTCTGGCAATGGCCTGCGTAGACACCCCCGCCATCGGTGGCCAGATTTTCGCGCAGGATGCATTCGATGAACTTCGCTTCGGTCTCCCACAGATAGGCGCCGCCTCCGGCTTCGGCAGAGTTATGCTCGAAGATACAATTCACGATCGTCACGAGACCGCCCGGACCGATACCCACCACCGCCAGTGCGCCACCGGATCCCGGCAGCATATCCTCCGGCTGAGCACTCGGGTCCCCTCCCCGCACCGTCAGTCCCTCGATGCGGATCGTCGTTCCAGGCGTACTGTGCACCAGGAACGCGCGCCCCTGGCCTTCACAGTCGATGATGCAGGTCGCCGCATCGCCATCGGACGACAGGATACTCAGGTCACCACCGCCAAAAACCAGGTTGCGATTTCCCGAACCGGAGAATGTCCCCGGAGCCAGACTGATCGTATCACCGGGATCCGCCGCGACGAGCGCCGCCTCGATATCCGGATACAGGCCGCTGCCGTCGGGATACACGTCCAACAGAGCGGCTCTCGCAGGCAGCGCCACAGCGGCAACCAGAATGATGTGTGCCAATCTCCCCATGACACGATTGTACGAAATCGGAACCTCCGATAGCAACCCTCTTCGATCAATCGCACTGGAAGCGACAAGTGCCATGGCGGGATCTCCACCGACTCCGCGTAGGCCAGGGGAAACACGGCTCTGGACCGTTGCTTGACACCGGAAAGACTCATCCGATATATCTGTCTCCCGGGGAACGTATTCCAGCGATTATTCAAGGGGAGGCATCATGAGTCGTGTCGCAATCGCCGTTTGTCTGTTTCTGAGCTGCCTGTTCGCCGCCCTCCCCGCCCAGGCGGGTGTCTCCAAAAAAATCGCCAAGCAGGCCGTCGAGGACTTCAATCAACAACATCGCGCCGTGCGAGCCGAACATATGTTGCTGCCGGTGAACTATGTAGAGGTTCGGGGTCAATCCTATGCCTACTTCGTGCCGCGCCGCATGAAGCGCCTCGTGGACGACGGTACCGACTTCCGCATCCGCAAGTTCAAGACAAAGAAGCGGCACGTGATCCTGGAGATGGAAACCGTCGCCGGAGCCCGGCTCGACGTCCTGGTCTACGACAACCAGAAACTGACCCAGGTCTTCCTGGACGAGGTGGTGCCCCTGGCCATGAGCACGTTGTTCGAGTTCGGCGAGGCTCCGTCACTGCCACCGTTTGTGGGCAACCAGGAGAGCAGCCTGCTGCACATCGTCAGCTGCAACCACCTGCCGGTCGCGGATCAGCGCCTGGAGTTCGAGAGTCTGGATACCGCCGCCGCAGCCGGCTACCGTCCCTGCCCCGTGTGCTTCACTGACGAGAACATCCTGCCGCTGGACGATTTCAGCGCGGTGCGGATGACCGCCATCGAGCGCGCGCGACTCTATCAGCTGGCGTTTCCCGCGGTTGCCGACTCGGCGGTCCAGGACCGCGTCCGCCAGGTCGGCGAGAAGGTTCTGTCGAATTTCCCGGTGGACCTCGTAGGTTACGACTACGAGTTCATCGTCATCCGGTCGCCCCTGCCCCAGGCCCTGGCCATGCCGACCGGATTCGTATTCGTATCCGACAGCTTGCTGGACATGATCGAGCACGAGCTGGAACTGGAGTTCGTCATCGCCCACGAAGTGGCCCATTGCGAACTGAGCCTGCCACCGGTGGGCGACAACTATCCCTACTACTCGGGCGAGTATGGCCCCACCTACGAGTACATCTCCACGTGGCAACGGCATCTCGAAACCGTAGCCGACGTGCTGGCGATCCACTACCTGCACGATGTTGCCGACGAGACGGATATCGTCGCCAGAGCCCGGAATATACTGGCCAAGCTGCAATTCGCCCACGAAGCGGTGCCCTCGCTGGAAGAAGACAAGTACGCCTCGCACCCCACGTACACGGCACGACTGAAGCTGTTCCAGTCCAGCAACTATCGCCCCGCCGCGCCACAGGAACCCATGGAGTACCGCCCCAAGGGCGACGAATCCCTGTTCGAGATCCGGGTGCTGGGCAAATCTCGCGACGAGCAGCACACCTACGTGTACCTGCTGGTCGAAGGCACGGACCTGGTCAACAAGGAATGGAAGGTGCACCCCAACAACGAGCTGGGGATCCTGTACGACGCCCGGGGCGAATCCTACGAACTGTTCTCCAGCCAGATCCACCACAAGACCGAAGCCGGTGACATCGAGGTCATCAAGGCCGAGGTCGGCCGCAGTCGGGTCTTCGATTCCATCGACCTGGACACCGGGCCGCTGAGGATGGCGGGCAATGCGGGTGACGGGGTGGGGTTGCACTGAAGCGATCAGCCTACTCGCCGCCCACACTGGGTGCAGAAAGCGTCGCTGGAGCTCGCGCGCGCGCCGCACGCAATACAAAAGCGACGCTCGGAAACAGGTCGCGGAGGTTCGTTCGCCACTGAGGAGCCAACGCCCGTGGATCCTGCCGAAGCTTCCCGTGCCTGCGGTTTCCCATGCCCGGCAATTGCTTCCCGGTTGATGAGATACAGCTCGGCACTCAGCCCCCCGGCCAGCACCGCCTTGAGATTGGCCAGCAGTCGCCCCTGCTGGGGATCCAGGTCTTCGGCCGCGCTCTCCAGCAGGTGAATCGCCTCGTGGTACACGTCGGCCGGCAACTGACCGTCAGCCCGTAGATCCGCCAGCTGGCGCATCCGCTCGCGAAAGACCTGCTTCCGCTGTTCGTCGCGACGCCGCACCTCTTCGTCGGCCTCGCGCACCCTCTGCGGATCGATGGCCAAAACGATGTCCCGGGTCGTGACCCCCTCCATGAGGGGCTCCTGATTGCCCTGCTTGCCCAGTTTGCGCACGGTCTCGGGTACGTGATCGGCCAGGTACTTGAAGACCTCCTGGATCGTCACGCGACCGTCGCCGTCGAAATCGGCGGCTCCGCCCAGTGCTTCCACCAGGTGGTGGGTGAAAACACCGTGACCGAGGGTCCCGTCCTCGAAGGAGAACTGGTGGGGCTGGGCAGCGGCGATGAGGATCCGGCCCTTGCCCCGGCCGAGGCCATGATAACAGGTGGGCTGCACGGCCACGCTGCGGGCGCCCTTCACCTCGAACGCCCCGGAGTGGCAGGCATCCAGGAAGGTCGCCAGGCGATCGGAGCGGACCGAGGCCAGCAGTCGCTGGAACCGATTGGTGGAGATGGCCGAAGCGAACAGATTGTCCGATCGTGCGTCGTGGGGCAGCAGGTAAGTGACCGAGTCCTCGCCGCCGGTGTGGTCCGCTTCTGCCGCGCCATGGCCGGCAAAGAAGACGACCACCTTGCTGTCCGGTTTGGCCCGGCGGCGCAACCAGCCGCTGACTGCGTCTTCGATGGCGTAACGGGTCGCGTCCTCGTCCAGCAACAGGCGGACGTTTCCCGGCGGAAAACCGGCCCGTTCCGGATCGACCAGAAGTTCATGAAACGACCGGGCATCGGCCTGGGTGAAGTTCAGGTCGTTGACGTTCTCGTCCCGATACCTGCTGATGCCGATGATCAGGGCGAAGTTGTTGGCCGTGTCGGCAGCATGGCCGGGGGCATTGTTCATGAGCAATCTCCTTGGCGACCGGCGAGTTGAAATGCAACTCGGCGGCCGGTCGCCGCGAGGGCGGCCAGGGTCATGGACCAACCGATCAGGATCAAAAGAGCCAGCAGCCGGTGCCGCCAGAGTTCGGGATCACTGCCAAGCAGGATGGTTGCCCCTGCAACCATTCCCGCCAAAAGTACAGTCAAACCCACGCGCTGCCGGAGAAATCCACCATCGACGGCGATCAGTCCCGAAAGACAGCGTACCAGCGCAAAACCAGCCAACAGTCCGGTGACTGCACGCACCGTTCCGGCGGTCTGCCACAGCCCGAGCCGATTCGCCCAGGCATCGATCATCAACGGCAACAGCGCCGGAACCAGCCAGACCAGTTCCCGAACCTGCGGCGGCCGCCACCCGAAGCGTCCAGACACCGCGGCGAGCCAACCCAGCAAGTATCCCCCATTCAGCCCCAGACACCGCCAGCAGACCGGCAGCGGGTGACCATCGATCACCGGACTGCGGTGATCCAGGCCGTGGCACAGGACACCGGGAGCCGCCAGGAGTGTGTCGATCAGGGACATCACCCAACTCCATCACCAATCAGCGGTGTCGGCCAAAAAACCGGACATTGCCGAGAGAATACACCAGACGACCATGGCGCCGATGCCGACCCACAGCCAGAGCTTACCCACGGCCTTCTTCTGTGGCTGAGCGTCATTCATGAAGATGATGCCCAGGATGATGCCCAGTACCGGGATGAACACCGAGCCGATCATGACTCCATACTTCAGACCATTGTTGACCGGGTCCCCCGAACCCGTCGGCCCACCGGTACCTCCAGACGAGGTGTGTACCGGGGGCTGGGGCGCGGACATGGCCGCACCGCACTTCCCGCAGAATCGGGCGTTGGGCTGATTCTCATGGCTACAACTGGGACAGTACACCGTCTCGACCTCCTGTTCGTTTCCGGGATCTCCCGGCTGGCCGGGCGCTTTTCAACTCGTCAATCCTCCACCGTGAAGTCGACCGCCGCCTCGTTCCAGTGCCTGCGGTCGAGGTCGTTGACCTCCTTGGCCACTACCGCGATTGCCCGGGCCCCGGGTACCGGCTCAGCGGTGCGGAAAATCGTTCCGGCCTCGGTCATGTGTTCGGGCAGGATGGTCGTCCGCTCGCGTGTGGCTATGGCCTTCAGCCGCTCGGTCCCGGCCGGCCCAGCCAGCCGGTAGTCAAAGCGATCATCAGGTCCGGGGATGGTCACCGTGCGCCCCGCCGGCAGGTAGTTGTCGCCGTGCAAGGCATTGGGATAGACCACGGTCAGCGCTCCGCCGGCGCCCACGTTCAGCAGCGTCAGATAGCAATCCTCGTCGCTGGCCACGTGAACACGAATGCGATCGCCGACGCGGTAAGTTGATTCCGTCGTGGTCACCAGGTCTGCGGTAGGCTCGACCCGGATGGCCCGGGCGCCACCGCCAGCAGCAGCCGCCGCGGCAGCGGCTGGAGCTTCGACTCGACTGACCCACAAACGCACGTTGAAGGCGGCCGCGTCGTTGACGATGCGACCGAGGGGGTGATCGGCACGCGCGGGCGCGGCGGGGGTCGAGGTATCCCCGGCGCCGACCATCTCCCGCCGCGTGGAAACGTACACATGAGCCCCCAGCGAGGCGGCGAACACGATGAGCACCCCGACCAGAAGCAACGTCCCACCGCTGCCGATGAAACGCCAGCCGGCGACCAGCACCACCACCAGCGCCAGGCCGAACAGCAGGATCTGACTCTGCAGCTTCTCGATGGTCAGGCGAATGACCTCGCGGGTCCCGAAGAGATCGAGATCGCGTTCATGGGTCGTGGGTTGCGGGGCAGGCATACTCGACCTCCGTAATCACTGTTCCGGTCGGCAACTGACGTGGCATGGTCAAGCAATGAGCGATCACATCGGCAGCCGTCGCTGTCGGAATCCGGTCTATCCCCCAGACCGATACTGACAGGCTAGTTCAAATACAGGAGATTGAAAAGGTACCGGGACCGTTTTTAACAGGCCGGCCCGGGCAACAACGCCACCCGGGCCGCAATCATGACAAACCGTTTTCCTATCGGGTCTTGAAGTGTTTCTTCATCGGTGCTGGAGATGCCGGACGCCGCCGCGATGCGAGTCGTACGCGACTCAGCCCACATCCTCGTTCTTCAGCGGAGGCGGACCGCCCACGGCCATCAAAGTGGTCAGCTTGTGGACCATGTCCTCCATGACCGGCCCCAGGATGTTGGTCAGACCCCGGATGGAGTTGATGTACTGGGTCGTTTCCTGCACCGTCGGCAAGGTCTCGGCCACTTTTGCCGACAGCTCGGCCTGGCCCGCGGGAGACAGCTTGGGGGCGTGGTAGATGAGGTCGTCGATGTCCGAGTTGATGGCCGTCAGCTCCATGACCGCGGCCTGGGCCGACGACTCGTCCTTGACCGTACTGAGCGTGCGCATGGTCCGCTTCAGCAGGCCGTCGAGCATCTCGCCCAGATCGATACCCGCAAGGACCATCTCCCCACTGGAAGAGCTGCCACAGCCGGCACCGTTGAACAGCAGGACCATCAGCACACAGATCGACATTACGAGACGGCGGGACATGCGGACTCCTCCATCCTCATCTCTGGGGATTCACTGATGATGCAGGCAATTCGGCGACCGACGCGAGTGTTCGCTACTTGGTCGGTGGCGGATCGGGATAATCTCCCAGCGGCCCGTCTGGCTGCGCCTCGTCGTCACCGCCGCCGCCGGCCAGCAGAATACCACCGATGATCACGACACCGCCGGCAACCCAGACGATGGGCTTCTTGTACCAGGCGACCTTCTCCTCGGTCTCCTCGACCACTGGCGTGCACCCGGCGCTGGCCCGATCGTAGACCACGATCTCGTCCTGGCTGAAGAACACCGGATCAGGGCGCCACTGGTCGTCCAGCAAGATGGCCTCACAGAACGCGTCCTGGGCCTGGGAATCGCGTCCGAGCCCGATCAGGGAGCGGGCCCGATAGATGTGGGCGTCCCGCAAGAGGTCGCCCGAGAGGCTGCCACTGGCCAGTAACCCGTCCAGAGCAGCGAGTGCTTCGTCGTAGTCGGCGAATTCGTACAGTTCGATGGCCTGGTCCAGATCGTCCTTCACATCGGCCTGAGCGGCACTGACGAGAGGCGAGATCGGACATATCATCAACAGAAAAGTGACCAGTACCGAGGCGGCCAGACCCCTCCAGATACCCTTGTGGTCAACCAGCAGTACCATGAGCTAGCCTTTCATTTGAATTCCAGGCGATTCTATCTGCAAGGCAGTCATACGCCAAGTACAATCTGAAGCGTAACGCCTTGTCGTCGCCGAGCTAAGCCGGCGGCCTCACCCTTGTTGTTTCATCCGGAAGCGCACTTTGATCTCGCGCCCTTCCGGTATCGTCACCTTGAATCGAGCTGGATTCTCACCAGCATTGATTGGTTCCAGTTCAATGCGGTCACTTCCGGCCAGCATCGTCACCGCATCGGCCACGAATCCCGGCCGGCGGATACTGATCTCATGCTCTCCAACCCCGATGCGGGCCAGTTCCAGCAAGCGCCTGCTGTCGAACCACTGGCCGTCGATCATCATTTCACAGTCCGTGTTGGCCGAAACGGCCAGGGACCCCCAGCTGAAAGCCTGTCGCGACAGGTTCAGCGTATCGCCCGGCGTCACCCGCACATCGGCGATCCGCAACGTACTGAAAGTCTGTTCGTGGCGCAGCTCCAGCTGATGCGACTTGTTGGACGCCAGAGCCAGAACGGTCCGTTTTTCCTCGCTCGCACGTTTCTCGCCGTCGACGTACACGTCACCGTAAGGCGAGATGATCATCGACACATACCCGTCAGGCTGAGGCGCAACCACGGTCTTCTTGAGGGCGAAATTGTACCGTCTCGTGCTGTCTGCCAGCACTGTGCCGCGCACGCCTGCCGGGTCGTGTCCCGCCAGCTCCACTCGCACGTCCCAGTTCCCGGCTTCCAGCAAGTCCGTCGTGTGGGGTGTCGTGCCCGCGTACCGGTACTGGCCCGCGCCGCGCTTGCGCATGGAGACCCGCGCCCCGGTGGGCCGACTGGTTACCGCCAACCGCCCCTGGGCCAGGACCGGCGACAGGGCATGATCGCTGCTGACGATCTCGCCGGCGGCGACCTCGATGGTGTCGTCCACCGTGCCGTGGCCCTCCAGCGTGATCGACAGCTCATAGCTGCCGGCCGGCAATTGACCGACTTCCATTGGTGTCCGCCCCGGAAATTCGGCGTATTCCTGCTCGGATCCGGCAGGCCTGTACCCCACCGTAGCACCGGGAGGGGTGGTGGTGACGGTCATGGAGCCTTCAAGCACAATGCGCTCGAGGTTGGTCGCATACTGGATGGTGTCGCCTGCACTGAGTTCCAAGTCTGTGGCAGCGGTGACGTAGCCCTCGTGCCGGATCTCGATGGCGACGGGACCGGCGGCCAGGTCAGCAACCACCGCGTCGGTGGTCAGACCGCTGTTGACGAACTCGCTCTCGTCGGCGGTTCGCCACCAGATCTCGGCTCCCGCCGGATCACTGGCCAACTGTAGAACCGGGGCTTCCGGCCCATCCCGCCCGGCCAGGACGACCCACAACAGGATCACCACGACCACCAGCGCCGATCCGGCAAAAACGGGTATCCGATAGCGTCCCGTCAGCAGACTGCCGAAGTCGAAGCCGCCACCACCTGCCGGCTTGGGCATACCACTCTTGGGTGGCTTGACCTGGGTCTTCTTGGTCTTACCACCTGTGGCCGGGGCCATACCCGGCATGACCATGGTCTGTCCGGGGTCGGTGCCCTGGGGAGGCATCACCGTGGTACTGTCGGTGCCATTTTGGAACTGGCCGCTTTCCTCTTGCTGGCGCTTCTTCAGCTCCTTGAGAGCGTTGGCGGCCTTCTTGTTGCTCGGATCGAGGGAAAGCACGTAGGTGAATTCCCGCAGGGCATCGTCGATATTGGTGAATCCCTGGCTCTTGAAATGGTAGCCCAGCTTGAGATGGTTCGTGACGCTCTTGTCACGCAGCTCCTTGGCGAAGGCCACCGGATCCTTGGCGAAATTGGCCAGGTAATCCCGACGGTAGCGATTCAACGTGCCCCGGCTGTCGATGCTTTCCATGGATTCTTTGAGGCCGCGCAGCAGGTGGTCGACGGTGGCGAACCGCTTGGCGGGGTCCTTGGCCAGCATCTTGTCGACCATGCTCTCGATCTCGGCGGTGAGCAGAGGGCAGCTCTCCCGACGCAAGGGAGGCGGGTCCTCGTTGATGATCTTCTCCTGGACCGCCGTCGGTGTGTCGCCGAAGAACGGCTTCTGGCCGGTCAGCAACTGGTAGACCATGACTCCGAGAGAGAAGATGTCGGTGCGTGCATCGAGGTCCGCCTTGCCGGCGGCCTGCTCCGGAGACATGTAAGACGGCGTGCCCAGTACGGTGCCCGGCTGGGTCAGATCCAGCGACTTGGGGCGGGACAGATCGCTGGTGTCGCGTGCGAGACCGAAGTCGGCGATCTTCACCTCGCCTCGCTTGTCGATCAAGATGTTCGCCGGTTTGATATCCCGATGGATCAAGCCGTTCTCATGGGCTTCCTTCAGGCCGTAGGCAACTTCCTCGAGTAGCAACAAGGCCATTTCCACGGGAAAAGCACCGGGCTGATCCGACGATCCCTGGATCGACTCGAAAACGTTGGACAGATCCATGCCGTCGACGAACTCCATGACAATGAAGTAGACGTCGTCTTCGCTGCCGAAATCGATGACCGAGGCGATGTTGTTGCAGCGCAGCGCCGAGGCGGCCTTGGCTTCCCGCTCAAAGCGTTTGATGAAGCTGGTGTCGCCGGCAAGGCCGGGATGGAGGATCTTGATGGCCACAGGGTATCCCAGGGTCTGGTGAATACCCTTGTAGACGGTGGACATGCCTCCAGACCCGATCTTTTCCTGAATGTCGTATCCGTGGAAGGAGTACTTCAACCTGATCCCCTTTGCCTCGAACTGCTATTCCTTGGCGTATCGAGCGACCTGGACGGTGATGTTATCGGGCCCTCCCCGCTCGCGAGCGAGGTCTACCAGTCGACGGCAGGCCCGCCCCGGCAGATGCATGGATACCGCGTAGAGGATTTCCTCGGAGCTGACGACTTTCGTCAAACCATCGGAACAGATAACGACGATGCTGTCCTGTTCAAATGCAACAGGATCATAAACATCCACCTGGACATGAGCATCGATCCCGACACAGCGGGTCAGGACGTTGTGCAGGTGCGCCTTGTCCGGCGGCAGTTCTTGCCCCTGGCTTTCGTACTCGGCGGCCACCGAATGGTCGGCCGTCAATTGGTACAGTTGCCCCCCGTGGATCAGATAGGCTCGGCAATCGCCGACGTGGCCGACCCATAGCTCACCGCCGCGGATAATGGCGGCGGTACAGGTGGTCGCCATGCCCGCATGACGAGGATCCCCGGAGGCCTGATCGAAAACGGCGCGATTTGCCGCGACCATGCCGTCGCGCAGAATATCCCCCAGGCCCGCGTCCTTGTCCCGTCCGCCAAAGAACTCACAGTAGGTGTCAACCGCCAGTTGGCTAGCCACTTCCCCGGCAGCATTGCCCCCCACGCCATCGGCGACCACAAGGAAGAAGGTGCCCGTCGCCTCGTCGACAGCGACCCCCTCGGCATCCTCGTTCTTCTTGCGCCGACATCCCAGATCGCTAAGACTCGCGAGCTGTAACTTCAGACCGGCGATTGCTGTCGGATATGTCTGGTCCACGTTCCCTCCCAACGGGCTTCCCCAAGCTCGTTCATGTGGTCAACTGGCCGTCGGCCGTGTCGCTCCGTTGACGACGTCAGGCCTGTAGGCTCTTGAAAACGAATTGCGTCATTCCAATTCGCACCTGGTCTCCATCGTGAAGCTCGCAACGGGTTACGCGTTCGTCGTTTACGAAGGTGCCATTGGTTGAGTCGAGATCCTGTAAAACGAACTTTCCGTCGGCGCCAGTTATCTCCATATGGCGACTCGACACGTACTGGTCGGCGGTCAGCAGGATGCCGCAATCCGAGCCCGATCCCACGATCAGGCTTGAAGGGGGCAGGCGGTAATCCCGGCCCGGATTGGGCCCCGCCTTGACGATCAACCAGGCCACCAAGGCGTCATTGTTGGCGACCGGCTCCGGAGCAGAGGTCGGCACCGGCGACGGCTGTGGCGAAGGGCCCGGCGTGGGCTCTGGCGGTGGCGGTCCCGCGGCCGGACGAATAATGGTTATATCGTCGAAATCCTCTTGCCCTCCAGGCGGTTGCGCCGGGGTTGCTCCGGGAGCACCAGGGCGGGGCGGACCCGCAGCCGGAGGCGGCGCTCCATGAGATGCAGGACGGGGCGGTGGCGGCGCAGAAGCCGGACGGCTCGCCGGCGGCGGCGCTGCGGCCGGCGGCGGCGGCGGAGTTGGTGGAGGCGGCGCGACAGGCTCAGGCGGCACCACCGGAGGGCCCGAAGGCTCACCTCCGTCAGCGGCCCTGGGCGTGGATCCGGGACTGACGACGCGACTGGAATCTTCGTCTTCGCAGTAGGGGCAACGATCCCAGGTCGGTTCCTGAATATGACCTTCGGGACAACGCCTTACGTCGTCATTGCGCTTCTTGAATATCATGCAGGCGTCTCGATTTCTTGATTTGCCAGTCAGAAGACAGTCAGAAGATACGGTTTCCAGCCTCCCCTCAGCCGGCGGCAACCGAGTCTAGCAACAGTCACGAGAAAGTGTCAACCCGAATCAATTGCGGGCAATCCCCTGCTACGTCGACGGTTGGCCGGATAATCCAGGCACTTGCGGGTTGACCGTTTCCAAGCCATTGATATACTCAGACTTTGAAGGTCTGAAAAGGCCCTAATTGGTAATCCAGGGGGGAGCGCCACCGTATGCCGTGCGTGCGGTCAGGCTCATAATTGCGCGAAGGGAGCTGGGATGTCGTTGCAGTCAAGGCTGTCCCTGTCGGGAATACTGCTTGCGATCATTGGACTTCTGTCAGGCTGTTGCGGGATGCCGGGCGGTGGACCTTGCGAAACCACGGATCAAATCGAGATCGCGGCTTCCAATCAACTCAATTCCTGTGACGATTCCGGGCAACACGCGGTGACCCTGCGAATCTACGGACTCAAGAACTCGGACACCTTCCGGGACGCTGGTTTCGACCAGCTCTGGGATGATGATCTGAAAACTTTGGGCGATGACCGGATCAATGTCGTCGAGAAGACCGTGCTGCCGGGCCAGCAGCTCGTCCTGCCGATTCTACGCGAAAAGGACGTCAAGGCTCTCGGCATCGTTGCCAACTTCTGCGAGATCAATCCTGGATGCTGGCACAAGGTCATCACTCTGGACAAGGACGCGAGCAAGCAGAAGCTCTATCTGGATCGAACCTGCCTGAGCGTGAAATAGCAGTACGGAAGGAATAATTGCCGATGAGCAAGTTCAACCGCGTTGTCTGGAGCGAGGGCATGTTCCTGGGCCCTCATCATTTCCAGCAGTGGGATCGTTTTTCACAGAGCGAGCTCGACTTCGTCCAGTCCGGGATCCGTCCCCATAGCTGGGGAGCCCGTTCCATAGAGATCGATGTGGAGGCGCTGTCCAACAGCCGTTTCAACCTCACCGGGATCGATGCCGTACTGCCCGATGGCACCCTCGTGCGCGCACCCCTGGCAGACCCCTTGCCCCCCAGCCGCCAGTTTGCCGAGTTCTTCGGCGCCGAGTTGCCGGTGTTGCCGGTGTACCTGGCGCTGCCGGACATCCGGACCGGAGTGCCCCTGTGCCAGGAAGTGGGCCAGGAGAGCAGCCTGACCAGCCGATATATCGGCGAGAACCGCGACCTGCCGGACTTTAATCGACCGGGACAGGAGACCGAGGTCCTGGTGGCCAAACAGAATCTGAAGCTGCTGTTCGGCGGCGAAAATCTGGAGGGCTACATCGCCATCAAGGTGGCGGAGATCGAGCGGAACAACGACGGCTTGCCGGTACTGCGCCGCGACTATGCCGTACCAAGCCTCAGTTTGCGGGCCGCCGGACCGGTTGGCGGCATCGTACGTTCCCTGCTCGAAACCATGTCCACCAAGAGTACGGCTCTCGCCGCCCAAACCCGGCAGCGCGACGGAGCCATGATCGAATTTACAAGCTCGGACGTGGGCAGTTTCTGGCTCTTGCATACGGTCAATTCGTACATCCCCCAGCTAGCCCACTACCAGGCCAACCAGGACACTCATCCCCTGGAGCTCTACTTCTGCCTGGCCCAGCTGGCGGGCAGCCTGTGTACCTTCGGTGTAGACCGACATCCTCGTGACGTGGCGCCCTACGACCATGAGCACCTGGGTGAAACCTTCCGCAGCCTCGAGAAGCACATCCGGGAATTGCTCAGCAGCGTCATGCCGTCCCGCTACCTGGGTGTCGTTCTGCAGCAGCAGACCGAAACGATGCTCACCGGCGATATCGTCGAGGAACGGCTACTGCAACCGGGAGTGGCGTGGTTTCTGTCCGTCAGCGGGGATATGCCCGAGGGCCGGATCCGCGACGAGGTCCCCCAGCAGATCATCATCGGTACGCCCCACAACGTGGACTTCCTGGTGCGCACGGCCACGCCGGGCGTTCTGTTTACCCACGTACCGGTACCGCCGCGGGATTTCCCACTCAAGACCGGACATGTCTACTTCCAGCTGGACGCTGCCGGTGAGGCTTGGAGCACCGTCCAGGATGCGCGGGCCATTGCCATCTACATCGGAGGACCCGAGCTGCGGGATCTTCAGTTTGAATTGATTTCCATGAACTAGCGGGATGCCATGAACGCCAAAACCAGCCCCCAATCCAGCCGTGCAGCCAGCTTGCTGACCCTGGCTGACGAGTTCTTCACTCTCATCCTGCCTTATCGCCACGGGCAGAACCTGGACGATGTCGCGGCGGTACGCGGCCGCCTCACCGACTGCCTGCAGAGACTGGAGAGCCGTGCCCTGGACGCGGGCCTGGGTCGCGACGACGTGGCGGCCCTGCGCTACCCGCTGGTCGCTTTTGCCGACGAGCTCATCCTGAACTCGGACTGGGTCCATCGCGAGACCTGGCGAGACCAACCGCTGCAGTTGACAATGTTCAACGAGCGCATGGCCGGCAACCGGTTCTTCGATCAGCTGGAATCGCTACGCCAGGCTCCGGAATCCAATCGCGACCTGCTGATGGTCTATTTCACCTGCCTGACCCTGGGTTTCCAGGGCAAGTATCGCATCACCGGCCAGGATCATCTGAGGCAACTGAAAGCAGATCTCGCCCAGCAACTGAATATCGCAACCCATCAGTCGGAAGAGGTCCTTTCGCCCCACGGCAAGCAACGCGACGGATACATCGCCGAGGCTCGAGGACGTTCCTCGTTCTTGCTGTTCGCCGGTCTGGGCGCCGGGCTGGTGATCGTTCTGGCCGTCGCGTTCTACTTCTGGATTGACCACAGCGCGGGCCAGGCCCTGGATCTCATGCCGAAGCCCGGCTCGTGACCTCACGGCGGGCTGGCGAATCACCTCGTGATCGCTCCCAACTCTGTCCCGGATGGATGACATGACAATAGTGGAAGTCATTAAGAACCCCCGCACCATCGTAACGGCGATTTTCCTGTTGCTGGCGGTGGCCGTGATCACCTTCGGGGCCCGGATCGGCCTGACCGGTTCGCGACAGTGGATCGCCATCGCGGCGCTGGCCCTGTTACTGGGCCTGATCCAGCTCTTGATCGCGCTGCTGAGTCGCAAGGGCAAGAAGGCGGATGTCGAGCAATCCATGGTCATCGAGGCCGACGCGGCCATTGCCGCCTCCTCGGCCGAGGAGAAGCAGCAGCGGGAACTGGCCCGCAAGGAATTGCTGGACGCCATCGCCCAGCTCAAGAAGACCACGGTTTCCGGCGGATTGAGCGGAGGTGCGGCACTGTCGGCCCTGCCCTGGTACCTGGTCATGGGCCCGGAATCCGGGGGCAAGAGCGCTGCGATCGCCGATTCCGGTCTGCAGCTGCCCGGCGCGTCGACCGAAGCCCTGTCGGGGATCAGCAGCTCCCAGAACTGTGACTGGTGGTTCACCAACCAGGCCCTGATCCTGGAGGCGAACCATCGCTTCACCACCGATGACCCGGCGGTCGAGCGCGACTGGACTACGTTCCTGGAACTGCTGCGCAAGACCAGCTCCGACGTGGGTATCAACGGCGTGATCGTGACCGTTCCGGCGGATATCGTGCTGCGCCAGGACACCGATCATCTCCGTGGCCTCATGGCCGGCATCCGTAAGCGTCTGGACCGCATCCCGAAGGTCTTGCACGTCCATTGTCCGGTGTACCTGATGGTGACCAAGGCGGACCTCGTGCCTGGCTTCAGCGAGTTCTTCGCCGATCTGGACACCGCGCCCCGCAACCAGGTATTCGGCTGCACGATACCGGTGGCGGAGATCCATCCCAATGATCCGACGGTGGTATTCCGCCGGGAGTTCGATCTGCTGTACGGCGAGATCTACCAGCGCCGCGCCGCCCGGTTGGTTCAGGAACGCGAGCCCATCCGTCGGCAGCTCATCTACGGTTTTCCCCTGGAGTTTCAGAAGCTACGAGACAAGCTGGAACAGATCGTGGCCGAGCTCTACCGCCCCAACCCACTGGGGGCCACACCCGCCTTTCGTGGGTTCTATCTTTCCTGTGGAGCCGACGCTGCGGCCTCGCGCAAACCACACTTTTTGAAGGGGTTCTTCCTGCGGGCCCTGATTCCGGACTACCGTCTGGCCCGCTCCACTTCAGCGGCCCGTTCCCGACAACGGATCCAGTCACTGGTCCTGCAGGGAGTCACCTACGCCGGTCTGGCGGCCGTGGGCCTGATGCTGATCGTTTCGTTCAGCCGCAATCAGAACCTGCTGACGAGCACTCGCGAGATGGCCGAGGCCGCTTCCAACGTGGTCGCCCCTTCCGGTGAGATCGCCGACATCACCGAGGCCCTTGATCAGCTGGAGCGCCTCCGCTTGCGTCTTGATTTCCTGCACGACAACGAGGATCTCCGCCCCCCCACTCTGGCGATGGGCATGTACCGGGGCAACGTCATCGGCGCTGCCGCCCGCGATGTCTATATCGATCGCCTGGTGACGGTGTTGCTGGCGCCCAGCCGCGAAAAGTTCGCCGAGCATCTGAAGCGTCAACGGCCCCAGTCACCGGACGAGATCCAGGACTACATGGCCGGCTACCGGGCTTACCGCATGCTCGTCGATCCTGATCACGGCGAACCCGACCACTTGACGACCGAGTTGATTGCCCTGTGGTCCGACGACGGCCGCATCCGTGCCGCCACCGAGCAGGCTCGCACCCTGATCTCCGACCATGTTCACTATGCCTGGCAGTACGTCGACGAGGTAGACGCCCGCAGCGCTAAGCTGCCCCATCTCGACCAGGATCTGGTGCGCCAGGCCAGCCGCATTATCCGTGAGTCGTGGAAACCGGAGCGCTACTACGAGACGGTCATCGCCGACATCAACAAGCAGACCGAGGCCTACAACCTGGAGCGCATTTCCCGGGCTACCGGCGTGTTGCTGGCTCCGGTGGCCCAGGGCCTGCCCACCGACCACGTACCTGGCGCGTTCACCAAGGCAGGCTGGATTTCCACCGTCAGGGACCGCGTGGCCAACAGTGAATCCCGCTTGCGCGAGGACTGGATCCTGCGCGATGTCTTCAAGGACCAGGAAGTCACCATCATGGGCTGGCTCATGCGCAAGTACGTCGAGGACTATATCGCGGCCTGGAGCCGCTTCCTGGGGGCTATCGACGTGGATCGCGCCGGTCAATTGCCGGATACCGGCCGGCGGATCTGGGATCTGGCCGGTAACGATTCCGCACTGATGAGTCTGTTGAGTGATGCCCACGAGAATCTGCGCTTCGACGACGACGAGATCGGTTCCAAGGACGAGTCGATTCTGCTGTTGAAGAACGTCGAAAGCTCCTTCGCCGCCCTGCATACCCTGTTCGAGAAGGGCGAAGACAACCGACCGATCGACACCTACCTGGAGAACCTCGGGCCCATCGCTGTCCACCTGGACAAGTTGCAGGACGCGGACAACTACGCCGTTGCCGCCGCCGAATTCACCCTCGGGGTCTTCAAGGCCGGCAGCAAGGACGAGAG
>Ga0070728_10001782_pt1 | contig 30017 bp, 28 predicted proteins | sample tdDd471_FD_66723 | JGI IMG/M metagenome (GOLD analysis project Ga0070728, IMG submission 66723) | Marine sediment microbial communities from the Atlantic coast under amendment with organic carbon and nitrate - tdDd47.1 | ecosystem: Environmental > Aquatic > Marine > Coastal > Sediment | place...
CGGCGGGCGCCGACCTGGCGCCGGCGATCCCCGACATGCGCCGCCGGCTGCTGCTCGCGCGGCTGATCCTGGAAGGCGAATGGGCGCTGGGCGGGCGCGCGACCGGGCGCGGCGCCCTGACCGCCGACCAGGCCGCGGCCCTGGCCCAAGAGCTGGCGCGGTTCCTGGACCAGGCCCAGACCCAGCGCCTGGACCTGGACCGACTGGCCGATCTGGTGCCCGAGGACTATGCCGATCATTGGCGGATCACCCTCGATTTCCTGCGCCTGATCGGCACCCATTGGCCGCGCCTGCTGGCGGCCGAGGGATGTCTGGACCCGGCCCAGCGGCGCAACCGGCTGCTGGCCGCCCAGACGGCGGCCTGGGACCGGGCGCCGCCCGCCGATCCGGTGATCGCCGCCGGCTCCACCGGCAGCATCCCGGCGACCGCCGATTTGTTGAAATGCGTCGCCGGCCTGCCCGCCGGCGGCGTCGTCCTGCCCGGCCTCGACCGGGACAGCGACGCGGACAGCTGGCGGGCGCTCGGCCCCACCCATCCGCAGGCGGGCCTGGCCCGGCTGCTCGCCCATCTGGAGATCGACCGTGACGCGGTGCGCGATTGGCCGGCGCCGGGGCTCGAGAAGGCGGCGGCGCGCGCCGCCTCGCGCCGGCGCCTGATCGCCGAGGCCCTGCTGCCGGCGGCGGCGACCGCCACTTGGCGCGACCGGCCGCCGCCCGAGGCGGCGACCGAGGGCATCGCGCGGATCGATTGCGCCAGCGCTCAGGAGGAAGCGGTGACCATCGCTCTTCTGCTGCGGCAGACGCTGGAGACGCCGGGCCGGACGGCGGCGCTGGTTACCCCGGATCGGGGCCTTGCCCGGCGGGTGGCGGCGGAGCTGCGCCGCTGGGAGATCGAGATCGACGATTCCGCCGGCACGCCGCTGGCGCGCACGCCGCCCGGCGCCTTCCTGCGCCTCGCCGCCGCCTGCCTTGCCGAGGAGGCGGCGCCGGTGCCGCTGCTCGCGCTGCTCAAGCACCCGCTGGCGGCGGGCGGCCTGGCGCCGGGCGCGTTCCGCGACCATGCCCGCAGGCTGGAGCGCGCGGTGCTGCGCGGGCCCCGGCCGGGTCCCGGCTTCGCCGGCCTGCGCCGGGCCCTGACGGCGGCGCGCCGCGCGGGCGCGGCGGCGGAGGTCGCGGCGCTGAAGGATTGGCTGGCGCCGATCGCCCGGGCGGCGGCGCCCTTCGCGCGGCTGCTGGGGCGCGATTCGGTGCCGCTGGCCGATCTGGTCCGCGCCCATCTCGCCTTTGCCGAAGCCCTGGCGGCGAGCGAGTCGGAGCCCGGTCCCGCGCGGCTGTGGGCGGGCGAGGCGGGCGAGGCGGCGGCCGAGTTCGTCGCCGACCTCCTGGACGCGGCCGGCGGCTTCGGCCGGCTCGGCGGCGCCGCCTATCCGGCGCTGCTGGACGAATTGCTGGCCGGCCGCGCCGTGCGCCCGCGCCACGGCGCCCATCCCCGGCTGTTCGTCTGGGGCCTGTTGGAGGCCCGGATGCAGCAGGCCGATCTGGTCGTCCTCGGCGGGCTGAACGAGGGAAGCTGGCCGCCGGAGCCCGCCGCCGATCCCTGGATGAGCCGGCCGATGCGCGCCGCCTTCGGCCTGCCGCCCCTGGAGGCCCGCATCGGCCTCGCCGCCCATGATTTCGCCCAGGCCGTCGCCGCCGAGAATGTGGTGCTCACCCGCGCCCGCCGGGTCGAGGGCGCACCCACCGTGCCGTCGCGCTGGCTGCTGCGGCTGGACGCGCGGCTGGCGGCGGCGGGCCGGTCCCTGGACCGTGGCGCCGCCGCCGAGGCCGCCGCCTGGCGCGACGCGCTGGACCGGGCCGCCGCGACCCGCCCCGCCCCGGCGCCGGCCCCGGCGCCGCCGGTCGCCGCCCGGCCGCGCCGCCTGTCGGTCACCCAGATCGAGACCTGGATGGCGAACCCCTATGCGATCTATGCCCGGAAGATCCTCGGGCTGGAACGGCTCGACCCCCTCGACGCGGCGCCCGGCGCGGCGGAGCGCGGCAGCCTGATCCACGCGGCCCTGGAGGCGTTCCTCCGCGCCCATCCCGACGGCCTGCCGGCGGACGCGGCCGACAAGCTGCGGGCCATCGGCGCCGCGCTGTTCGACCGCGAGGCGCTCGCCCATCCCAATGTCCGCGCCTTCTGGTGGCCGCGCTTCCTGCGCATCGCCGACTGGTTCCTGGACTGGGAGCGGGGCCGGCGCGCCGGGGCCGATCCCGTCGGCGCCGAGATGCGCGGCAAGGCGGTGCTGGACGGGCCCGCCGGCCCCTTCACCCTGACCGCGACGGCGGACCGGATCGACCGGCTGGCGGCGGGCGGCCTGTCGATCGTCGATTACAAGACCGGCGCCGTGCCGGCGCGCGGCGCCATCGAGGCCGGCCGCGCGCCCCAACTTTCCCTGGAGGCGGTCATCGCCGCCGCGGGCGGGTTCGGGCAGGCCGCCGCCGGCCCGACAGCCGAGCTGGTCCATGTCCATCTGTCCGGCGGCGACCCGCCCGGCAAGGCCGAGCCCTACAAGGGCGATGTCGGCGCCCTGGTCGCCGCGGCCCGCGACGGCCTCGCGGGCCTGATCGCCGCCTTCGACGATCCGGCGACCCCCTATCTCGCCCATCCCGACCCCGGCGCCGGGCCGCGCTTCGACGATTACGCCCATCTCGCCCGGCTTGGCGAATGGGGCGTCGGCGGCGGAGACGAGTCGTGAGCGCCGCCCCGGCCCCGGCGACGAATCGCACCGGCGGCCAGCGGACCGCGGCCGATCCCGGCCTGTCCGCCTGGGTCGCCGCCTCGGCCGGCGCCGGCAAGACCCAGGTGCTGAGCGACCGGGTGCTGCGCCTTTTGCTGGCCGGGGCCCGGCCCGAGGGCATTCTGTGCCTGACCTTTACCAAGGCGGCGGCGGCCGAGATGGCCAACCGCATCCATGGCGCCCTCGCCGACTGGGTGCGGCTGGCCGACCCGGCGCTGGCCGACACCCTGACCGCGCTGGCGGGGAGCCCGCCCGACGCCCCGGCGCTGGCCCGCGCGCGGCGCCTGTTCGCCGAGGTTTTGGACCTGCCCGGCGGGCTGAAGATCCAGACCATCCATTCTTTCGCCGAATCCCTGCTGTCGCGCTTCCCGCTGGAGGCGAATCTGGGGCCCCATTTTCGGGTCATGGACGAGCGGACCCAGGCCGAACTCCTCGCCCGCGCCCGCGACTCCGTGCTCGCCCGCGCCGCCGACGGGGCGCTGAGCGATGTCATGGCCGAGCTTGCCGCGCGCACCGGGGACGTGAATTTCGCCGATCTCGCCAAGGCGCTGATCGCCGCGCGCCACCTGTTGCGGGCGCTGCTGGACGCCGAGGCGGGCGCCGACGGCGCTGTCGCCGCCCTTTATCGGCGTCTCGGCCTGGCGCCCGGCGAGGACGCGGCGGCGGTTCTCGCCGGGGCCGTCGCGGACGGCGCCCTCGACGGCGACGGCTTGCGCCGGGCGGCGGCGGCGATGGTCCAGGGCGGCAAGACCGATGCCAAGCATGGCGGGTGGATCGCGGCCTGGCTGGCCGCCGACGCCGCCGGCCGCGCCGCCGGGTTCGATGCCTACCGCCAAGCCTTCCTCACCCAGGAGGGCGCCCCGCGCAAGGCCCTTGTCCATAAGGAGGCCCTGGCCATCGATCCGGGCGCCGCGGATGTCCTCGCCACGGAGGCGGCGCGGCTGACCGTCGTCGAGGAGCGGCGCAAGGCGGCGGCCTCCGCCCAGGCGACGGCGGCGCTGCTGCGGGTCGGCGAGGCGCTGCTGGCGGCCTATGCGGACGCCAAGCGCCGGCGCGGCTTGCTGGATTACGACGATCTGATCCTGTTCGCCGGCGGCCTGCTGACGGCGACCGGCGGCGGCTGGGTCCATTACAAGCTGGATGGCGGCATCGACCATGTGCTGGTCGACGAGGCCCAGGACACCAGCCGCCCGCAATGGGCGGTGATCGGCGCCCTGGCGGAGGAATTCTTCCATGGCGAGGGCGCCCGCGCCGAGGCGCGCACCCTGTTCGCCGTCGGCGACGTGAAGCAGTCGATCTTCGGCTTCCAGGGCGCCGAGCCGGCCGCGTTCGAGGAGATGCGGACCCGCTTCCGCGCCCTTGCCCAAGGCGCGGCGCGGGACTGGCGGGACGTACCGCTGCACAGCTCCTACCGCTCGACCCCGGCGGTCCTGGCGGCGGTGGACGCGGTGTTCGCCGACGATGGCGCCCGCGACGGCCTCGGCGCCGACCCCATCGCCCATCGGCCGGAACGGCAAGGCCAGGGCGGCCGGGTCGAGCTATGGCCGATCGTCGAACCGGCGCCGGCGCCGGCCCCCGCCGCGTCCTGGACGCTGCCCCTGGTCCAGCGCCCCGGCGACGATCCGGCCGGGCGGCTGGCGGACCGGATCGCGGCGCTGATCGCCGGCTGGCTGGACAGGGGCGAGGTCCTGGAGTCCCGGGACCGCGCCGTCCGGCCGGGCGATATCCTGATCCTGGTGCGCCGCCGCGAGGCGTTCTTCGAGGCCATCGTTCGGGCGCTGAAGGCGCGCGGCGTTCCGGTGGCGGGCAGCGACCGCATGACCCTGACCGACGAGCTGGCGGTCATGGATTTGATGGCGCTCGCCCGCTTCCTGCTTTTGCCCGAGGACGATCTCAGCCTGGCCGAGCTGCTGAAAAGCCCCCTGATCGGCTTCGACGAGGACGCGCTGTTCGACCTTGCCCATGGACGGGGCGCGGCGGGGCTGTGGGCGACCCTGGTCGCGCGCCGGGACTCGCGGCCGGACTTCGCCGCCGCCCATGGGGCGCTCGCCGGCTGGCGCGCCCGCGCCGATTTCGCGCCGCCCTACGAGTTCTTCGCCCGGGTGCTGGGCGCCGACGGCGGGCGGCGGCGGCTGGCGGCGCGGCTGGGCGCCGAGATCGACGACCCGCTGGACGAATTCCTCGCCCTGGCGCTTGATTACGAGCGTACGCACCCGCCGTCCCTGCAAGGCTTCCTGCATTGGCTGGAAAGCGGCCAGGCCCAGATCAAGCGCGACCTGGAGCAGGGCGGCGACCAGGTGCGGGTGATGACGGTGCATGGCGCCAAGGGGTTGCAGGCGCCGGTGGTCTTCCTGCCCGACACCTGCCGGGCGCCCGCCGATACGCCCGCCTTCCACTGGTTGGCGCGGGGCGGAGACGCCGCCCGCCCGCCCGTCTTCTATTGGCCCGGCAAGAAGAGCCTGCATGGCCGGGACGCGGCCGCGGCGGTGGCGGCGGCGGCCCGCGACCGCGACCGGGAATATCGGCGGCTGCTCTATGTGGCGATGACCCGCGCCGAGGACCGGCTCTATGTCGCCGGCTATGCGGGCCGCCGGGCGCGCGGGGAGGGGAGCTGGTACGATCTCGTCCAGCGCGCCCTCGCGCCGATCGCCGCGCCGGCCGCCACGACGTTCGCGGACGGCCCCGAGACCGTGCTGCGCTTCGCGTTGCCGCGCGACGCGGCGCCCGACCGAACCGCCGCCCCCGCGGCGCCGGACGCGGTCGAGGCGGCGCTGCCCGGCTGGGCCCAGGCGCCGGCGCCCCCCGAGCCCGAACCGGCGCGACCGCTGGTGCCGTCCCGGCCCGACGAGGACGAGCCCGCCCTGTCCTCGCCGGTGGCGGGCGGCGGCGGCGACGCGTTTCGGCGCGGCCGGCTGATCCATCGCCTGTTGCAGACCCTCCCCGACCTGGCGCCCGAGGCGCGCGCCGACGCGGCGCGCCGGTTCCTGGCCCGGCCCGTTCACGATCTGGACGCGGCGGCGCGGGCCGAGATCGCGGACTCGGTCTTGGGGCTCGTGGCCGATCCGCGTTTCGCCGATCTGTTCGCGCCGGGCGGCCGCGCCGAGGTCGCCGTCACCGGCCAGGTCGGCGGCCGGGTCGTCGCCGGCCAGGTCGATCGCCTGGTCGTCGACCCGGACGCGGTGCTGGTCGCCGACTTCAAGACCAACCGACGGGTGCCCGAGGATATCGGCGCCGTTCCGGCCGTCTATCTGCGCCAGATGGCGGCCTACCGGGCCTTGCTGTCGGCGATCTATCCGGACCGGCCGGTGCGCTGCCTTCTGGTCTGGACCCAGGGGCCGCGACTGATGGAATTGCCGGACGCGGCGCTGGCGCCCCACGCGCCCTAGGCCCGCCGGAAGCCCGCCCCGCCGGCTTCCCTCGGGCCGCAAAAGGCACTAGACTTTCGGGCCCAGCCGGCGGTCGGTATTCTCCGTTCCGCGGACCGGAAGGAGAGGAATATGACGACGAAACAGGTGACCGACGACAGCTTCGACGCCGACGTGATCAAGGCGGGCCAGCCGGTGCTGGTGGATTTCTGGGCGGAATGGTGCGGCCCCTGCAAGCAGATCGCGCCGGCTCTGGAAGACCTGGCCGGCGACATGGCCGGCGAGATCACCGTCGCCAAGCTGAACATCGACGAGAACCCGGCGACGCCGTCCAAATTCGGCGTGCGCGGCATCCCCACCCTGATGCTGTTCAAGGACGGCGAGGTGGCGGCGATGAAGGTAGGCACGGTGCCGAAGAGCAAGCTCTACGAATGGGTGAAGTCCGCGCTGTAGGCGCCGCGCCCCGAATTTTTCGCCTTTCGCGCCTCGCCGGTCCGGCGAGGCGTTTTTATTGGCCGGCCCGCAGCACGGCCCCCGCCAGATAGAGCGACCCGCAAATCAGAACACGGCCCGGCGCGCCGGCATCCGCCCCGACCAGCGCCCGGATCGCGGCGCCGACGTCCGGGGCCGGGTCCGCGTCGATCCCGGCCGCGCGCGCCGCGGCGGCGCAATCCGCCGCCGGGATGGCGTTGGGCTCGCCGGGAATACCGACGGTCCGCGCCCGGCGCGTATGGGGCGCGAGGGGGGCGAGGAAGGCCGCCGGGTCGCGCCCCGCCATATGGCCGAAGATCAGGTCGAGGGGGCGGTCGGCCCAGGGGCCGGCGGCGATCCCGGCCAGCGCCTCGGCCGCCGCCGGGTTATGGCCGCCATCCAGCCACAAAGCCCACCCGTCCGGCAGTCCCCAGGCGCGGGCGTCCAGCTCTTGCAGCCGGGCGGGCCAGCGGGCGCGGGCGATCCCGGCGCGGATCGCGGCGTCGCCGATCCGGAACCCGGCCAGGGATTTGGCCGGGGATTCGGCCAGGGTCTCGGCGCAGGCGACCGCCATCCCCGCATTGCCGATCTGGTGCGGGCCGAACAGGGACGGCGCCGGCAGGTCGAGGGTCCGGTGGCGGCCCGTGAAGCGGAAGCCATGGCGGGTCGGGCGCGCCGACCAGTCCGCGTCCTGGCGGTAGAGGGGGGCGCCGATCTGGGCCGCGCGTTCGGCGATGGCGGCGGCGGCCGCCGCCGGCTGGCGGGCGAGGACGCAGGGCGCGCCGGGCTTCAGGATTCCGGCCTTCTCGGCGGCGATCCCGGCCAGGTCGCCGCCCAGGAACCGTTCATGGTCGCGCGAGACGGGCGTGATCGCGGTCAGCGCCGGGCGGCGGACCATGTTGGTGGTGTCCAGCCGCCCGCCGAGGCCGGTCTCCAGCAGAACGATGTCCGCCGGGGTGCGGGCGAAGGCGAGGAAGGCGGCGCAGGTCGTGATCTCGAAGAAGGTGATCTCGGCGCCGGCATTGACCCGTTCGCATTCCTCCAGAAGCCCGGTCAGCATCTCCTCGCCGATCTCGCTTCCCGCCAGGCGGATGCGTTCGTGAAAGCGGATCAGATGCGGCGAGGTATAGGCATGAACACGGTAGCCGGCGGCGGCCAGCATCGCGTCCAGGAAGGCCAGCGTCGAGCCCTTGCCGTTGGTGCCGGCGATATGGACCACCGGTGCCAGCGCGTCCTGGGGGTCGCCCAGCCGCTTCAGCAGGCGGGCGATCCGGTCCAGCGACAGGTCGATGGATTTGGGATGGAGGGCGGCGAGCCGGGCGAGGGCCGCGTCACTCCGCCGGCGCGGGCTCGTCATGGGCGGGTGCGGTCTCGCCGGCCGCGGTCGGCGGCGGCTGGATGGAGACAAGCTCGCCCGCCGGGCGCGGGTTGACCAGGAAGCCGAGGACGCGAATCAGGGTCTCGCGCAGCTCGCGGCGCGGCACGACCATGTCGACCATGCCATGGTCCAGCAGATGCTCGGCCCGTTGGAAGCCCTCGGGGAGCTTCTCGCGGATGGTCTCCTCGATCACGCGGGCGCCGGCGAAGCCGATGATCGCGCCGGGCTCGGCGATGGCGACGTCGCCGAGCATGGCGAAGGACGCGGACACGCCCCCGGTGGTCGGGTCGGCGAGCAGGACGATATAGGGCAGCCCGGCCTCCTTGACCATCTGCACGCCGATGGTCGTGCGCGGCATCTGCATCAGGGACAGGATGCCCTCCTGCATGCGCGCGCCGCCCGACGAGGTCACCGCGATCAGCGGCGCCTTTTGCAGCACCGCCAGCCGCGCGGCGGCCAGGAAGCCCTCGCCGACCGCGATCCCCATCGAGCCGCCGAGGAAGGAGAAGTCCAGCGCCGCGACGACGACGTTCATGCCGCCCATCCGGCCATGGGCGACCAGCAGCGCTTCCTTCATGCCGGTCTTGGACTCGGCGTCGCGCATGCGCTCGCTGTAGCGCTTCTGGTCGCGGAACTTCAACGGGTCCGCGACCGCCTCGGGCAGCTCGATGGTCTGAAAGGCGCCGTCGTCGAACAGGGTCTCCAGCCGCCTTTTGGCGCCGAGGCGCAGGTGATGGTCGCAATGGGGGCAGACATCCAGGTTCGCCTCCAGCTCGCGGTGGAAGATCATCTGGTCGCAGCTCGGGCATTTGTGCCAGAGCTTCTCCTGGGAGTCGCGCCGGTTGACCAGGGCGCGAATCTTGGGCCGCACGAAATCCGTAAGCCAACTCATGATGCACGCCTTTCCTTTTCGTTTCCGCCGAGCGGCGCGCCGCGGGCGCCATGGACCGCATCGGCCAGGGCGCGGGCGAGGCCGAGCACCGATTCGGCGAGCCCCGGACCGGGGGCGCCGTCGGCGTCCAGATTGTCGGCCACGGCCTGAACCAGGGCCGTTCCGACCACCACCGCGTCGGCGCGCTTGGCGATGGCGGCGGCCTGGTCCGGTTCGCGGATGCCGAAGCCGACGGCGATCGGCAGGTCGGTCTGGCGGCGCAGCCGGGCGACGGCGGCCTCGACCGTGCCCGCCGCCGCCGCGCTGGTGCCGGTGATGCCGGCGATCGACACATAATAGAGGAACCCGCTGGCGTTGCGCAGCACCGTGGGCAGGCGCTTCTCGTCGGTGGTCGGCGCCGCCAGGCGGATGAAATGCAGTCCGGCCGCGCGCGCCGGCAGGCACAGCTCGGCGTCTTCCTCCGGCGGCAGGTCGACGACGATCAGCCCGTCCACCCCGGCGGCGCCGGCGTCGGCCAGGAAGGCGTCGACCCCGTAGCGGTAGATGGGGTTGTAATAGCCCATCAGGACGATGGGCGTGTCGTCGTTCTCGGCCCGGAAGGCGCGCACCAGGTCCAGGGTCCGGCGCAGGCTGCCGCCGGCGGCCAGGGCGCGCAGCCCGGCGGCCTGGATCGCCGGGCCGTCGGCCATCGGGTCCGAGAAGGGCATGCCCATCTCGATCAGGTCGGCGCCGGCCTCGGCCAGGCCCTTGAACAGGGCGAGCGAGCCGTCGAAATCCGGATCGCCCGCCGTCAGATAGGCGACGAACCCGGCCCGGTCGGCGCGGGCCAGCGCCGCGAAGCGCCGGGTCAGCCGGTCGGTGTTGTCGGCGGGGGCGGCGGGCGCGGTCATTTCAGGCTGACGCCCAGCGCGTCGGCGACGGCGAACACGTCCTTGTCGCCGCGCCCGCACATGTTCATCACCAGGAGATGGTCGGTCGGCAGATCGCCGGCGATCTTCATCACATGGGCCAGGGCGTGGGCGGGCTCCAGGGCCGGAATGATGCCTTCCAGCCGGGCGCATTGGCGGAAGGCGTCCAGCGCTTCCGTGTCGGTGGCCGAGACATACTCGACCCGGCCGATATCGTTGAGCCAGGCATGCTCCGGGCCGATCCCCGGATAGTCGAGCCCGGCCGAGATCGAATGGGCCTCCAGGATCTGGCCGTCCGCGTCCTGCAACAGATAGGTGCGGTTGCCGTGCAGGACGCCGGGGCTGCCGCCGGCGATCGAGGCGGCATGCTGGCCGGTCTCGACCCCGTGGCCGGCGGCCTCGACCCCGATCAGGCGGATGTCGGTATCGTCCAGGAAGGGGTGGAACAGGCCCATGGCGTTGGACCCGCCGCCGATGCAGGCGACCAGCGTGTCGGGCAGGCGGCCCTCGGCCTCCAGGATCTGGCCGCGCAGCTCCTCGCCGATCACCGACTGGAAGTCGCGGACCATGGCCGGGTAGGGATGCGGCCCGGCGACCGTGCCGATGATGTAGAAGGTGGTGTCGACATTGGCGACCCAGTCGCGCAGCGCCTCGTTCATGGCGTCCTTCAGGGTGCGCGAGCCCGAGGTCACGGGCACCACCTCGGCGCCCAGCAGCTTCATGCGGAAGACGTTCGGCGCCTGGCGCTCGATGTCGGTCTCGCCCATATAGACGGTGCAGGGCAGGTCGAACAGGGCGCAGACCGTCGCCGTCGCCACGCCGTGCTGGCCGGCGCCGGTCTCGGCGATGATCCGGGTCTTGCCCATGCGCCGGGCGAGCAGCGCCTGGCCCAGACAGTTGTTGATCTTGTGGGCGCCGGTATGGTTCAGCTCGTCGCGCTTGAAATAGAGGCGCGCGCCGCCCAGCCGCTTGGTCAGCCGTTCGGCCAGATAGAGCGGGCTCGGGCGGCCGACATAGGTCTTCAGGTAATGGGCGAATTCCGCGTGGAAGGCGGGATCGGCGGCGGCCGCGCGATAGGCTTCCTCGACCGCCAGGATCAGCGGCATCAGGGTCTCGGCGACGAACCGGCCGCCATGAATGCCGAAATGGCCGTCCGCATCGGGGCCGGCGCGCAGGGTGTTGGGGAGGGCCGCGTCGCTCACGGGGCGCCTTGTATCACAGGCGCGCCGCCGCCGCCATAAAGGCGGCGATGCGGTTCGGGTCCTTGTGGCCGGGCCGGTCCTCGACGCCCGACGACACGTCGACCGCGCGGGCGGCCGAAATCTTCACCGCGTCGGCCAGGTTGTCGGCGGTCAGCCCGCCAGCCAGCATCCAGGGCAGCGGCCAGTTCCGCCCCGCCAGCAGCCGCCAATCGAAGGCCCGGGCGTTGCCGCCGGGCGGGCCCGCGCCCGCTGGCGCCTTGGCGTCGAACAGCAGCCGGTCGACGCAGGGGAGATAGGGCGCGACCGAGGTCAGGTCGGCGGCGGTCGCGACCGCGATCGATTTCATGACCGGCCGTTCGGCGCGCGCGCGGATCGCCGCCGCCCGGCGCGGCGTCTCCGACCCGTGGATCTGGATCATGTCCAGCGGCACCCGGGCCAGCGTCCGGTCCAGGGTCGCGTCGTCGGGATCGACGAACAGGCCGACCTTGACGATCCCGTCGGGAACTTGGGCCGCCAGCGCCGCGGCCCGGTCCGGGTCCAGATGGCGCGGCGAGGGCGGAAAGAAGACGAACCCGACATAGCGCGCCCCGGCGCCGGCCGCCGCGGCGACGGCGTCGGCGGTGGTCAGGCCGCAGATCTTCACCTCGATGGTCATGGTCGTCGCGCGGGTTCCTGTGGCGTGCCGCCGGATTATACCGGCCGGCGGGGGTTATAGCAGATGATCGGGGGCGGCGCCTCAACCGGGCGCGTCGGGCGCCGGCTTGGCCGGGCGCAGACGGTCCAGCCGCAGGCGGTGGCGCGAATCCGACAGGAACGCCGCCATTCCGACGACCGACAGGAAAACGCCGAGGCTGGTCCCGCCGGCGATCAGGCACATGATCAGAAGCTGATACTTGATCGCCTCCATCGGTGCCGCGCCGGCGAGAATCTGGCCGGTCATCATGCCCGGTATGGCGACCAGCCCGGTCGCCGCCATGGAATTGACGATCGGGATCATCCCGGTGCGCGCCGCGTCGCGCAGGACCGGGCGCAGGGCGGCCGCGCGGGTCGCGCCCAGGCACAGCCGCGCCTCGATGGCGGCGCGCTCGCGCACCGCGAGGCCCGACAGGCTGTCCAGCCCGAGGGCGATCCCGGTCATCGTGTTGCCCAGGACCATGCCCAGCAGGGGCAGGGCGAAGCGCGGGTCGTACCAGGGCGCGGGCGCGACCAGGGCCGTCAGGGCGAAGACCGTCACCAGCCCGCCGGCCAGCAGCATGGTCCCGGTCCCTAGCCCATAGGTCCACAGGCCGCGGATGGGCCGGCTCTGGCGGCTGAACACCTCGAACCCGGCGAAGCCGATCATCACCAGCGCGGCCGCGCCGGTCAGCGCTGGCGAGGTCAGCTCGAACAGATAGGCCAAAACCAGTCCCAACAGCCAAAGCTGGATCCCCATGCGCAGCGCCGCGATCAGGATCTGCCGCGCCAGCCCCAGCCGCAGCCAGATCGACAGGGCGGCGTTGAGCAGGATCAGCGTGGCGGCGAGCGCCAGATCGACGAGGTCGAGGGGGATCAGGGTCATGGGGCGCCCTCGGTCACCCGGCCCGAGTCGATGAGCAGGCGGCGGCCGGCGACGCGCCGGATCTGGGCCTCGTCATGGGAGACGATCAAGAGCGCCGCTCCCGCCTTTCGGCGGTCGTCGAGCAGCGCCTCGGCCGCCGCCGTGGCCCGGGCGTCCAGGCTGGCCGTGGGCTCGTCCAGCAGCAGGACGCGGGGCGCGTTGACCAGCAGGCGGATCAGCGCCAGTCGCTGCCGCTCGCCCGTGGACAGGCGGGCGACGGGCTTGTCCAGGATGTCGGCGGGCAGCCACAACGGCGCGAGCAGGGCGCGGGCGGCGCCGGGATCGGCGAAATGGGCGCCGGCGCGCTCGGCCCACCAGCCGGGTTCGGAGGGCAGATAGCCCACCCGCCGGCGCCATTCCGGCGCCGCCATGGCGGCCCGCGAGTCGCCGGCGAGGAAGACCTCGCCCAAGTTCGGGTCCAGATCGGCGATGGCGCGCAGCAGCAGGGTCTTGCCGGCGCCCGACGGGCCGAGAAGGGCGACCGTCTCGCCGGCGGCGATCTCGAAGCTGGCCGGCTCCAGCCCCGACCTATGGAGCGCGCGCACCGCGAGCAGGGCCGGCGGGCGGGCGTCGGTCACGGCCGCGCCTCGTCCTCCTCGGCGGCGCGCTCGGCCTCCAGGGCCGCCGCCCGGCGGGTCGCCTCGCGGGCCCGGCGCCGCCATTTCCCGGCCGTCCCCCAGGACGCGGCGCCGCCCAACAGGTAGCCGATCAGCATCGGGCCGAGGATCGCCAGATAGGTGGGCAGGGCCACGGTCGGAAACGGCCATAGATCGAGGGTCAGCGGCGCCCGGTTCGACACCGCGAACACCGCCAGCGCGACGATCGCCACCAGCCCGATCAGTCTAAGGATGAATTTCACCGGCCCGTCTCCGTCCGCGGGCGCACCGGCGCCCCGCGGTCAGGAATTGATCTGTTCGCGCAGGGCCTTTCCGGCCTTGAAGAAGGGCACGAACTTCTCGGCGACATGGACCGAGCTGCCGGTGCGCGGGTTGCGGCCGATGCGGGCATTGCGCTGCTTGACCGAGAAGGCGCCGAAGCCGCGCAGCTCCACCCTGTCGCCGCGCATCAGGGCGGCGGCGATTTCCTCGAAAATCGTCGCGACGATGCGCTCCACGTCCCGCTGATAGAGATGCGGGTTCTTCTCCGCCAGGCTTTGGATGAGCTCGGACTTGGTCATGGTCGCCGATCCCGTTCTCGGCTTGAGTGCGATCGCGTCGGCAATCGATCTTGCCGGTATTCGCGTTTTTCCGTTGCCGATCCGGCCGGCGGCGCCCGCCGATCAACCCAGCGAAGGGTGCCAAACGGAAATCAGACCGTCAAGGGTAAGTGGTTCAGAAAAAAACGTTTTTCCCACCATGCCGCCGACCCGGTCGAGCCAATCCTCGATCGCGCGCGGCACCGACAGATCGCGAACCGGCAGGTCGGGGTCGATGTCCCGCGCGGCGGCGAGCCAGTCCACCGCCCCGGCCTCGCCGCCCAGCGCGTCGACCAGGTTCGCGGCCCGTGCCTGACGGCCGCTGAAGATACGGCCGTCGGCCAGGCCCAGCGCGGTTTCCCGGTCCAGGCCGCGGCGTTCGGCGACCATCTCGACGAACATGGCGAACATGTCGTCGACCACGGCCTGGGTCGCGGCGCGGCCGGCCGGGGTCAGGGGTTCCAGCGGCGAGGGCACGCCCTTCAGCGGCGCGCTTTTGATGGCGTCCGCCTTGACCCCGAGTTTCATCAAGAGTTCGCTGACGTCCGCCGTCTGCATGATGACGCCGATCGAGCCGGTGATCGTGCCCTCGCGGGCGACGACGTGATCGGCGGCGAGCGCCACCATATAGGCCGCCGAGGTGGCGACGGTGCCGAGGACGGCGACGACCGGCTTGGCCTCGCCCGCCGCGCGCAGGGCGCGATACAGGGATTCGCCGCCGACCACGGTGCCGCCGGGGCTGTTGACGCGCAGGATCAGCGCCTTGGCCGAGTCGTCCTCGACGAAGGCCTCGATCGCCTTCTCGACGGCGTGGCTTTCGACGATCACCCCGGCGACGCTCAGCCGCGCGATATGATCGCCGCTCCGAGGATCGACCAGGCGCCCGGCGGCGATCGCCAGCGCCGCCACCAGGCCGAGTATGGCCAGGGTCCGCCAGGCGGACAGGCGGCGTTTCAGCCGCCGTCGGTCAATCAGCCAATCCGCGTCGCGCAAGCCTGGCTCCCCTTACCGCCGGACGCCCGTGACGGGGCGGCCGGTTCCCCGTCAGTCCTTGGACTCGGTCGTGTCCTCGGCCGCGTCCTCGTCGTCGGTGTCGTCGGCCTCCTCGTCGGCCTCCTCGGGGGCCGCTTCGTCCGCAGACTCGGGGGTGGCCGCCTTCTCCTTCGCCGCCTTGCTGATGGCGGCGCCGAGGATGTCGCCGAGGGAGGCGCCCGAATCCGACGAGCCGTACTGGGCGACCGCTTCCTTGTCTTCCTGGACCTCGCGGGCCTTGATCGACAGGGTCAGGCGGCGGCTGGACGGGTCGATGTTCGTCACCCGCGCGTCCACCTTGTCGCCGGCGGCGAAACGTTCCGGGCGCTGCTCGGAGCGGTCGCGGGACAGGTCGGCCTTGCGAATGAAGCCCTGGGCGCCGTCGGGCAGCACCGATACCTCGATGCCGTTGTCCTGGACCCGGGTGACCTCGCAGGTCACCACGGCGCCCTTCTTGACGCCGGCGGTGGCGCTGGCGAAGGGGTCGTCGGTGAGCTGCTTGATGCCGAGGCTGACCCGTTCCTTGTCCGGGTCGATGTCCAGCACCTTGACCGTCACCTCCTGGCCCTTCTCGAAGTCGCGGATCGCGTCCTCGCCGGGCTTCTCCCAGGACAGGTCCGACAGATGGACCATGCCGTCGATATCGCCGGGCATGCCGACGAACAGGCCGAACTCGGTGATGTTCTTGATCTCGCCGGTCAGTTCGCTGCCCACCGGGTGGTTGGCCGCGAAGCCGCTCCACGGATTGTCCAGGCACTGTTTCAGGCCGAGGCTGATGCGGCGCTTGTTGGGATCGACATTGAGGACCATCACCTCGACTTCCTGGCTGGTCGAGACGATCTTGCCGGGATGGATGTTCTTCTTGGTCCAGCTCATCTCCGAAACATGGACCAGGCCCTCGACGCCCGGCTCCAACTCGACGAAGGCGCCGTAGTCGGTGATGTTGGTGACCCGGCCGGTGATTTTGGTGCCGACCGGATATTTGGCTTCGACGCCCTCCCAGGGGTCGGCTTCAAGCTGCTTCATGCCCAGGCTGATGCGCTGGGTCTCGGGGTTGAAGCGGATGACCTGGACATTGACGGTCTGGCCGATATTCAGCACCTCGGAGGGGTGGTTGATCCGCCGCCAGGCCATGTCGGTGACATGCAGAAGCCCGTCGACGCCGCCCAGATCGACGAAGGCGCCGTAATCGGTGATGTTCTTGACCACGCCTTCCAGAACCTGGCCTTCCTGAAGATTGGCCATCAGCTCCTGGCGGGCCTCGGCGCGGGATTCCTCCAGCACCGCGCGGCGGGACACGACGATGTTGCCGCGGCGGCGGTCCATCTTGAGGATCTGGAAGGGTTGCGGCGAGCCCATCAGCGGGGTCACGTCGCGCACCGGGCGCACGTCCACCTGGCTGCCGGGCAGGAAGGCGACGGCGCCGGAAAGATCGACCGTGAAGCCGCCCTTGACGCGGCCGAAGATCACGCCGTTGACGCGGGCCTCGTCGGCGAAGGCCTTCTCCAGCTGGGTCCAGGCTTCCTCGCGCCGTGCCCGCTCGCGGCTGAGCATGGCCTCGCCGTTGCGGTTCTCCATCCGCTCGACGAAGACCTCGACCTCGTCGCCGACGGTGAGCTCGGGGGCTTCCGCTTCCTCCTCGCCGGGGGCGGCGAACTCCTTCAAGGGGACGCGCCCCTCGGATTTCAGCCCCACATCGACGAGCGCCATGTCGTTGTCGATCTCGACGATGACGCCCTTGACGACGGTGCCCTCCAGCTTGCTGCGGTCGGCGAGGGATTCCTCCAGCATCGAAGCGAAATCCTCGCCGGTCGAGAATTCGATCTCCTCGGCGGCGTTTTGGTCAGCCATTAGGTTGTCCTGTTCTCTGTCATGCCGCCCGACCCGGGGCCGGACAGCGGTTGGCGCCGTGACGCCCGGCGGGTGCCCCGACCATCGGGACAATGAAACCGCCGGCGGCGACAAAACTGTTACGCTTGATCTCGCGAGGTCCGGGGCGCGTCGCGGTCCGTCGAAGCGATGAAGGCCAGCGCGGCGTCGAACACCGCGTCGGGGTCCATCTCCGACGTGTCGATCCGGAATGCATCCGTTGCGGGGACGAGGGGGGCCGTTCGTCGTCGGCTATCCCGTTCGTCCCGCGCCTTCAGATCCTGCAAGACCGCGGCCTGTATACTCGGGATGCCCCTTTCCCGCAACTCCTTAAGGCGCCGGGCCGCGCGGGTTTCGGCCCCGGCGTCGAGGAAGATCTTGTAGGGGGCGTCGGGGCAGACGACGGTGCCGATGTCGCGCCCGTCCAGCACCGCGCCCTGGCCGCCGGGCGGGCGGGCGGCGAAGTCGCGCTGGAAGGCGAGCAGCGCGGCCCGCACCTCGGGCAGCGCCGCGACCTTCGAGGCGGCGTTGGCGGCGGCGTCGCCGCGCAGCGTTTCCGCGTCCAGGTCGCCGGGGGCGAGGGACGCGGCCAGCGCCGCCAGGGCCGGGCCGTCGGCGAGATCGATCCCCGCCGCGACGGCCTTGGCGCCGACCGCCCGGTACAGAAGCCCCGAATCCAGATGGTCGAACCCGAAATGATCCGCCAAACGGCGCGCCAGGGTGCCCTTGCCGGACGCCGCCGGCCCGTCGATGGCGACGATCGCCGGGCGCCGGGCGGGAAGCGGCGCCGGGCTCATCGCGCGGTCTCGGCGATTGCCGCGCCCAGGCCGTTCATCAGGGAGACGAACGCGGGGAAGCTGGTGGCGATAGGGGCCGCGTCGTCGACGCCGACCGCCGATGCCGACGCCATGCCCAGCACCAGGAAGCTCATGGCGATGCGATGGTCCAGGCCGGTGGCGACGGTCGCGCCGCCGGGGGGCGGGCCGCCGCACCCCTCGATGGCCAGCCAGTCGGGGCCTTCCTCGACCGCGACGCCGCAGGCCGCAAGGCCCTGCGCGATGGCGGCCAGCCGGTCGCTTTCCTTGACCCGTAGCTCGCCGATTCCGGCGAAGCGGGTCCGGCCCTCGGCGCAGGCGGCGGCGACGGCGAGGATCGGGTATTCGTCGATCATCGCCGGCGCGCGCGCGGCCGGCACGTCGATGCCCCGCAACGGCCCGGCCCGCACGGTCAGGTCGGCGACGTCCTCGCCCGACTGGCGGCGCGGGTTCTCGCGCAGGATCGTCGCGCCCATCTCGGTCAGGCTGTCGAACAGGCCCGTCCGCAGCGGGTTGACCCCGACCCCCGGCAGGCGCAGCTCCGAGCCGGGAACGATCAGGGCGGCGACCAGGGGGAAGGCGGCCGAGGACGGGTCCGCCGGCACGACGATCTCGCGGCCCGCGAACTCGGTGCCGCCGGCGAGCGCGATCTCGACCCCGCCGTCCGGGCGCGCCTCGCGCCGCAGGGGCAGGCCGAAATGGCGCAGCATGATCTCGGTATGGTCGCGGCTGGCGACGGGTTCGACGATCCGGGTCTCGCCGGCGGCGTTCAAGGCCGCCAGCAAAATTGCCGATTTCACCTGGGCCGAGGCGACCGGCAGGGCGTAGTCGATGGCCATCGGGTGGGCGGCGCCGGTCAGGGTCAGCGGCAGCCGGCCCTCGGCGCGGCCCGAAAAGCGCGCCCCGAACCCGGCGAGCGGCGCCGCGACCCGGCCCATCGGGCGGCCGCGCAGCGAGGCGTCGCCGGTGAAGGTGGCGGTGATCGGGCAGGTGGCGCACAGCCCCATCAGAAGCCGGACGCCGGTGCCGGAATTGCCCAGGTCGAGAACCGTGTCGGGCTCGCGCAGGCCGCCGGCGCCGACGCCCTGCACGCGCCAGACCCCGTCCGCGTCGCGGTCGATCTCGACCCCCAGCGCCCGCAGCGCGGTGGCGGTGCCCAGCACGTCCTCGGCTTCCAGCAGGCCCGAAATCGCGGTTTCGCCCACCGCCGCCGCGCCGATCAGGAGGGCGCGGTGGGAGATGGATTTATCGCCCGGCAGCCTGGCCGTGCCGCCGAGGGCGGCGGCCGTCTTCGAGATTAGCCCGCTCAATTCGCCGCTCCCGCTTCCATCCTTCGCGCCGGTCCCGCGCGCCCTGCCGAACCCGTCCGCGCGCGGCGCGGCGCCGTCGGCGCGCCCGTCTGTACCATAATCGATCCCTGGCCGCGACCGTCGCGCGGCGGCCAAAATCGTTTTGACAGGGCGCCGAGATCATGGCAAAGGCTGGCGCCGAACAGGGGTGTTGTCCAGGCGCTGCAGGGTGCGAGGGGTGAGCAAGGCGAACTGGGGAAAGAAGCGGGCGTGCCAGTCCTGCGACGCGCGGTTTTACGACATGAACCGGGCCGAGCCCGTTTGCCCGAAATGCGGCGCCGTCTATGTGGGCGTCGCCGTGTCCGGCGGCGGCGGCAAGGCGGCCCTGTTCGCCAAGGAGGACGCCAAGCGCAAGGCCGAGGCGCTGGGCGAGGCGGCGGGGGACGACCTCGATGTCGAGCTGGACGACGATCCGGACGAGGACCTCGACGAGGAAGACGAGGTCTTCGAGGACGGCGCGCTCGACGAGGACGACGACATGATCGAGGACAGCTCCGAGCTGGGCGAGGACGAGGACGACGTGGCCGAGGTGATGGAAGGCGTCACCCAGGACCGCGAAGAGGAGGATCTGTAAGCCGCCGCGCGGCCGCCCGCCGCACGTCTTTTTCTCGCGCCCGGAGAGAGATTTCGCTTGCCCGAGGCGGGGGCCTTTCACTAGGGTTCCCGCCCGGCGCGCCGGACCGGCGCGCACCTTCGGGGCCGTAGCTCAGTTGGGAGAGCGCTACAATGGCATTGTAGAGGTCAGGGGTTCGATTCCCCTCGGCTCCACCAGATCAAAAAAGGCCCGGCCGGCGACGGCGGGGCCTTTTTTTATGTCCGGCGCGGGGCCGGGGCGGGTCTTGAAACGAGGTCGGGCATTCCTACGTAAAAACGCGACGGCCGATGGCCGTCGGGCGCGGGTGCCGCATGAGCGGGCCCGGCGTCCGTCTCTCGCTCTAACGAGGAGGAAAAGACATGGCGCGTTCGCCTCTTTTCAACAGTCCGTTGCTGCTGGGTTTCGACCATTTCGAGCGGGCGCTCGATCGGGTCGCCAAGAACGCCGCGGACGGCTACCCCCCCTACAATATCGAGCAAGTCGGCAAGAACGGGCTGCGCATCAGCCTCGCGGTCGCCGGGTTCACCATGGACGACCTGACCATCACGCTCGAGGACAACCAGCTCCTGATCGTCGGCAAGCATGCCGATGAGGAGGGCAAGGTCTATCTGCATCGCGGGATCGCCGCGCGGCAGTTCCAGCGCACCTTCGTCCTCGCCGAGGGGATCGAGGTCGACGGCGCCCGCCTCGAAAGCGGGTTGCTGCATATCGACCTGAAGCGGCCCGACATCGCGATCCGCAGCCGCAAGATCGAGATCGCCGGCGGCGAGCCGGCGGCGCCGACCCGTCCGGCGGTCACGGTCGAGGCGGAGGAGGCGGCGCAATGACCGCCCGGCGGGCCGAGCGGCCCGGCGCCGAGGGCTGGGAACCGATCTCGCCCGAGCGTTTCGCGGCCTTCGGGGTGCAGGCGGTGGCCTTCGTGAAGCCGGTCGAGGTCAAGGACGGGGACGAGGACGGAGACGTCTTCGCCGTCTGCGCCGCCGACGGGACCGAGATCGGCCGGTTCGCCGACCGCGCGGTCGCCTTCGCGGCGATCCGCCAGCACGACCTGGAACCGCTCAGCCTTCATTGAGCGCGCGGCGGGTCCGGCTTCGGCCGGGCCCGCCGTGGCGCGGCTTTCAGACGGCTTGGCTTTGCAGGGACGCCGTGAGCAGGGCGTAGATCGCGTCGGCGCCGTCGGCGCCGCGCAGCTTTTCGCAGATCGACTTGTCGCGCAGCAGCCGCGAGATTCGCGCCAACGCCTTCAGATGGTCGGCGCCCGCCGATTCCGGCGCCAGAAGCATGAAGATCAAATCCGCCGGCCGGTCGTCGATGGCGTCGAAATCGACGGGCCGCTCCAGGCGCGCGAACAGGCCATGAATCCGGTCCAGCCCATCCAGCTTGCCGTGCGGGATCGCGATCCCGGCGCCGACGCCGGTGCTCCCCAGCCGCTCGCGCTTGAGGAGAATATCGAAGATCGACCGTTCGGAGAGGCCGGTCAGCTCGGCGGCGCGCTTCGCCAGGGCCTGCAGGGCCTGTTTCTTGCTCGTCGCCTTCAGGTTGGCGAGAACGGCGTCCGGGGCCAGCAGATCGGCGATCTCCATGGCGGCTCCTATCCCGGACCGGCCTTGGTCGCGGCGGCGGTCGGGTTCTCGGGGTCGACCCAGCCGACATTGCCGTCGGGACGCCGATAGATGGCGTTCAGCCGGCCATGCGCCTTGTTGCGGAAGATCAGGGCGGGCAGGTCGGCGAAGGTCATCCGCATCACGGCCTCGCTGACCGTCAGGGCCTGAATTTCGGTCGCCGATTCGGCGATGATGACCGGCACGTCCTCCTCGGTCGGCACCTCCTCGGTCTCGGCGTCGTCGGCGAGGACATATTGCTGCGCCGGCAAGCCGGGCAGCTCGTCGCCGGCTTCCGGCCCCCGGCCCTTGTGATGGTCGGTCAGGCGCCGCTTGTAGCGACGCAGCCGCTTGGCCACATGGGCGGTGGCGGTGTCGAAGGCGGCATAGGGGTCCTCGGCGCTGGCATGGCCGCGCAGGACGATGCCGCGCCCGGCATGGGCGGCGATATCGACCCGGATCAGGGGACCCTCGCGCGAGAACACCACATTGGTCTCGATAGCGCGGGCGAAATACTTCTCGATCACCGGTGTCAGCGTCGTCCCCACATGTTCGCGCAGGGCGTCGCCCACATCGATTTGCTTGCCTTTGACCGTTAAATTCATCGGCGGCGATTCGTCTCGGTTATGGTGTTGGAAGGGGAGCCGGGGCTCCGAAGGGGGCGCAAGGTAAAAGCCCGCCTCGGGAGAGTCAATAGGACCGACCGGCCCGTGCCGGCGCCGGTTTTCGGCCCGCGGAGCCGGGGTCCGCGCCTGGGTATCGGGGGCGGCGGCGAAGGGGCGGGGGCTGGACTATCCGGTCATTTCGGCCCGCTTCTGACGCCGGCGCTGGACCGAGGAGGGGATGCGCATCGCCTCGCGATACTTCGCCACCGTGCGCCGGGCGATGTCGATGCCTTCGGCTTGAAGCGTGGCGACGATCTTGTCGTCGGACAGCACCTTCATCGGCGGCTCTTCGTCGATCAGCTTGCGGATGCGGAAGCGTACCGCTTCGGCGGAATGGGCGTCGCCGCCCGCCATGTCCGAGATCGCGTTGGTGAAGAAGTATTTGAGCTCGTAGATGCCGCGCGGCGTCGCCAGATACTTGTTCGCGGTGACCCGGCTGACCGTGCTTTCATGCATCTCGATGGCCTCGGCGATGTCGCGCAGGGTCAGCGGCCGCAGATGCTTCACCCCCTTGGCCAGGAAGGCGTCCTGCTGGCGGACGATTTCGGTCGCGACGCGCAGGATCGTCGTCGCGCGCTGATGCAGCGACCGGACCAGCCAGTTGGCGGCGTGGAAGCGTTCCGACAGATATTCCTTTTCGTCCTTGCGGCGGGCGGCCCGGCTGATCTGGGCGTAATAGCGCTCGTTGACCAGCACCCGGGGCAGGGTCTCGCTGTTCAGCTCCACATGCCAGCCTTCCTTGCCCCGCGCCCGCACATAGACGTCGGGGATCACCGTCTGGGCGACGACCTGGTCGAAGGCGAGGCCGGGCTTGGGATCGAGCTCGCGGAGCCGGGCGGTCAGCGCGGCCAGCGCGGCCGGCTCGACCCCGCAAATCCGGGCCAGGCCCCGCATGTCGCGGGCGGCGACCATGTCGAGATGATCGACCAGCGCCGCCATCGGCGGGTCCAGCATGTCCCGGTCCGCCAGTTGCAGGCGCAGGCATTCGGCGAGGTCGCGGGCGAAGACGCCGGCCGGATCGAACTGCTGAAGCCGGGTCAGGACGCGCGCGACGGTGGCGCGGTCGCAGCCCAGCCGCGCGGCGATGTCGTCCGGGTCGCCGACGAAATAGCCGGCGTCGTCCAGGGATTCGATCAGATGCAGGCCGACCATGCGGTCCGCCGGGTCGGCCACGTCCATATTGAGCTGCGCGATCAGATGGTCGCGCAGGCTGGGGGTGTCGCTCAGCGTCCGTTCCAGGTCGAAATCCTGGCCCTCGAAGCCGCCGCCGGCGCTGCTCAGGCCGGCGAAGCCGTCGCCGACGACGTCGGTGCCGTCGCCGCCCTCCCAGACATTCTCGTAATCGGTGTCCAGCGGCGCCTCGCCGGCGTCGGGCAGGCGCTCGGCCTCGCTCAGGGCGGCGCTGTCCTGGGGGTCGGGTTCGGCGAGGGCATCGCCGCCGGCATCCGGGCCTCCGGCGTCGCCCAGGGACGTGCTGTCCCCGGACGCCGCGGCCGCGTCGCCGCTTTCCGCGGGCGGTGCCGGTTCCGCGTCGCCGCCGTCGTTCCCCTCGTCGCGTTCGAGCAGCGGGTTCTCTTCCAGCTCCGCCTCGACGAACTCCGCGACTTCCAGGTTGGACATTTGCAGCAGGCGGATCGCCTGCTGCAATTGCGGCGTCATGACCAGCGTCTGCGCTTGCCGCAGATCGAGCTTCGGTGTCAACGCCATCCCGTCCACCTAGCTACATGCTGAATCTTTCACCCAGGTAAACGCGGCGCACGTCTTCATGGGCGACGATTTCGGATGGCGCGCCCTCCATCAGGACCTTGCCTTCGTGCAGGATGTAGGCCCGGTCCACGATATCCAGGGTCTCGCGAACATTATGGTCGGTGATCAGCACGCCGATGCCGCGGTTCTTCAGATGCGACACCAGGTCGCGGATATCGCCGACGGCGATGGGGTCGATCCCGGCCAGCGGCTCGTCGAGGAGGACGAAGCGCGGATGGCTGGCCAGGGCGCGGGCGATCTCGACCCGCCGGCGCTCGCCGCCGGAAAGCGCGATCGCCGGGGTGCGCCGCAGATGGGAGATCGAAAACTCCGCCAGCAGGTCCTCGAGCAGCGCCTGGCGCTTTTCCTGGACGGGTTCGACCACCTCCAGCACGGCGAGGATGTTCTTCTCGACGGTCAGCCCGCGAAAGACCGAGGCCTCCTGCGGCAGATAGCCGATCCCCAGGCGGGCGCGCCGGTACATGGGCAGGTCGGTGACGTCGTGGCCGTCCAGATGGACGGTGCCGTAATCGGCCGCCATCATGCCCATGACGATGTAGAAGCAGGTCGTCTTGCCGGCGCCGTTGGGGCCCAGCAGGCCGACCGCCTCGCCGCGATCCAGCGACAGGCTGACATCGCGCAGGACCGGGCGCTTCTTGAACCGCTTGCCCAGGTTGCGGGCGTGAAGGCCGCCGCCGGCGACCAGCTTGGGCGCGGTGTCGCCGGCGGTCTCGGCGGCGGTATCGTGATCCTTGACGAACATGATCGCGGGGGCGGTGCGCCGGCGGCGCGGACTCAGTTGCCCTTTGGGGTCGCGGGCGGCGACTGGGCGCCGCGCGGGGTGATGATTCCGCGCACCTGCGCCTTGCCGCCGCTCTGCGGCGGCGCGCCCAGCAGGCGGCTGATGCCGGTGTTCAAATTCACTTCCGCGTACTCGCCATTGAGCTGATCCTCTCCGCGGGTGATCTTAACCGATCCGCTGAGGGTGGCGATACCGGATTTGGCGTCGTAGGCGGCGCGGGCGGCGCGGGCGATCTCGGTCGCGGTCGAGATATGGACGCCGCCTTCGGCATCGACATGAGAGACTTCCTTCTTGCCGCCGGCGGTCTCCTCGAAATAGGCGACCAGCAGGTCGGCGCGCAGGTTGCGGCCCTCGCTGATCACCCGTGCCTCGTCGCGGGCGACGGCGACGTTGCGTTCGGTCCAGAACTCGATCTGGCGGCGGGCGGAGATCTCCTCGGTCGGGGTGACCAGTTTCGGGGTGCCGGTCAGTACCAGCACCTCCTGGTCCATCTCGTAGACGCCGTAGTCGCCGGTCGCGGTCTGATCGGGCGAGGTCACGCGCACCCGGCCGTCGGCCTCGATCCGCCAGACCTCGTTGCCGCCGCCCTCGCGCGGCCGGTAATGCATGATCAGCCGGTCGGCGCGGACGGTGACCTCGCCCTGGACGGCGCGGGCGTTGCCATGGGCGATGGCCTTGCGGCCGTCGCGCTGCCATTCGATGCCCTCGTCGGCATAAATCTCGATGGGGGCGTCCGGATTGTCGGGGTTCAGGCTCAGCCCCTGGGCGCCCGCCGGCGCCAGCGAAAGGAAGCCGGCCGCGAGGCCGACGGCCAGGGTCAGGCACAGGCGCCGGATCAAATTCCGCCCCCTCGTTTGGCGCCCGCTCATTCGTTGATCGCCCCGTCGGCGGAGAAGATGGTCATCCGCGACTTGCCGGTGAAGAAGACGATCTCCTTGTCGCGGTCGATGCGGAAGCCCTCGGCCGTCAGCAGGCCGACGGGGCCCTGGCCGGCGACCGGCGCGTCGCCCTGGGCGGTGCCCTTGTCCAGATCGACGAAGGCGGTCTTGGTGCGCAGTTCGTAGCCGTCGTCATGGAACAGGATGACCCCGCCCTCCAGCATCAAGGTGCGCTCTTCCTGGCGGAAGACCCCCGATTCGGCGTTGACCGCCAGCCAGCTTCCGTCCTTGAGGGCGACGTCGGCGGCCGGCTTGTCCAGGATCACGACATCGCCTTTCGGGTCGGGCTGGCGGGCCTGGACCGCGGTGACCGTGTAGAACTGATTTTCCTCGTCGAGGGCGGTGAAGCGGGGTTGGCTCATCCGTCCGGCCGTGGCGCCCTGGGTCTCCATCTCGGCATAGCCGATGCGCACGGGCTGCTTGTCGGGCTGGAATTGCGGCCACATCACCACCAGGACGACCAGCAGCAGGGCGGTCAGGGGCAGGACCAGCTTCATCAGGCCGACGAAACGGCTGTAGCGGGGGTCGAAACGGCCCAGCCGGTCGCGGGCGACGGCGAAGGACCGCCGCTGCGGCGCGGCGTCTTCGGGGGCGGGCGGGACGGGGGCGGGTCGCATCGGCGGCCGCCCTAGTCGATGCCGGCGCGCAGGCAGTCGTGGATATGGAGGATGCCGACCGGACGGCCCTCCTCGACCACGAACAGGCTGGTGATCGTGCAGGCGTTCATCAAGCGCAGGGCCTCGGCGGCCAGGGCACCGGGACGGATCGTCTTCGGCCGGTCGGTCATCACCTCCGCGGCCGTTCGCTCCAGCAGCCCCGCCGACATATGGCGGCGCAGATCGCCGTCGGTAACGATCCCGGCGAGACTGCCGTCGGCATCGACGACGCCGGCGCAGCCGAAGCTCTTGGCCGTCGCCGTCACCAGGACCTCGCTCATCGGTGCCGCGCGCGCGACGAGCGGCAGGGCGTCGGCGCCATGCATGATGTCGGCGACCCGCACCAGCCGCCGGCCCAGGGCGCCGCCGGGATGGATGTCGCGGAACTCCTCCGCGCCGAAGCCCTTGCGCTCCAGGAGGGCGACGGCCAGCGCGTCGCCCAGGGCCATCATCACCGTGGTCGAGGTGGTCGGCGCCAGCCCCATCGGGCAGGCCTCGTCGGATCCGGGCAGGATCAGCGCGATGTCGGCGGCCTGGGCCAGCGCGCTGCGCGGGCGCTCGGTGATCGCGACCAGTGGAATATCGATGCGCCGTGTATAGGCGACGATGTCGGAAATTTCCGTCGTTTCGCCGGAATTCGACAGGGCGAGAACCGCGTCGGCGGCGGTGATCATTCCCAGATCGCCGTGGCTTGCCTCGCCGGGATGGACGAAGAAGGCGGGCGTGCCGGTGGAGGCGAGGGTCGCGGCGATCTTGCGTCCGACATGGCCGCTCTTGCCCATGCCGGTGACGATCACCCGGCCGGCGACGCCGGCCAGCCGGTCCAGCGCGGCGACGAAGCGCGCGTCCAGGGTCCGGGCGAGATCGTCCAGCCCGGCGGATTCGGTCGCCAGCACCCGCCGCGCGACCGCCAAATCGTCGGTCGCCAAATCGCCGGTTGCCGGCTCGGCAGCCGGCTCCCCCCCCGCGCGCGGTGTCGAAAGGATTTTCATGTCGCCATGGTCAGCCAAAGCGGTCAACGCCCATGTCCGCGCCCGCCGCCCCGGGCGCCGGTCCCGAGGACATGAACGCATGGCGCGGTTAACAAAGATTCACTATGCGCGCCGTTCGGCGAAAAATCAATCAAGGCCAACAGGGGGTTAGCGGGTTCTGCGGGGTGGCACGGGGCGGCCGGAAAGGGAACAGGGAAGGCGCCGGAGCGGGTCAATGCCCGAGAACGTCTTCCACGGCCCAGCCCTTTAGATCCATCTCGGCGAGGGCGGGCAGGAAGTCGAAGGCCGCCGCCGCCAAGGCGCCGCGCCCTTCGCGGGCAAGGAGCGCATCCAGCCGATCGCGCAGGGCATGCAAATGCAGCACGTCGGACGCGGCGTAGGCGAGCTGGGCGTCGCTCAGCGTCTCGGCGCCCCAGTCCGAGACCTGTTGCTGCTTGGACAGCTCGATCTCGAGCAGGTCGCGGCACAGATCCTTCAGCCCGTGACGGTCGATATTGGTGCGCGCCAGCTTCGACGCGATCTTGGTGCAATAGACCGGGCGGCAGACGACGTCCAGATAGGCCGCCAGCACGGCGACGTCGAAGCGCGCGAAATGGAACAGCTTGGTCACCGACTCGTCGGCGAGAAGGGCCTTCAGCCGGGGTGCCTCGTAGGCGCCGGGCGCGAACCGGACCAGATGGCAGGTGCCGTCCCCGGCCGAGAGCTGAACCAGGCACAGCCGGTCTCGGCGCGGGATCAGGCCCATCGTTTCGGTGTCGACGGCGACCGCCGCGCCGAAGGACAGCCCGGCGGGAAGATCGCCCTGATGCAGTTCCATGGCCAATCGACCCAATCTCCTTGTCCGGGCGCGCTCCTTGTCCGGGCGCGGTTGCCGGGACCTTGCCCCGCGAGGCCGGGCCTTGCGAAAGGGGTCTTTCGGAAAGCGGGCCTCGGGGGATCGGTCCGTCGCGGCGCGCGCCGCGGGTCGGGGAGTGGCGGGCTGGTGCCCAGGAGAAGACTCGAACTTCCACGGGCTTACGCCCACTAGCACCTGAAGCTAGCGCGTCTACCAATTCCGCCACCTGGGCGGGCCAGCCTGCGACGCACTGACTTAGTGAGGCCCCTGTCGGTTGTCAACCGCGAACTCGGCCCGGAATGGTGGCGCGATCGATCGGCGCCCGGCTCCGCCTTTACCCGCGCGGGCGATGGTGGTATTCGGCAGGCCGTCCAATTGGCGCGGGAGGTTCGCATGGCGCAACGGCAGGTGACCGTCTTCGGCGGGTCCGGTTTCATCGGCCGCCATCTGGTGCGCCGGCTGGCGGCGCGCGGCGATCTGGTGCGGGTCGCGGTGCGCGACCCCGAGGCCGCCGCCTTCCTCAAGCCGATGGGCGATGTCGGTCAGATCGTCCCGGTCTTCGCCGACCTGGCCCGGCCCGAGACCGTCGCCGCGGCGGTCGCCGGCGCCGACGCCGTGGTCAATCTGGTGGGTATCCTGTTCGAGCGCGGCCGCCAGCGCTTCCAGGCGCTGCACGCCGAGGGCGCCGGCCGGGTGGCCCAGGCCGCCAAGGCGGCGGGCGCGCGCGACCTGATCCATGTGTCGGCGCTGGGCGCGGCGGCGGACTCGCCGTCGGCCTACGCCCGGACCAAGGCGGCGGGCGAGGCGGCGGTGCGCGAGGCGTTTCCGGACGCGACCGTTCTGCGGCCCAGCGTCGTCTTCGGGCCCGAGGACGATTTCTTCAACGGCCTCGCCCGGATGGCCCGCCTGTCGCCGGTCCTGCCGGTCCTCGGCGCCAAGCCCGCCCTCGACCTGTCGGGGCCGATCCCGCGCCTCGATCTTCTCGGCACCGGCGGGCCGCGCTTCCAGCCGGTCTATGTGGGCGACGTCGCCGACGCGATCGTCGCGGCGCTGGACGATCCCGCCGACCGGGGCCGGGTCTTCACCCTGGCCGGGCCGCGCGTCTTCACCTTCGCCGATCTGATGGCGCTCGTCTGCCGGCAGACGGGGCGGCGCCGGCTGCTGCTGCCGGTGCCGCTGTGGGCGGCGCGGATCAAGGCCGCCTTCCTGCAATTCCTGCCCACGCCGCCGCTGACCCCGGACCAGGTGCGGCTGCTGGAGACCGACAATATCGCCGCGCCGGGGATGCCGGGGTTGGCGGAACTCGGCGTTTCGGCGACCGATGTCGAGGCCGTCCTGCCGACCTATCTGGGGCGGTTTCGCCCTGCCGCCGCGCGTCTCGCGCGATCCTGAGCGCGGGCGTCAGGCGCCGATCCAGCCGTAGCTCCAGGCGAGCAGCGCCCCGCCGAGCAGGATCCGGTAGACGACGAAGGGCGTGAAGGTCGCCCGCGCCAGCCAACGCATCATCGCCGCGATGGACAGAAGCGCCGCGACGAAGGCCAGCGCGGCCGCCAGCAGCAGGTCCGACTGCAAGGCCAGATCGCCCCGCGCCTGGACCTCGAACCCCAGCCACAGGCCGGCGGCGAGGATCGTCGGAATGGACAGCAGCAGCGAGAACCGGGCCGCCTCCACCCGCTCGTACCCCAGCAGCCGGGCCGCCGTCATGGTTATCCCGGAGCGGCTGGTGCCGGGGATCAGGGCCAGGATCTGAAACAGGCCGATGATCGCGGCGGTGCCGTATTTCATATGTTCGATACGGCGCAGGGTCATCCCCCAGCGGTCGGCGGCGTAAAGCAGGAGCGCGAAGCCGAGCGTCGCCCAACCGATGACCGTCAGGGCGGCCAGCCCATCCGCCGCGACCCGGGTCAGCAGGTAGCCGGCGACGATCACCGGCGGCGTCGCCACCGCGATCAGCAGGACGAGCCGCGCCTGGGGGCCGCCCCGGCCGGTCGCCAGCCGCGCCAGCCCGACGAGGATCTGCCAGACATCCCGGCGGAAATAGAGAATGACCGCGGCCAAGGCGCCGACATGGACCGCGATATCGGTCAACAGGCCCTGTTCCGCCGTTTCGATGGAAAAGGCCGCGCGGGCGAGAATCAAATGGCCGTGGGAGCTGATCGGCAGGAATTCGGTGATCCCCTGGACCGCCGCCAGAAGCGCGACATAGAAGAGCGGCATTCCGCGGCATCCTCCCCGATCCGTCCTCGCCGCCGTCGGTGGCGGGCTTGGTCGCGGCGACAGCCCCGCCGCGCGCCGGGGCAGACTATCGCGTCGCGCCGATAAAGCAACCGACCG